>JGI20225J20221_1003219_pt1 | contig 23911 bp, 20 predicted proteins | sample BioMet4_FD_20221 | JGI IMG/M metagenome (IMG submission 20221)
AGCTAATTTTACAGCTAAATGCAACGCTGCTGTTCCAGCGTTCAGAGCTGCAGCTGCCTTCACACCAATATATTGCTCTATGCTTTTTTCAAACTCATCTACATTCTTTCCTAATGGTGCTACCCAATTAGTATCGAATGCTTCTTTAACATACATCTGTTCTTCACCATGCATTGTTGGTGAAGATAAATAAATACGTTTTGCCCTCATTTGCAAATCATCTCCTAAAAGGAATTTCTATAATCAATCGTTTAACTGAGAACACACGTACAACTCCGGCTATGCGGAGTGCAGCAGAAGAGCTGCCGTGAAGTGGCACTATGTGCCCAGTAAAGTGTAAATGCTGTGAAGTATAAATGCTGTGAAGTGGAAACATGGTTTCCAGTGAAGTTGTAGCAGAGCTACAAGTGAAGTGCTCTTCGAGCAGTGAAGTTCGCTAACGCGAAGTTAATGATGTTTTCGCAAGCGAAAACGACAAACGTATAAAACCAAATAGGATTAAACAAATTGTATTTTATAAGTTCAAGTTTTTGAAACAAAAACTTTCCTGAACTGTTCGCTTGCGAACACTTCACATGTGCCATTACAAACCTCTCCGGCATCAGCAAAACACTGATGCCACCTCTCCTACTAGGAGAGACTAATTGGATGCAACTTAAGCTTCACTTGTACTGAAAGCACAATTTCACCGCACTATCGCTGCACTTCCGCACTAGCGGATACTGCACGTGCCATTTACAAACCTCTCCGTCAACGATAAAAAGCAATCGTTGCCACCTCCCCTACGAGGGGAGACTAAGAGGGCTCAACTTACCGGCCCCTACTAGGGGAGACTAAGTTGACTCAATTTGAAGAGTCAACTTTGTGTTTGTGCTTTTTTTCGCCGTCTTCTTTTCCTTCGCTGCCATAGTAGTAATAGTAGCCATAGCCGTAACCATATCCGTAACTGTTACCTGGAGTATTTACTTCTACTTTGTTTAGTATAACTCCAATAATATTAGCACCTGCTTGGACTAGCCGAGTTTTGGCATCTCTAGCTACCTCAGGATTTATACCGCCCCAAGCAGTAAGCATAATAACCCCATCCACCTTGGCCGCCATAACTGCCGCGTCAGTAACAGGCAAAATAGGTGGCGTATCAATAAGGACATAGTCATATTCCCTGCCTAGAACTTCCAGCACTTCGTCCATGCGTTTAGAGCTTAAAATCTCAGAAGGATTCGGTGCCACAGGGCCGCTGGTCAACACGTCTAGTCCCTCAACCTCTGTATGTTGGATAATATCCATGACGCTTTTGTGCATGGCAATGCAGTTGCTTAAGCCTTTATTGGGCAGTTGGAAGATTTTGTGTTGAGTAGGATTACGAAAATCGCAGTCCATAATGACAACTTTTTGTCCTGCCTGAGCCATCACTACCCCTAGGTTGGAAATAGTGGTAGACTTTCCTTCATTGGCAGTGGCACTGGTAATAACAATGGTTTTAAGATCCTTATTAACCGCGGAGAACTGCACATTTGTACGAATAGTACGGTAGGCTTCGGAAACAGGAGATTTTGAATGTTTCTTTGTAATTAGCTCTGTCATTTCTGCAACAACCTCCGTGCTTTTTCATATAGGCTGGGTTTTTTGCGTGTGTCAGCTAGGGCTTTATCCATAGATGCTGTATCAGGAATGCTGCCCAATAGAGGTAAGCCTAAATAGTTCTCTACATCTTCCGGTGTGCGAATCTTGCGATTTAGCATTTCGTAAGCAATAGCATAACCACAGCCGGCCAAGATACCTAACAGTAAGGACACTAACAAGGTCAAACCTTTACGTGGTTTTACCGGCTTTTCCGGCATGGTCGCCATATCCAATACTTGCACTTCATTGGAAATCATGGCCTCGGCCACTTTGGCCTCTTCTAGTCGTTTGGCCAGCATAACATAAATTTCCTGGGCAACATTGGCATCCCTCTGCACCTTGAGAAAACCCTGTTCTAGGGCTGGTAAGGATTCAATTTCTTTTTTATTTGATTTTTCTAGGGCCGCAAGGGCTTCTACTTTCTTTTTAGCTATGGCGATTTCTGCCTCACTCTGGAACTTACCAGCCAAAAGCCCCTGATGCACCGGATTATCTGTAGGAGCTTGTAAAGAAACAGCTTTGGCAATCTCAGAATTTAATTTTTCTCTAACGCCGGCAATTTGCTCGTCTAAGTCTTTCATAACAGGGTGTTTCTCGGTATATTTATCCAAATAGCCTATTCTGGTCATTTCCAGTTCCGCTAATCTAGTATTATATTGCTTAATAGTGGAACTATCGGCACTGGCCGCTCCTGCCCCTCCCAGCTGCTCATTAATGGCAGACAGCCGAGCCTGTGCGGTGGCCATGTCTACTTGGTTTTCCGCATCTGTTTTATCCACTAGTGCTAATCTGTCCGCTAGGAGTTTGGCACTGTCTGAGGGGTCTAGGATATGGTTCTTCTTTTTGTATTTTTGCAAGTTTTCTTCTGCTTTATCCAGCTCAGCACGAGACTCCACAACGCGCCCGGCAATAAAGTCCTTGGTTACCTTCTGCTCACTACGGGATAACTCCGTTAACCTATCTAAAAACCCATTTACAATGAGTTTATTGGCTCTTTGTGCTGCCTCGGGACTTTTGGCAGTAACAGAGAGCTTTAGTATTTCTGTATTTTTATAGGGGGTTGTGGTAATACGTTCTTTAACATAGGTTTCATAGTTGGGGTAATTGCCGTCTTTGTCCGCCTGCTCCGTAGCAGCAATCACAGGTTCAATAACGCTGCGGCTTTTCAATATTTCCGCGTCTGTACTCATAAGCTGTGCCGTCATAGCCGTGCTGGCCCCGGGAACAACTTCCAGCAGGGAATTTCCCAACCCTTTGGGCTGCTTAATACGCAATAGGGAGTCAGATTCGTACACAGGGGAAGCCACGATTAAATAAACAATGGCAATAAGCACAAAAGTGCCTGTAATAATGCAGATCTTGCGTAAATTTTTGATGAGCATATTCGCGAGTTCGCGTAAATCAATCGTATTCTCGTCTCAAGAAAANNGGCAAACCTCCCAAGTAGTTAAAAGTCTCCGCAGCGTTTCACGCTGCTGGTNAAGTGGTGCACTATGCTTGCCAGTGAAGTTGTAGCATAGCTACAATGTGAAGTGCGGGCAAAGCCGCAGTGAAAGTTCGCTAACCCGCGAAGTTTATNGATGTTTTCAATTACGAAAACTGGGAATTAGAGAAAAACAAGTAAAGGATAAAAGCAAGTGAANTGAAAAAAGCATGTGCAGCTTTTGCAAACAAAGGTTGCAAAGTGCAGTTTACAGGCAAAGCCGTAGTGCAGCTTCCGCTTTGCGGAGTGCCAGCTTTCCTNGACAAGTCGCGGAAGTTATGGTAGTTTTCATTCGAAAACTGGGAATTAGAGAAAAACAAGTTAAAACATAAAGCTGTTGAGGGTTTCCGTGCCGAAAAACTCAGAATTTATTTTTTAGTCTGNNGTTTTTATTGAAAACACTAATTTAACAATAATACTGGTACATCTTTGTGATAAATTTTCAAAGGCTTCATGTGGTATATTCTCCGTTCTAAACAGAACTCTTAACCAATACCTTGTTTCATTCGCCTCTTTAAGAGCAATTCTTAACTTTGTTATAAAATCAGCTTTGCTTTGTGCAAATTGTGCTTCGCTAATATTAGCTCCCACCGAAGTTGCACTTCTCATAACTTGATTTGATATTATAAACTCTCTATTAATTTGCAATTGCTTAGCAATATTGTAGATATCAACAGCTAAATCTTCTGATAATTCTTCTAGTAATTTTTGTGCCATATATCTTCTTCGTCCTTTTCTGCGATTATTAGTTCGTTAGTTTTTGGCACAAAAACTTTCAACAACTTTGAAAGCTAAACTTTCAATACTGCACGCTCCATAGGAGCAACTGCACTTTGCGAAGCAAAAGCTGCACTTCCGCACCAGCGGATACTGCACGTGAAGTTTTACTTCACTTATGCGATAGCATAACTTCACTTGTACTGAAAGCGCAATTTCACTGCACTACTTACTGCGCGTGAAGTCACAAACCTCTCCGCCATCAGCAAGACACTGATGCCATTTACAAACCTCTCCGCCATCAGCAAGACACTGATGCCACCTCTCCTACTAGGAGAGACTATTAGGACTCAACTTACAGGCTCCTACTAGGAGAGACTAAGCGGATGCAACTTATTCTGTTTTTAATTAGTCTTTTTTAATTTCATGTACAGCATAGGCTGCGCTGAAGAACGGAGCAATATCACGTCCGAAGTCAATTCTGCCGTTGCTGGTCAGATAAACAACATCGCCTTCACCTAGTACATAGTTTTGACTAACGTCGCCTTTAGTTAGCAGGTCATTTAAGTTTAATTTAATTGGCTCATTTTGTTTATCACGACGGATAAGGAAAACGTTCTTTTTGGCTGCGTCTTTAGTAAACCCATTGGCAATACCCACAGCGTCTAGCAAGTTATGGGATTTTTGTAGTTCATAAAGTCCAGGTTTATTTACCTCACCAAAAACATAAACCCTAGTAGTGCCTAGCACTACAATGTTTACGCTAATTTGTGGATTAACAATATATTTTGCTAATTTTTCCTGTAATATCTTGGTAAATTGACTAACAGTAAGACCTGTAGTATCAACCTCGCCAATTAGTTGAAAAGACACCTTACCATCTGGACGCACAATATATTTAGCCTGCGGTGTGGCTTGTCCTACATTAGTAGTACCCGAACTAGTATACCCGGTACTCATTTCCGGTACGCCAATGATGACAATGTCTAATTGGTCACCGGGGCACATGATATACTCGGCTGCAAACGCCATATTCCCAAACATTAATGCAAAAACAAATAAAAGTGTTGATATTATCTTTTTCATTGCAATCCTCCCTGAATATAATACATACAAACTAAACAAACATTACCCCCAAAATTTTCCAAAAAACCCTTTCTTTTCCTCTTGCGGGTCCACAATTTCTTTAGGCACTACAATATCCAGTGACTTATTGTCCAAAATAGCTTGTGGATTTGAAGTGACAATTTGTTCTACATACAATTCTGAAACCAGCGTTTTCATCCTAATCACGGCCTCCCGCATGTCAGTATTGCGCCGTTCTATTTTGTGTGCATCACTGCCTAAAAAATGGACCATATTATTATTAAGCAACATTTCAGCAAAAGCCTGAGCTTTTGTTCCAAACATCCCTGTAAAACTACCAGCGTTGCATTGCAGTAATATGTCATGTTGAACCCACGATAATAAAATTTCCGGATGCTTTTGCAAATTACTATATCTTTCAGGATGAGCTAATACAGGAACTAAATCGCGAAGTTGCAACTCATAGAAAAAATCATCAGCGCAACGTGGTATGGATTCCATTGGTAATTCCACCAAAATATATTTACTGCCGGCTAGGCAATAATCGCCTTGGCCTTTTTCAATCATATCCAGCATATCCAAATTTAGTTCTATCTCTGCCCCTGTATGAACACGAATAGGAATGCCGGCAGAAAGAGCATTCCCATTCAAAACATCTGTTTTTTCTTTAATTGTTTCCCAGCTTAAGTGACTGGCTCCCTCAATAAAATGAGGAGTAGCGATAATATCTGTCGTACCACTATCCGCTGCCATTCGTAAAAGCTCAATAGAGTCCGTCATACTCTGGGCTCCATCGTCAACCCCATCTAAAATATGTGCATGAACATCAATCATATGCTATCCCCCCTAGAAATGATTTGGCGTGTAATTGGGCACAATTTCCTTTAAAAATTCGATGATTTCAGCCTCATCTCTCATTTCAGTTAATTTTGTCAACTGACCACGCAATTTATCAGGATCCTCACACTTAAGGTCCGCACGGAAAATCTTCTTATGCATTGTTGCCTTGTTCTCTTCCGCAGAGCTCATGAGCTCCTCAAAGAGCTTTTCACCCGGCCGCAAGCCAGTGAAAATGATAGGAATCTCTACATCCGGCTCGAAGCCGGATAACCTAATCATATTTTTTGCCAAATCTAATATTTTAACCGGCTCTCCCATATCTAGGACGAATACTTCTCCACCCTTTCCCATTGAACCAGCCTGTAAAACAAGCTGCGAAGCCTCGGGAATCGTCATAAAATAGCGTTTCATTTCCGGGTCAGTAACTGTTACCGGCCCCCCTGCCGCTATTTGTTCCTTGAATAAAGGTACCACGCTGCCACGGCTGCCCAGAACATTACCAAAACGCACAGCCACATATTTTGTTTTGAAAAGATTATTAGTGGCTTGTATAATCTTTTCTGCTACACGCTTAGTAGCACCCATAACACTAGTAGGATTTACTGCTTTGTCTGTAGAAATCATAATGAAAACTTCCGCAGCATTTTCTCCTGCTGCCCGAGCTAATTTCCAACTGCCAAAAATATTGTTGTGTATGGCTTCGCACACATTTCCTTCCATAAGCGGAACATGTTTATGTGCGGCAGCATGAAATACAACTTGTGGTTTGAATTTAGCAAAAATCTCATTAATTGTTTTTTCATTAGTAATATTCGCGATTATTGGAAGTAATCGTTCACTCCCATATATAGCCCTTAATTCTCGATGAATTTCATAAATGCTATTCTCCCCTCGCCCCAGTAAGAGCAAACGAGCAGGATTTAACAGCATAATTTGCCTGCATAACTCACTGCCAATTGAACCTCCGGCACCTGTTACCAGCACGCATTTACCTGTCAAATAATTGGCAACCATAGCTAGGTCAAGGTTTACAGGTTCACGTTGGAGCAAATCCTCTACTCCTACCGGACGTAGATCACGCATAGTAATATTTTTATCTAATAAAGAATAAATCCCCGGAACTATTTTTGTCTCACACTTAATTGTACTACATAAATTAGCCATTTCCCTGATTTTCCCCTGGGGTAAGGAAGGAATGGCAATAATTATTTCTTTTACACCATACTTTTGCACGGTATCTGCTAATTTATCGCTACCGCCGAGAACAGGAATCCCCATACACAAATTACCCTGCTTATTTACGTCATCATCAATAAAGCCGATAACTTTTCTGCCCCTGTTATGAAGCTGCACAATATCCCTGGCAATGAGATTCCCTGCATCGCCTGCCCCTATAATCAGCACAGGTTTCTTCTTGACAGCAGTCATATCTTCTTGCTCGGAACGGATAATAAAATAACGCAAAGCCAAACGACTGGAACAAAGTCCCGCAACAACAATAAAAAATGTCAGTACATGTACTGAGCGCGGTATGAAAATAGCCATTATATCTGCCACTATACAAAATAAAACTGCGCCACAAAAAGAAGACAACACTATAGCAAGTAGTTCTTTGAGCCCTGCATAACGCCAAACACGGTGATAAATTCTAAATAGGAAGAAAAATAACATGTAAGAACAAATCAAGACCGGTAATTCCGTAACTAAAACAGGGATATATCTGTCAAAAATCGTAGAATCAAACCGCATGAATAAGCTAGTTATAGAAGCTCCTATAATTAATAATATATCAAAAACCATCAAAAATAATGGTAACAAATAGCGTCGCATAAAATTCTCCCTTTTCATTCTATAATCATTTATCATAAACAAACTGAAAATCAGCGAACCCATATTAGAAGTATATGCTAACTTTTAAGCAAGTAATTGTTACATTATTTACATACCAATTGTGAATTATTTTTGCTATCGTAACACCCTTATTATACTTCTCTGCATACCATAACGCAAGGATTAGCGAGGGCTAACGGGACTATTTTCGTGACAAGTACCAATAAAGGTACAATACAAAATGTTTTCTTACTAAAATAAGTGTCACAAGGGTATTTATTTGTATTTTTTGCTATTTCAAGATAATTCTTGTAAATAGCGTTTCAATGCGTCCTGCCAATTTGGCAAGTTTTTAAATCCATTTTTTGTGAGTTTAGCTTTACTCATTCTACTATTAAATGGCCTTGACGCTTTGGTAGGATATTTGCTTGCAGGAATAGGATTGACTTTAACCAACATACCAGCCTGCTTAAATATTTCTCTGGCAAATTCCGCCCATGAACAAATGCCCTCGTTAGTAGCATGATATATACCATATTTATCTGTAACTGCCATATCATAAAGAAGTGCCGCTAAATCTGCCGTATAAGTTGGGGAGCCTATTTGATCTGCTACTACAGTTAACTCCGAATGAGTTTCTCCCAGTTTTAACATAGTTTTAACGAAGTTATTACCGTTATAACCAAATACCCAAGAAATACGCACGATAAAGTATTTTGTGAGCAGGCTGCGCACAATACGCTCGCCTTCCAGTTTAGTTAAGCCATAGACATTGGCAGGTCCTGTTTCATCATCTACTTCATAAAATTGTTCACCGCTGCCTGAAAATACGTAATCGGTACTAATATAAACCATCTTGGCATTAATTTCATGGCATATCTTAGCTATATTTTCAGTTCCTAGCGCATTAACTCTACGACAGCATTCTACATCGTCTTCAGCTTTGTCTACAGCAGTATAGGCGGCACAGTGAATAATAACGTCCGGGTTATAAGCGGTGATGAACTTATGGGCGGATAAGTAGTCTGTAATATCAAGCTTTGCTCTATCAGCTCCCAAACAATCTATATTATGCTGCTTTAATACTTTCATAACGTCGTAACCTAATTGTCCCCCACTACCCGTTACCAGAATTCTCATTTTAAATTTTCCCCTTATACTCAATTTGATTCTGCTTTACAATGGTTTTCACTTCCATTTGTTTATATTATTTTAGCACAAAAGTACTTTTTAAAATAAAAATCTTTTTTCACCATCACATCTGTTTTCTTGTTTTGAAACCATAAATAATATATTTGAATTTTATATTAGTACCACTATTTTCTCTGCCTTGACAATTTTCTTAGATGTAATCGATTAAAGTGGGCACAAGAGACAACATCCCCTTTGTGAATCTGTGGCATAGAAAATAAGAAGCTTAGTACATCAGGCGCAAGAATATCATCGCAATTAAAAAAACACACAAACGTTCCCTGTGCCTCTCTCAATCCTAAATTTCTTGCAGAACTAATTCCACCATTTTTTTTGTAAAAGTACTTAGCACGACTTTCTTTTTCTAAAAAACTTTTACAAATTTTTGCGCTGTTATCAATAGAACCATCATCTATAAGCAATATTTCAAAATCCATAAAAGTTTGTGCGCTTATGCTGCGCAACGTTGGCAGCAGCCATTTCTCTCCGTTATGTATAGGCACAATAACGCTAATTAGCGGTTTGTTATTAAACATGCTGCTGTTATCCCCCCTAAGTTTTTTACCCCTAATATAAGTTTACAGCAAATTATTTCCAAGAAAGGGCAATTATATTCTAAAAAGTGCAATTTTTCTCTTGCGATTACTATTCAGCTTGTTTTTTATAAACTAGTCCTATGCTTTTTGCATAGGCAACAGCTTCTGCTTTATTATGAAGCTGCAATTTATCTAATATACCCTTTATTTCATATTTAATCGTTCTTTCACTAAAATAAAGTTTCTCCGCTATTTGCCGATATGTATTGCCATTGGCAACAAGAAATAAAATAGTCTCTTGCCTTGTTGTCAAAACACCTATGGGTTCCTTTTTCTCTGGCAAGACATTTTCTCCCATTTCTGAGTGACCGGCAAATTCACGTATTATTTTCATTGCCATACCAGGTGCCAAGGGAGGTTCCCCCTGTTCAAGATCGGAAAGCATTTTCAATAATTTTTCTGCTTGAAAATTTTTTAACAAATATCCGCACGCACCATTACGAATAGCTGTAAATAAATTTTCATCTTCTTCTGATACCGTCAACATTACTATTTTTACCTTGGGGAATTCCTTTTTAATTAGTTTCGCAGCCTCCAACCCATTGCAACAGGGCATATAAATATCCATTAATATAACGTCAACATTTAAGCTCCGCATTTTTTGCAAAGCTTCTAATCCGTTACCTGCTGTGCCGGCAATTTTTACATTGTAGGCAGACAAAAGGTTCACCAAACCGTCACGAAAGAAGCAATTATCATCGACAAGTAATAGTTTCATGTAACTTTGCACTCCTTTATCGGCATTTCTACTATAACTTTTGTTCCTAACCCCGGTGCTGAAATAATTTTAAATTTACCACCAATTTTTTTAGCACGATTATGCATATTCATAATGCCAAACCCTGTTACAAAGGACGCAGAAGTAAGGTCAAANCCCCGGTGCTGAAATAATTTTAAATTTACCACCAATTTTTTTAGCACGATTATGCATATTCATAATGCCAAACCCTGTTACAAAGGACGCAGAAGTAAGGTCAAAGCCCTTACCGTCATCACATATTATGAATTTGATGCAACGCATGTCCTCCTCCATAGAAAAGCTGACATGAGTCGCTCCTGCATGCTTGTAAATATTTGCGAAGGCTTCCTGCATAATTCTCAGTATTTGTAGGGACTTACAGGTTTCAATTTGTGGATTACTTTCTACGGCAAAATCAGTCTCAACCTCTAGCCCATACTCAATATGAACAACCCTAACATAGTTTTGCAAGGCTTCTAATAGTCCATCTTCAACCTCCCCTGTTCCTACACTTGAAATATAGCTACGGACATGATCATAGGCTCTCTGATTTGCAACAACAAGCTGATTTAAAGTCGAAATAGTCTGTTCCATTTTTTTATCAACGATAAATTTTATGCAGGCTTGCGACTGCACATTTATATAGCTAAGAACTTGACACAAATCGTCATGCAAATCTCTTGCTAGATTTACACGTTCTTCTGTAACAATTCTTTTTTTTTCTCGTTCCAGTCCCGTAATCCAGCCTTTTTTTTTAAAGTAATATCTTTGAGTAAGATTATCTGTCCAAAATTTATCTCGTTTTTTTCTAACAAAAAATTTTTCACTTCATAGCAAGAACGCCCGGAAGTATAATTACGAAATATTTCTATTGTTTCTTTCTTTCCTTCTTTAACTTTATCCAGTACCGGCCACTCTTTAATCAAAGTGTTAAATTCACCGCCTATTTGCACCGGAAGTCCCTTTAATATTTTTTGGGCCGCATAATTTAAATCTATAATATAACCACATTCATCAACCAGTAACCATCCATCCACAATATTAGCCATAATGGCTTTCTGCGCTAATTCAAAAATATTATAAGTCTGCCATCTATAAAAGCACCATGTCATACAACCAGACGTTATTATGGTAACCCAAGGAATAAAATGAGTAAAAAAAGGATATCAGAACTTATTCCCACAAAACTAATACTCTCAGCTACCAAAAACCATATAGCTTGCTTGTGGCGGATACCTCTACTAGTTAAAATCCAATGAAGATTTAAACATAAAGCAGATGCGCAAAGAAGCCCTTCAAGGCTTTCACTCCAACCAAGGATTCCCTGAACACCTACCAAGTCCTTACCTGTTAACCAAAAACCCTTCCATATCATGCCATGCCATGGGTTCGTAAACAAGAAAAGCTCAGTCAACAAAATTATTACTAAATAACCATATTTCAAAATCATAGGCAACTTTTTTGCCGGTCTGCTTATTTTCCATATGAGATAAAACCAAAAAATTGGCATAATCAGCATTATGCCTTTAAAAGTTAGAAAAAAAAGGATTTTTTTATTTATTGTATTATTTTCATTTAGCAGCAATAACAATATTAGGGAACAGATTTTGCATAATTGTAAATATACCTGTTGTTTTGCTCCCGGACTGCGATGAAATTGCCAGGTATAGGTTGCCAAAGCTATTAACCACCCAATTGCAAATAAATACACCTCTATATTTCCAAAAGAAGAAAAAACTATATTCATCATGCATGTCTTCCTTCATTACAGCTATATTTTAATTCTATATGTAACATTTGTTGTTCTCATTTGTTATCTCTAAGGCAAAGTTCTCCCTATTATAATTGCGTAATAAACAGCTTTTAAACGCTTATTCCCCCACTGCGCGCTACTTTCAAGTCAAATGTTTCACAGTAAATTGCTTTTTATCAGCTAGCTCCTTTAATTCTATCAGCAAACTTGGAGGTTAAAAGTGCAAAGATAGTCAAAAAAAGTGCAAACTTTTTCCTTGTCTTTACTTGTAATAGACTAGAAGATTTACTATTTTTACTAATTATAAAATTTATAAAAATCTACAGATACAAATGACTCTGTCCAAACAAATTTGGACAGAGTCATTTGTCAACTTATAGGTAGACAAAAATATATTTTTAATTCTCAATACATTAACGTCATTATGCAATTCAACGCGGGGAATATTTATAATGACACTCTCACCTACCCTCATACATATTTTTATAGTAGGTTTGATATTCTCCATTTATTATACGCTGCCACCAAGGTTTATGTGTAATATACCAAATAATAGTTTTCTTGATGCCTTCGTCAAAGCCGGTTTTTGGTTCCCAGCCAAGTTCATTTTTTATTTTAGTTGGGTCAATAGCGTAGCGCCTATCATGGCCAAGTCTATCGGCAACATAGCAAATAGATTCTTCTCCTTTGCCTAATTCTTTAAGTATAGCTTGCACAACCTGAAGGTTTGTCTTTTCATTATGACCACCAATATTATAGACTTCACCAACTCTGCCACTGCGCACAATAAGGTCAATAGCCGAGCAATGATCTTCTACGTAAAGCCAATCGCGCACGTTTTCTCCTGTTCCATATATGGGAAGAGGTTTATTGTTTAAAGCATTGATAATTATCAGAGGGATAAGTTTTTCCGGGAAATGATAGGGGCCATAGTTATTGGAACAGCGGGAAATCGTTACAGGAACACCAAATGACCTAAAATACGCTAATACTAACAAATCAGCCGAAGCCTTAGAAGCGGAATAAGGACTGGAAGTATGTAATGTGGTTTCCTCAGTGAAAAATAAATCAGGTCTATCTAAGGGTAAATCTCCATAAACTTCGTCCGTGGACACTTGATGGTAACGTTTAATTCCATATTTGCGGCAAGCATCCAGCAGAATATTCGTGCCTATTATATTGGTTTGTAAAAAAAGCTCGGGGTTTAAAAGAGAACGATCAACATGACTTTCTGCTGCAAAATTTATTACAACCTCTGGTTTTTCTAAGGAAAAAAGATGATACACAGCAGTACGATCCGCTATATCTCCTTTTACAAATTTGAAATTTGGTTTTTGCCTTACCTGTGCTAATGTTTCTATATTTCCAGCATAGGTTAAAGCATCCAAACAGATTATTTCATCCTCCGGATGTTTTTTTAGCATAATGTTAATGTAATTGCCGCCAATAAACCCGGCGCCACCTGTTACTAGAATCTTCATTGCCGCCTGCCTCCTATATTGTTTTTAAAAATCCAGTGCGCTCTCTATATCTCTCAGAAAAGGATTCTNAGTATCTTTCAGAGACAATATTGGCTCGTTAATGCCCCACTGTATACCCAGTTCCGGATCATTCCAGCGAATACCCCCGTCAGCCTGGGGTGCATAATAATTATCAGCTTTGTACATAAATTCCACTTGGTCAGTTAAAGTAACAAAACCGTGTCCAAAGCCCCGTGGGATCATTAGTTGTTTTTTGTTTTCGGCAGATAATTCTACCGCCACCCATTTTTTGTAGGTTGGGCTAGCTTTACGCAAATCCACGGCAACGTCTAAAACAGCACCGCTAGTGCAGCGCACTAGTTTCGCCTGGCACATATTGCCCTTTTGGAAATGAATGCCCCGCAAGGTACCTTTAACCGTTGAAGAAGAATGGTTGTCCTGAACGAAATCATAAAACAGGCCTGCCTCTTCCATTTTTTTCTTGCTCCAACTTTCCATAAAAAATCCCCTATTATCGCCGAAGACATCAGGCTCTAAGATAACGACGCCGGGGATTGCTGTTGTTGTTAGTTTCATAATAAAGCATCTCCTTTAAAGGCAGTGAAGTGAAAAGGCAGTGAAGTGGCAACGGAGTTGCCAGTGAAGTTGTAGCAGAGCTACAAGTGAAGTGCTCTTCGAGCAGTGAAGTTAGCCTGCGGCTAAGTTGATGATGTTTTCGTAAACGAAAACTGAAATTTATAAAACTAAAACACAAAAAATATATTCTATTTTCATAAGTTTAAGTTTTTGGAACAAAAACTTTCCTTAACTGTTCGCTTGCGAACACTTCACTTATGCGTTAGCATAACTTCACTTGTGCTAAAAGCACAACTTCACTTGCATTTTATGCAACTTCACTGTTTTTCTTGTGCAACTTTTGCGACTTTAGTCGCAAAGTGCAGTTACGGCAAAGCCGTAGTGCAGCTTCCACTTCGTGGAGTGCAGCTTTTCGAGCTAGCTCGAAAGTTGTGGATGTTTTCGTAAACGAAAACTAAGAAAATATAAAACCAAATAGAACAAGAAAGATTTCGTTTCTTTATAAGTTCAAGTTTTTAGAATAAAAACTTTCCTTAACTTTGAAAGCTTAGCTTTCAATACTGCACGTTCCGCAGGAACAGCTGCACTTTGCGAAGCAAAAGCTGCACTTCCGCGTTAGCGGATACTGCACATGAAGTTTCACTTCACTTGAATTAACAAACCTCTCCGTCAACGATATTTTATATCGTTGCCACCTCTCCTACTAGGAGAGACTAAGAGGATTCAACTTAAAAGCTGTGAAATGGGAACAAAGTTCCCAATGAAGTTGTAGCAGAGCTACAAGTGAAGTGCGGCAGAGCCGCAGTGAAGTTAGCCTGCGGCTAAGTTAATGATGTTTTCGTAAACGAAAACTAAATTTATGAAAATAAATAAAAGAAAATAGAATTAAGTTCCTTTATAATTATAAGTTTAAGTTTTTGGAACAAAAACTTTCCTTAACTGTTCGCTTGCGAACACTTCACTGCGACGTTAGTCGCACTTCACTTATGCGATAGCATAACTTCACTTGTGCTGAAAGCACAACTTCACATAAATATTAATTTCACATAGTGAAATTAATATTTATACTTCCCTGCCGCTACTTTTTTTAGATGCAGTCCATATGGTGATTTACCATATAAGTTTGCGCTTTCAATAAGTTGTTCTTTGGTGATCCATCCATTAAGATAGGATATTTCTTCCAAAGCCGCTACTTCTATTCCCGCTCTTTCCTGCACGACGCGCACGAATTCTGAGGCTTCATTCAAGGAGGCAATAGTGCCTGTATCTAGCCAAGCGTAGCCACGTCCTAGGGTAACTACTTCTAAGTTTTCTTTGGTTAGGTATATTTTGTTTAAATCTGTTATTTCCAGTTCTCCTCTGGCTGAGGGTTTAAGTGTTTTAGCATATTCGCAGACTTTATTATCGTAAAAATACAATCCGGTAACCGCATAGTTACTTTTTGGATGTATGGGCTTTTCTTCAAGAGAACTAGCCTTGCCCTTCTCATTAAACCCAACTACGCCAAAACGCTCCGGATCTTCTACGTAATAGCCAAAAACTGTTGCCCCGTTGGTATTAGCGGCCGCAACTTTTAGGTGCTCTGTCAGGCCGGCACCATAAAAAATATTATCACCCAGGATCATGGCACAACAGTCCCCGGCAATAAATTCTTCTCCCAGAATAAATGCCTGAGCTAATCCATCAGGTGATGGCTGCACTTTATAGCTTAAATGCAGTCCATAGCGAGAACCGTCCCCTAATAATTTTTCAAAATTAGGCAAATCTTGTGGTGTAGATATAATAAGAATATCTACAATTCCCGCTAACATTAGAGTTGATAAGGGATAGTAAATCATGGGTTTATCATAAATGGGTAATAGTTGCTTGGAGGTTACCATGGTTAAAGGATATAAACGCGTACCTGAGCCGCCTGCTAAAATAATTCCCTTCACAATAACACTCTCCTTTCATGACATTTTATCACAAAAAAGACTTCCCAAATATGGAAGTCTTTAAATTTAGTTCAAATTACCTTTAGTAAATGACTTTTTGTAAACTGAATCCCAGCAGTATACACCCCACAATAGCCAGTAAAACATCTGGTAACTTCTTTGAAAGAATATATAGTCTACTTGCCCATGAACTAAAACGACGGTGTACGTGAGTAATATAGCAAAAGACCATTGCAATTTAGGCATACCGGATTTTATGTCTGCTCTGGCCGATTTTAGCAAATAATGGTATTGGAACCCGAACAAGGCTAACAATCCACTTAGGCCAATAATTCCTGCCTCATTAAGTTCTTGTAAAAAAATATTATGGGGAGAGTCTATATGCTTTTCGATATTATTCACACCATAGACATTATCGTATTGCTCCCTCCAATTTCCTACGCCAACCCCTAATAAAGGATGGTCCAAGAACATGTGCCAGCTGGATTCTATTAGTGCCACTCTACCATCTTTGGCAATATTTCTATTTAAATTCAATCCCATAAACGTTGTGGTGACAACAAAGGCTCCTACTAATACAACGGCTATGATAATCATACTGCATATTTTTTTTATCCTCCAATTTTTTTTTAGGGCAATTGCTCCTAAGAATAAGACAACTGAAGAAAAAAGTCCCAGTAGCGCACCCCTGGACTCAGTTAAAACCATTAGAATAAATGTTACTGCTATCAACAACAAACCACAACCAACCAGGATATGGTTCTCAATCCTTTTATATATACCAAAATAAAATACTGGCAAAAACACGGCCAGCGTTCCACCTAGGGTGTTATGCCAGCCGAAATTGCCCCGCAGAGGAACCTGCCCCAGGAAAGCGTATGGTAGAGTATCTAAAGAAATAAGCAACAATGCACAAGCAATTCCTACCCAAACCGTGCTCCAAATATTTGTTTCTTCATCAGCTACAAAAAGCAATAAGAAAAAAGGCAGCATGCGTTCAACATAGTGTCCTATCACGCCCATATTCCCGTGCATGATAACTGTAGGTATAAGTAAAAACACTAAATACATTACTATAAAAAATACTGACTGTTTGAATAATTTACCTCTAAAAACCCTTTTGCTATAACTTCTCTTGTATTTCCAGCACAGAAAGACACGTACTGCCAATGCAAATACTAGTAATTTACCAATGCTCAAGGTACAAGCAAATATTAAGATAAAAACAGGCAGCAATAACAAGGCTTTTAGTTTTCTTGTTAATAGTGGTTCCCCTTCTGTTATATGCACCGTATTAATACACCTCGTGGTTCTAAAATTTCCTAACATGTATGAGTCTTGCCAGCTCATAGGATTTAATATAAGTTTTATATTCCAATTTTTTCACCATTGCCATTTTTTCTTCATGCAAAAAGTTTTCTAGCAATTCAGAATATTTTTCATGTAGCCTCTCATACTCTTGTCTATCACCAGCTCGTACTACGTAACGAAATAGTGAAAATAGACTAGTACAATAACCTCCGTAAGCCAGTGCACGTATATTAGTATCTGTTGTCGCTGTATCTATTTTTTCTTTAATAAGACGCTTTGCCATAACAAAACTTTGAAAAAAGCTATACGGTTGCTGGCTATGAGTTGCACTTCCACTATGAATATAATAAAAAGCTTTTATTAGAGGAGAATATCCTACCTTTGTCGCTTTAATAAATGTTTCCGTGAAAAAAAGATTATCTTCCGCATAATGAACTTGTTCTTGAAAACGAGTATTTCCTATGACTTTTTTGGAAAACAGTTTACATATAATGCCTCCCATAAAAAGATCTATATAATTCCATTTATCATTGGTTGCCATTATTACGTCCGTATTTTTAGCAACTTTAACGCTGCTCGGCACAGAATGTTCATATACCTCCTTACATGCGCAGGAAACAATATCCGCTCCTGTATCTTTCTGCAGCTTAACGAGAAATTCTAGAATATCCGTTGCAAGCAAATCATCACAATCAAAAAAAAATATAAACTTGCCACGGGCTTTTTCAAGGCCCAAGTTTCTTGCAGAGCTAACTCCACCATTTTTTTTAAAAAAATAGCGTATACGAGTGTCCTGCTCTATAAAACTTTGGCAAATTTTTTCGCTAGCATCAACAGATCCGTCATTAATTAACAATATCTCAAAATTCGTAAATGTTTGTTCTAATATACTACTTAATGAGATGGGCAACCATTTTTCCCCATTGTAGATTGGCATAATGACACTAATTATGGGTTTCACATTTAACATTTTTATTTTATTCCCCCAATAATTGCCGAATAAATTCTGAGTGGTCAAAATCTTTATTTGCCCGTTCTAGCTCACGTTCATAAAGCGGCAATTTCTCTCTATAACTATAAACAAACTCACTGAGTTGTTTTTTAAAAACATCCATGTCCTGTAAATCTACTTCCATGCCTATATTATAGCCTGCTAATACTTCCGGATTCAGTACTGAGGTCACCAAAACAGGTTTGTGAAATCCTATGGCATTAAAATATATAGCACTCCAATTATAAAGATACCGCTTGGCGGTATAAGGTAAAAAGATTACATCTACGCTTTGCATTGCTTCATCCCACTTCGTTCCCAGTAATTTACCCTTTATGAACGAAATATTTGGTTCGTTAGCATATTTTTGCATTATTTTATTTAAATCTATTGCGTCTTCTTCCCTTGTAGGTGCCGCCTGTACTATTAACTGAGCCTTTTCNCCATTTTTCCCCATTGTAGATTGGCATAATGACACTAATTATGGGTTTCACATTTAACATTTTTATTTTATTCCCCCAATAATTGCCGAATAAATTCTGAGTGGTCAAAATCTTTATTTGCCCGTTCTAGCTCACGTTCATAAAGCGGCAATTTCTCTCTATAACTATAAACAAACTCACTGAGTTGTTTTTTAAAAACATCCATGTCCTGTAAATCTACTTCCATGCCTATATTATAGCCTGCTAATACTTCCGGATTCAGTACTGAGGTCACCAAAACAGGTTTGTGAAATCCTATGGCATTAAAATATATAGCACTCCAATTATAAAGATACCGCTTGGCGGTATAAGGTAAAAAGATTACATCTACGCTTTGCATTGCTTCATCCCACTTCGTTCCCAGTAATTTACCCTTTATGAACGAAATATTTGGTTCGTTAGCATATTTTTGCATTATTTTATTTAAATCTATTGCGTCTTCTTCCCTTGTAGGTGCCGCCTGTACTATTAACTGAGCCTTTTCCCTGAAATCAGCCTCTGTAAAAGCATGCAAAATACCATCTACGTCTTTCTCCCCTTTACGATAATGCCCAAAAAATCCTATTTTTATGGGTTCCTGACATTTTTGCTCGTATTTTGTAGTAACAATAGATGGTCGAACTACAGGTGGTTGAATAATTGCTAAATTTTTTATATTTATATTAAGAAAATCATTCCTTAATGAAGTTATTTTTAATTTTATATTCTTATATGCCGCACATTTATGTGCTTCGCTCAAAAACTTTTGTTTTTCGCTAGGGTTTACACCCAGGAAAATAAAAATTATAGGTACTGGTGAATTTTTAAGCTTGCTTCTGCGCAAGGAACGCAAATAACGGTAGGTCGCCGCAGTCAATATAATGGCGTCAACTTGGCCATTTTCAGCTTTAGCATAAGCTGCATTAAACCAACGTATTCTTCGATACTCCCTTTGTAACTTGCGCCAACATTTAGTCAATCCACCTATATTTTCATAGTTTACGATTGATCCTCCAGACATATATTCAACGGGAACACCTAAATCTATGTCTAAAGTGCTATTTATAGGCAAAAAGAGCACTGGTACGTGCCCTTGGTTTTTTAGTTCATCAATAATTATTTTATCAAATTCCAGCTCAAACCCAGCATGTGCCTTGACGGTTTCTAAAATTGCAATACGCACGCTAATATTCCCTTCTATCTTTTGTTTTATTTATTTTACAAGATACTGTGCTCAAAATACTAACCGTTCACAATTATATCACATTTCCCTAGCTAATTATACATAAGCTAACCTGGTCTTGATAATTTTACAATATTGCTAGTCCCTTATTAACAATACACTTCAACGTACATGACTTGTTCTACCATGAATTTATTGTATTTTGCTTTTTTTGCAATTCATATAATTTCAAATACTTTAATAAGGTATAGGAAAAATGGTTACAACAAAGTGCTAATCCTAGCCAACCGTCTAAAATTCCTAATTTGAATACAGCCATTTGCACAAAACCAAAAGTAGCATGAGCATATGCTAGTGGCAAGGACGTTCTTTTCCCCTGCAGGTAAGCATTATTAGCCCAGATAGTAGTATATTGGTTGAATTTTTCTGCCCACTGTGCCCAACTTTCATAGGTGTAATGTTCAATATGCCCAGGTAGTATTGCAAGCGGTAAGTCGCATACCGGTCTTTCGTGGACTTTATTTATCCAACTGACTGACTCGCGTGGAAACAAGCGTGCTACCTTGTCCGGTTTTAAAACACCGTATGCAAATTTTTGTCCAAAAGCTACTGATTTACGTACAAAAGCATACTGTTGTATTTCCTTCGATAGGACAGCCTGCTTGACAGCGAGAAGTAATTCGGCATTAAGCCTTTCATCTGCATCTAGGTATAAAACCCATTCGGCATTCGTTTGCGTCAAGCCAAAATTGCGCTGCGCAGCAAAATCATTATCCCACGCACGATAGACAACTTTTGCCCCTTTATCTGTTGCCAACTGGACAGTGGCATCAGTACTTCCTGAATCAATAATCAGCACTTCATCAGCACACTTTTGGGCATTATTAACAACTTCCACTATATTTTTTTCTTCGTTTTTAGTTAAAATTAAAACAGCTAGTGTTGACATATTCTCTCCTTATAAACATTTGTTTTATTATAGCACTATAAGTTCCTCTGCGGAAGTTACTAGCTGTCACTACTAAAAAATATACGCTTAGCGTATAAAATACTGCATAATGGCTATTACTGCCTATAATTTCACTCTAAAACTTTAGTTTGATATTAATCATATAATGTCAAATCCTATATTTTTCTCCATGTACGCTAAATTTGACTTAGTCTTTTAATTTTCATACCTCTTATGACCTTCCAAAAGCGAACAGCTTTCGTAAAATGCACATACAACCATAGAGATAAGAATTCTTTTTTGCCAACCTTTTTGCAAACTATGTATTCTGTAAAAAAAGATTTAATGAAATAATCCGCATTTAAATATATCTCTCTTGCCTCTTGTTCTTTCGGGCAGGCATAATTCTTACATAATACCCAAGCATGAGGAAATAGACCAAGTTTGCTTGATAATAACATTTTAGGATAATTGCGCTGATAAAAATCGTGCCTAGCCTGTGCTATTGCATAACCTTGTAGTCTTTGCAAAATATTGGCAGCCCCCATAATGCTGTCTTGTCTATACCGATAATAATATAAGCTTTTTGCTACATATTGAAAGTTATTTGCTTTAGCAAAAATATGGTGCATGCAAGAATAGTCTTCCATCATTTTAGTTTTTGCTAATGAAAGCGAATTTTCCAAAATGCCTCTCTTGAAAATTTTGTTCCACATATAACTTTGTATATGGTCAGCCGCCAAATCTTGCAATGCAAACTCTTTAGACAGCCTAATGTCACCTTTATACTGCCTTTTCTCTTCTGTACACTTTTCTCCGATACGCACCCAATCACAAATTACCACATCGGCATCATTATTTATTGCTGTTTGCATAAGGAAATAGAACATATCATCAGCTACATAGTCATCTGCGTCAACAAAGCCAATATATTCCCCTTGAGCTTCGCTTAAAGCGACTTTTCTCGCCATAGCTAAGCCTTTATTTGTCTGAGAAATAAGGCGAAAACGTTTATCTCTAAAAACATATTCAGCGCAAATCTCTGCGCCTTTATCCGTAGAACCGTCATTTATCATAATACATTCGAAGTCCCTATAAGTTTGCCTTAATATAGAATCCAAACATTCTCTAATATAAGATTCAACATTGTAAACAGGTACTATTATGCTAAGTTTCATGTTGTTATCCCCTTACAGATGATTACCCGGTTGATGCAATTGTTCAAATAAGTGTTCCCATTTATTCCAAACTTTATCTGCTGAATATTCTTGCATAAGGATTTTTGCATTTTCTCCAAATCGTCTACGCAACTGTTCATTACACATAAGTTTCTCCAACCCAATAGCATAGTCTTTAATAGTATCTTCACATAAAATGCCATTCTCATTATTAATTATTAGATCTTTTACCGAAGGGGCATCAGCAAAACCGACAGCCGGAAGGCCAACACTCATAGCTTCTCCTAACACCATAGCAAATCCTTCGTACGCGGATGGAATTGCTAAAATATCTGCTTGGCGCATTTTTTCCAACACATTATCAGTCACGCCTTTAAAATTAACTTGTTTTTCTAATTTGTATTGATTTCTAAGTTTACATAATTGGTCTTTATATCCTTTATCATAATCAGGGCCATAAAAATCCACTTCCCATTTGGGATACTTAGTAGCTAGCAAAGCAAAGGCTTCCAACAAAATATGCTGTCTTTTTTGTTTTTCTGCCAATCTGCCTATACAAATAATTTTATTTTTCTCTTTATTTTGCTTCCCTAAAGCATTGGGTTTAGGCTCTACAAAAGCTTCAATAGCATTAGGTATATAAATTACCCGGGTTGATAAATATCGTTTAGCCTCTTCAACAAAGCTTGGCATTAACACCTGATAAGCATCCATTTTATTGGCTTGCTCCAGTTGTTTTTTTGTCATAGGTTTAATTAGTTCTTCAATAGAATTATGCACCATGGCAATACGTGGTTTAATTTCTAACTTGTTTGCCACCATTATGCTATTATATTCAAAACAAACCGCACAATAAATTTTACTGTTTTTTATCTTTTTCTGCACTTCAGCTGCCAACACTTCTGTTCTATAAATATCTACAGGATTATCTATCTCCAATTGAAAAGGTTTTAAAATTTCCCGTAAAATTTTCTTTTCAACAGGTACTGTAATTTTTCCCAATCCCAAGTTTATAAAAACTATTTCTTCTCTTAATCTATAAGCAAGCTTTTTCTCCGGGCTATCATTGCAAATGGCAATAACTTTATATCCCCTTTGAGAAAAAGCGTTTGCCATGTTAACAAAAACTTTCTCAGTGCCGGCAATATTATCAATATGCCCCACGCCAAAAAATAAAAGCAGCAATGTTTTCATTTTATCTATCCCCATATAACTATCCATATTATGATGTGACCTATAACATTCCTGTTGTTTGTATTTATTGTTTAAAACTTTTCAGGTATTTAAATTAGTTTTCATCCAATATGTTTTTTATTAATGCTTCATGACTATATTCTTTATTAGCAAGAAGCAGATTTTTTCTATAAATATTTTTGTTCTTAGCAAAGTCATCTATAAAACCTTCCAGTTGCCTTGCAAATATTGCGACGCTATCTAATTGCACTACAGCACCAATTTTGTATTTGGCCAAGACTTCAGGATTTATTTCAGGGGAAATTAAGATTGGTTTATAAAAACCTATAGCAGTAAATAACATGGCACTCCAGTGATAACGGTAGCGTTCCGCTGCGTAGGGCATGATAATAACATCTACCTCCAGCAATGCTTTTTGCCAATCAATACCAATTAAATTTTTATGCAAAAAAGTTATATTTTTATATTTGGCATAATCCTTGGCATATTTTTCGAAAACTTCGCCGTCTTCAGGTTTAGCTGTTGCTCCTTGGACAATAAGCTCCACGGGTACAGTGAAATTTGCCTGAACAAAAGCATCTAAAAAAAATGCTAAATTCTTTTCCTTGCGAAATTGGCCAAAAAATCCTATTTTTATTGGTGTTTTACCTTGTATTTCTTCCCTTATGGGTAGATCCTGAGGTTTGAAAACAGGGGGATTTATTAGGCGCAAATTTGGCAAGTCACTATTAGCAAAATCATTACGCAAAGTAATGACTCTTAAGTTAATATTCTTATAGGGCAAGCATTTATTGG
>JGI20225J20221_1000018_pt3 | contig 23877 bp, 26 predicted proteins | sample BioMet4_FD_20221 | JGI IMG/M metagenome (IMG submission 20221)
GGGGCATCCTTCGAGACGGCCATCTGATGAACTCAAGAAGATCGTCGGCGGCCTCATGAAAAAAATATGACTTGTAATTGCCCGATCCGCAAGGCGGGAATACCAACCGCCGGATAGCGAAGGCCGATACATTATACAGACTCGGTCCGCCGTGATAACGTTGGTAATAGCCTGGGGAATCACCGGACTCCATGGCGCCAGAAAGATTCTTCTTACGGACATCACGTACGTTCCTTACCAGAGGGATTTCTGCTATCTGTCCGTTATAAAAGACGCGTACACGGAGCAGGCGCTTTCCTATGTTCTGAGCAAGTCACTTGAGGTCGATTTTGTTCTCCAGACGGTCAACCAGCTGATGGCCAATCATGGCATGACACTGGAATCGGACGTTCTGATCCACAGCGACCAGGGCTGCCATTACACCTGCGTTAAGTTCCGTCAGCTTCTTGAGAATTACGGCCTTCGTCAATCCATGTCGAGGAGAGGGAACTGCTGGGATAACGCGCCACAGGAAAGCTTCTTCGGTCACATGAAGGATGAGCTGAAACCCCAGATGAGACAATGGAAAAGTTTTAGTGATGTTAAAGCCAGCGTTGACGACTGGATAGATTATTACAACAACGAACGGGGACAATGGCAGTTGAACCGCCTGGCTCCCAATGAGTTTTACAGTTACATAACAACCGGAATAGATCCTTTATCAAAGAATAGGAATTTAGGTAAGAAGAAAATGTGTCCGTGTCCTTGACAAAGGGTACACTTTATTTGGAACCTTTTCCATGCTGTACCGCGGGACTTCACTGCTGGACAAGAAGACGAATGAAACACAGTTCGCCTATGTCGCGCAGGTCCTTTTGCACAATCGTAAGGAGGGAGTCAGCCGGGAACGTCTGGAGGAGATTCTGTTCGGTGACCGTGATATCAATGATGTTCATCACGCGACACAGAGCGTAATCTACAACACGAAAGCTCGTTTACGGAAGGCGGGACTTCCGGACGTGAATTACATCCGTCTGGAGAAGGGAATTTTTTACTGGACAGACGAGATCCCTGTCATTGAGGATACGGAAGAGTTCGAGGACGCTTATAAACAAGCGGCGGAAGAGAACGATTCCGATAAGAAGCTGAAGATTCTTCTTGACGCCTGTCATCTCTACACCGGCGAGTTTCTCACTTCTTACGCGGGAATGATATGGGCCGCGGCCGAGTCTCGAAGGTACCGGGTCATGTTTTGCCGGTGCGTCGAGGAAGCGACAGAAATCTTAAGAGAGAAGCAGGATTACGAGCAGATGGAAGAGCTTGGCCGGTACGCGACAGGAATCGCCCCGTTCTCCGATTGGGAGAGCGTTACGATGGAAGCGCTGATCGGCATGGGACGTTACGAGGACGCCAGCGCCCTTTACGCCAGCACCGTTGACAGCTATTTTAACGAGCGGGGCATACGGCCGTCGAAGAAGCTGATGGAATTCATGAATCACCTCGGCGATCAGATGGTACATCCGTTTGAGCAGCTCGACAGCATTCAGAAGGGCCTCCTTGAGGAACAGGAAGACGCGAGAGGCGGTTATATGTGCTCCTATCCTGTGTTCCAGGGTATCTACCAGTTGACACTGCGGGTCATGGAGCGAAGCGGACAATTCGTTTACCTGATGCTCTGTACCATCGTGGACAGCAAGGGCAGCCCGATGAAGGACGGCGAGGAACTCGCGCAGCTTTCCGAGAGACTCGGCGAGGCAATCTGCCAGTCCATACGGCGGGGCGACGTGGTAAACCACTACGGCAAGGGCCAGTACCTGGTGCTTCTGATGAACACGACGAGAGAGAATTGCTCGATCGTGCAGAAGCGGATCAATTACAAATTCATGGTCGGCCGGCAGAGAACAGGAATCCAGTATTACATCAACAGTGTTGTACGCGAAAGCGAATAATCGGGAAAAGTAATAAATCAACAGAAGTTATGTTTTTACCGCTTTTTGAGCTTGTTTTTGACGGCTCCCTTGATTATGAAACTGTTAATATATGATTAAGATAAAGATAAGAGTGGGTTGACTTTTATCGGATAGATGAATGGAAGGGCGCGGAAGAATGGGAAACGGTGGCAAATACATCGGCGCTCCGAACGGTATCGTGCTTTGTGTGGATAGACGTGCGGACGGCAGGACAAGAGGAAGAATGTTTCACTCTTACAGCAGAACCCCGATCCCGATTACCAGCATTGAGGGCATGGCGCTTTCCATGGAAGAATTGTTTGACAGACTCGGGTTTCCCTTTCCGGGGGAGAACGAGAGATCATTTGTTTCTGACAATAAAACAACAGGTTCCGATGACAGAAGGAGACGTGAGGAAATGGTAAAAGTCATGAATGACGAGGAACTGCTGAAGGAACACGGTGACATGGGAACTTTTATCATCCGCGTCCAACACAGACAACACAGCAGCTGGCAGGGCATGGTCACCTGGGTCGAGGAGGACAAGACAGTTTCGTTCCGATCGGCGCTGGAACTGATCAAGCTCATAGATGGGGCTTTGGAAGACGAAGACGATGAGTCAGATTGTAACTCGCTTACAGGAAATCAGAAAAACGTGTAAATGGATAGAAGCGGAGGAATTCATATATGAAAACATTAAAAAGATGGCTCGCGTTTTTCATGGCGGCGCTCCTGATTTTCGGAATCGCGTACAACAGCCGTTCGCTTATAGCCAGCCAAACGGAAGAGAATAAGACAGACACGACAACCGCGCAGACAGGCCAGGATCTGACGGCGCAGGGCGTTACGGTACAGGAAGACACGACAGCGGAGACTCCAGCGGCGACGTCAGGAACATCGACCGACACGAACGCAGCAACGGATACTTCAAACGCGGCGGCGACAACAGCGGTCAATTCTTTAAGCTATGAGAATGACCAGGTCATAGTAACGGTCAGCGCGGCCACGGAAGGAATCATTCCGGCAGGCGCTACGCTTAAGGTCGTTCCGATCAAGGCTGACGCGGAAGAGACGAAGGATCAGTACGCGCAGGTAGCGCAGAAGGTCCAGGAGAACGCGGCTTCCACTGATTCTGAGGTCGCTGGTTTCCTTGCTTATGATATTACATTCGTTGACGCGGCCGGACATGAGGTTGAGCCGAATGGTGAAGTGAATGTTTCCATGGATTATAAGGAAGCGGCGCTTCCGGATGGCGTAAGTACAGATATAGCGGAAAGTTCAGATGTAACTGTGCTGCATCTTGAGGAAGATAATACCGGAACAGTTCAGAATGTAGTTGATTTGAAAGATGAATCTAAGATTACTGAGTTACAAACTACGGATGAGCAAAAAGTTGAGAAAACAAGTTTTAAGACGGATAGTTTTTCTACTTACACGATCACTTGGAAAACTGACAGTTCGAGTAAAGTTATATTTCATTATGGGTATTACAATTCAAATGGCACGTGGCAAGATATAACAAATGTGACGACGACTACCATTAATTACGCGGAGAATAATGGACAATATATACCCCTAGTTATTAAACATATATCGGGATATCAATATAGCAGTAATTATATTGCTTATACAAGAAATAATAGTCAAAAGACAGTTAATAATATTGGCGCGCTTTATTATGGTGATGGACTATATTATTTTAATACTGACATGACTCAGTATGGCGGCATTGGTCGCAGAACATGTGATGTGTATATTGTTTATAACACTGACTCATCACAGACAGAGGAAGAGAAAGTTGAGTCACTTGCGAACCCTGGCATGAGCAAGTATATAAAAGATAATGGGGATGGTGATTATACACTGACTCTAGATGTTACAGGTACAAAATCTGTAAGTTCAGGCGCCGATGTATTATTAGTGTTGGATTGCTCGGGAAGTATGGGACCTGGCTATAACAATTTAATGACGACAATGAAAACACAGGTAAACAAGCTGGCTGATAAAGTGCTTTCGACAAATAAACTAAATAATGTGGCAGTAGTTTCTTTTAGCTCGGGGAATTATGCCGGAAATAATAACTCGAGTATTGATTGGACAAAGGATTATTCATCATTTTCCTCAAAAGTAAATGGACTTAATTATAATGGTGGCACAAATTGGCAAGAGGCCATGATTCGAGCGGAAACTATGCTTAATGCCGATACTTCTACTAACAAGAAATATGTAATCTTTATTTCTGATGGGGAACCAACTATACGTTATCAGTCTTATAGCGCAATATCCGGTTCAACAGGTAATGAACTGGGAGACGGCAATAATGATGATGATGACCGAAACTTTAACGCCGCGGTTGGGCAGTTTGAACTGTCTGCCAAGCTTCGTAATACAGAAATGTACGCAATGTATTTGACATCAGATACACAGGTGGCAATGACTAAATTCGCGACAGCGATAGGAGCCACAGCGGCTAATGGTATCGGGTCAAATTTTGATACAACTATGACGGAAATAGCAAATCATATCGCGTACAACGCCTATAAAAATGTGTCAATCAGTGATACCCTAAGCGATTATGTGGATTTGTCCGCAAATCCACAATGGACGGTACAGAAAGACGGAGTAATAATGGAAAGTTCTTCCTATACCTTAACTACAGACGGAAAATCGTTCACACTTACAATTAATGGCGAGCTTGAAAAAGACGCTACCTACAGTGTAAGTTGCCATATTACACCATCAACCTTAGCGTATTATAAATATGAAACGGATGGGTATACAAACACCGGAGAGGATGGAACTGACGCTGATGGAAATTATTCAAGTTCTGGAGAATTAGGCTTCTATTCTGATAATTACACAGGAACAGGGAGCAAAGAAGGCAGAGCCGTTCTAAAATATGACGAAAAAGTAGGAACATCTAATAATTATGTTACGTATAAACATCCTGTTGTGCAGGTGGATTGTGAGACAGTGAGTCACAGCGTCAGTAAGACATGGTTTGGTGAATCTCTTGCAAGTTTGAACGCGACATTGATTCCTGAAATTTCGGATTCTAGCTCGACAAGTGGGTATCGCGAACTGACAGCGCCTGAAATTAATGACTACTATGCGTTTAGTAGCATTACTTGGCAACAGACGCTGGCAAATAATAAAGATGGGCAACCAACAACCGCGACTTGGAATGATCTTCCCAAGTATTACTATTATTTAGACAGCAATAACGCTATACAAAGAACAGAGATCCGTTATACAGTCAAAGAAAATTTCAACAGCACTGACGAGAGTAATTTGTATGATTCATCTACAGTAAATAGTACGGACAATACCTCAACGGCCATTACGAATACAAGAAAGAGTTTTATTGACGTAGTAAAAACCTGGGTAGGAAATGACAGTCACACAAGTGATACAGTTTATGTTGGCTTATATAATAATAATGTGGCAGTCGCAGGTCAATATATTGAACTAAACTCGTCAAATGAATGGAAAGGATCATTTGGATTTGTTGGAACACTAAGTGATTATAGTGTGAAGGAATTGAAAGTCGCGGCAAATGGCGAAAATGCGGATTTTACGATTAATAATGTGGGCTATATTGGATTAAGCGCGAATGATGTAAACACTATTAGTTCAAAGACATATGACGTAACTTATTCATCAGCAAGTAACGGTACGTATAGTAGAACAGATACAATTACCAATACTCCATTATTAAATAGACTTGTTATCATGAAGCAGGACGCGTCCGATAGTACCAAGAAACTTCAAGGCGCTGTATTCAAACTTCAAGATCAGGATGGCAATGATCTTAAGGACGCGAATAATAATGTACTGACGGTTACAACTGATAAAGATGGAAAGGCTACGATTGATAATCTTAAGCCAGGCACATATTTACTAGTAGAGACTACGGCACCGACAGGTTATACATTGTTAAGTAGTCCCGTGACTGTTGTTGTAAAAGCTGAAGGAACAATTTATCAAGATTCAACAACTAAAGTACACTATTATGAAACAGACCAAACGATTAGTAATAACAAGATCTACGTGCTTCCCAAATCCGGTGGCATGGGCACGTACCTGTTTACAATCAGTGGTGTGGCGATTTTGATGACCGCGCTCCTGTTGTTTATAACGAATAAGCGAAAGGGGGCAAGGGTTATCAATTAAGGGGATACAGCTATTGATTGCAATGTAATGTAGAAAATCTACAAACTCACGAATTGAAAGGAGAAAGAATATGAAAAAGTATTTAAAGAAAATTAGCGCTTTACTTATTGCGATAGCGATGGTAGTTGCTATGTGCATTCCGGCAAGCGCGGCAAACACAAAACCAGTAGAAACAGATACAGCTACGGCTACCGTATCTGGTATTAATGTTAGTGGAGTAAAGGTCACAGCTTATAAGATTATTGACGCGAATTATAATACAGAGGGCTTTACCGGTTATAGCTGGTCATCATGGACAGGCTTATCGAAAGCAATGTTTGACGCAAATGGACAGCTTACTCTTACAGATACTGAAATTACAGCGCTTGCGGAAAAAGATGGTAAACCTGATGGAACATTAATGAGTGAGACCTCTGCTGGAAGCGGAGTTTATACCGCATCTCTTAAAGCGGGCGCTTATATGGTACTCGTTACGGGTTCGAATACAACAGTATATAATCCCGTTCTTATCGGTATAGGTTATAGCAAAGACGGCTCTGGTAGCAGCAACACATTATCCCAGACAGACGCTGTAACAGCGGCAGATTCTTGGACATTAGAAACATCTGGAGCGTATGTGAAGTCTTCAGATGTATCTATTAAAAAGACTATTGACGACGCGGCAAAATCAAAAGGAAATGATGTAGCGGTAGGAGATACTATCCCTTATGTGATTACTACAAAGATTCCTTCTTACAGCAGTGAATATTCTACAGTTAAGTTTGATATTACAGATACATTGACTGCGGGTCTTACTAATCAAGAAGACGTAACGGTAACGGTGGCTGGAGTCGCTGTTACTGCTGGAACAGACACTTTTACAGTAACTTATGATAGTGCTCAGAAGATGGTTATTTCCTTTGCAAGTAATTATATTAAGGCGCATGGGACTAAAGACGTTGTTGTGAAATACAGCGCGAAAGTTAATTCAAGCGCGACATTTAATTATGTAGCGAATACTAATACGGTTACTTTGGACTATACTAATGCGCCAGGTGAGGACAAAGGTAGTGTAAAAGATACAACTTATCATTATACATTTGCCCTTGACGCTTCATTAAACGGTGCTACTGATCGCATAACGAAAGAACTTCTGAAAACTGGCGAAACTATTACTAAACCTGATGGAACAACGACTGACGCTTTGAATGGTGCGACATTTACTCTTACTAATGATGATACGACTAAAGTTTATACAGCTGTTTCAGGTCAGGGCGGAGTTGATGGTGATATTCAGTTTACCGGTCTGGACGCAGGCACATATACTCTTAAAGAGACAGTAGCGCCTTCTGGTTATCAGCTTAGCACAGTTACACATAAAGTAACGATTTCGGCAGAATATAACACAGATGGTACTTTAAACTCTTATACAGTTAATGTTGACGGAGCTAATGGCGCGACATCAACTTATACGAATGCTGGTGATACAGTCATTACAGATATCACAGGATCATCAAGTACGACAAACGTACCTAACACCAAACTCTCCAGCCTTCCTTCAACCGGTGGTATCGGTACTTACATCTTCACGATCGCTGGTGTTGTAATCATGGTAGTAGCGGCGGCTATGTACTTCTCAAGAAAGAAACATTCCGTACAGTAATTAAGAAACAATAGACTTAATAAGTAAATAAGCGATTTAACATTGTTCGTTCCGGGCCGGCCCATTTGGGCCGGCGAACCGGAACAGCAGTATGGAGAACCCTATGAAAAAACACGGAAAGACATTAGGAATTGTCCTGCTGTTCGTCGTAGGGCTGTCCATACTGTTGTACCCGACGATCAGTAATATGTGGAACACGTTTCGGGAACGACAGTTGATCAGCAGTTACAGTAACACGGTAGCTTCCGGAGGAGTGAACACAGATGATCTCCTCGAGCAGGCGAGAGCCTATAATGCGGGCATACAGGAAGAAGCGGTACCGGACGCTTTCTCAGTTCGGGATGGAATCACAGATACGACTTATGAGTCATTACTTAACGTGAATGGTGATGGAATGATGGGATATATAGAGATTCCCGCCATTAACGTTCAGATTCCGATTTACCACTACACGTCGACAGAATCCCTGCAGAAGGGTGTCGGCCATCTGTTTGGCAGCAGCCTTCCGGTAGGTGGCGAAGGAACACACGCCGTGATGTCAGCCCACAGAGGTTTGCCGAGCGCGAAGCTTTTCACGGATCTGGATCTTGTCAAGGAAGGCGATGTTTTTTACATTCATGTGCTTGACCAGATCTTAGCGTATCAGGTTGATGATATCCGGGTAGTGCTTCCGGACCAGACCGAAACCTTAGGAATCTCTCAGGGAGAAGACCTTGTAACACTGGTTACTTGTACACCATACGCGGTGAACTCGCATCGTATCCTCGTGAGAGGACACCGGATCGATTTTGACCAGAATGTGTATGACGCGACAGTAAGCCCGACAGCGAAGCCGAAGACCACCTCGATTCTGATTCGAATCTTGTGTGTGCTGATCGGAATCGCGATCGCGCTGATCCTTGTAAAGGTTATTAACCACAGAAATAAGAAGAAAAGATTAAAACAGACATCTGAAGATCAACCGGGAAGTGAGCGGGATAATATTGGAGAACGATCAGGTGACAACGGAAAAGAAGGGACAGAAGAAACCAAGGAAAACTCTGAAACAGAGAATTCCTGAGATTTTGATGGCGCTGGTCTTTCTGATCGGACTGGGGATTTTCCTTTATCCGACCATATCGGATCAGTGGAACCGCTACCGGCAGAGCCTTTTGATCTCGAGCTATTCCAACACCGTCAGTAACATGTCACAGAACCAGTACGACGCGGAATGGGAGAGAGCTCAGGAATACAACTCGACAATCACCTCGAACGCTTTTATCGGCGATGTTTTTGACAGTGAGCAGGTTGGCGAGGAGGACGCGGCGTATTGGGCGGCGCTCAATGTGAACGGTGACGGGATCATGGGTTATGTTTCCATCCCGAAGATCAACCAGGAGATTCCGATTTATCATGGAACGTCCGATAAAGTCCTCCAGAAGGGCGCGGGCCATCTCGACGGGACGAAGCTCCCGATCGGCGGAATCGGCTGCCACAGCGTTTTATCGGCGCACAGAGGACTGCCGAGCGCGAAGCTTTTTACGGATATTGATAAACTGACTACAGGCGATAAGTTTTATTTACATATATTGGACAAGACCTTGGCGTATGAAGTAGACCAGATCCTGCCGATGGTCGACAGAAACGATCTGGATACATTACAGCAGGCGATGGAAAACGTCGAGGGACAGGATTACGTAACCTTATTGACGTGCACGCCTTACGGCGTGAACAGCCACAGACTTCTCGTGAGAGGGCACAGAGTTGAGTACCTCGGCGAGGACGAGAACACGGACACTGCCGCGGAGAGCATGCTCAAAGCGGTGCAAAACTACTATATGCTGTATATCATCCTGATTATAGCGGTAATACTACTGACAGTTTTGGTAATTAGATTGTTAAGGAGAGCCGGTAAACGGAAATCCGCGAAACCTAAGGAGGAAGGGAAATGAAAAGTTTGAGACTGAAGAGAGGACGAATAGCCGGAGCGCTGGTGGTGATGCTTTTGCTGACCTGTCTGTATATACCGGCGGTGAACGCGGCTGACGCGATCAATACGAACACGAAGTGTTCCCTGACATTAGAGGTTCCTACTGACAGCGCCTATAACCAGGACACGAATAAGCCCGCGATAACGGCTAAGCTCTACCGGGTAGCGTCGGTATCGGAGAGCAGGCACTTCACGATGATCGACACAATTCCCGGTGTTGATATCGAGACGCTTTCGCAGAGCGACAGTACCGATTGGGCAGCGGCGGCTCAGACGGCGGCAAGCGTTATAAACAGAACGCCGGACACAACAGTAACACTTACGAATGGCACAGGTAAAGCGTCAGGACTGGAGACAGGAATGTATCTGGTCATGATGGATACGGTTACAAGCAAGGAATATGAGTACACATTCACGCCGTACTTCATTTCCCTGCCGAATAACCTGTATTACTCCACACAGAAGCCAACGGATGACAGTTGGGTTTATGACGCGACAAGCTTTATCAAGATCGGACAGGCTCCCAGATACGGCAGCATTGTAATCGAGAAGACACTTGAATCTTATAACGAGTCTCTTGGTCAGGTAACCTTCGCGTATACGGTGGAAGGCAAGAAGGCGGGAGTTACGAATTACAGCAACGCGGCGATGATAACATTTAACAAGGCAGGCATACAGACAACGATTCTTACCGGAATTCCGGCGCTGACGACAGTAACGGTTACTGAGGCCTATACCGGAGCAAGCTACACTTTAAGTACCGCGCCGGATCAGACCGCTTCAATTATCGCGGATGGCGACGAGGGATCACCGGTAAAAGTAAGCTTTACGAACACATACAATAACGAGACCAAGAAGGGCTATGGCGTAGCGAACCATTTTAGTTACAACAATGGCGAGTGGAGCTGGGAACAATTGGAAAACAATAGCGCTTCAACAACAGATAACGCTCAATAAGGGGAGGCTGTAAGCGATGAGAAGATTTTTGAAAAAGAAAACCGTCTGGCTAACAGCCGCCGCGGTCATACTAATAGGCTGTATCTCGATCGGCCCGGCGATGGCGTATTTCACGACATACACCAAAGCCGCCGGCAGTCAGACCATTTCCCTTGGATCCAGCACGACGATTCGCGAGACTTTTTCCAATTGGACGAAGCACATCACGATCGATAACACGGGCGAGAATCCCTGTTACGTGCGGGTAAAGGTAATTGCCGGAAGCCAGTTTACGATTAATTACACGGACTCGACCGGCAACTGGTATGACGGAGGCGATGGATACTGGTACTGCAAGCAGATTGTTCCTGTAGGTGGTTCTACTGCGCAGCTGGACGCTAAGATTACAGTACCGGACAGTATGAAGACAGAGTTCAATGTCGTAGTCGTTCAGGAGTGTACCGGTGTTCTTTATGACGCGAACGGCAATCCGTACGCGGACTGGACACAGAAAATCGACACGACGACAGGCATAAGCGGAGAGGGGGCTGGTGAGTGATGAAGACCAACAAGTACTCTTCCCGTAAGAAGAAAACAACCTGGATTTTGCTGGCGGCGGCTGTTATCCTGCTTTCGTTCAGCGCGCTGCAGGGAGCGAGAGCGGCCCTTACCTATGTAAGTGATAATTACACCGCGCAGCTAAGCGTTTCCCAGATCGGTGTCTCGCTTCTGGAGAATGGCTCGAAAGTAAGCTACCGGGATTACACAGGCAGCGGCGATACCTGGAGCGAAGGCTCCTCCGATCTTTTGACGAAAATGATTCCGGCGGGAGATAAGCTGGAACTTGGCAAGAAATATCAGGAAGAGCTGAACGTACAGAACAGTGGCAAGATCGATGAGTATGTTCGGGTAACGATCACGAAATCCTGGACGGACGCGGATGGCAACAAGGTAACTTCTCTTTCACCGACACTGATCAACCTGAACCTGACCGGAAACGGCTGGGTCAAGGATGACAACGCTTCAACGGATGAGAGAACGGTTCTCTATTACACAGGAGTGGTAGCAAGCGGAGCGTCGACACCGAACTTCTCGGACACGATTAATATCGACAACGCGGTAGCGTCAAAGTATACAGAATCTTCGACAACAGACGCGAATGGCTACACAACAATAACGACAACATATCAATATGACGGTGTGAAATTTAACCTGGAAGCGACGGTTGACGCCGTACAGACACATAACGCGAAGGACGCGATCAAGAGCGCCTGGGGCGTTGACATGAATGTAGCTTCCGATGGAACGCTAAGCTTACAGTAAGGAGGGGATGGACATGAGAAAGAAAATATTTGGACTTGTCCTGACGCTTCTGCTGGTTTCAGCGTTCACGATGAGCGCTTTCGCGGAGGACTATCAGGGCAGCAACGGCTGGTCCGTAACCTTTGACGGAAGCAACATGAACAGCAATTTCAAGAGCTCGGATATCAGCGATGAGGTTTATAAGCTGCAGCCGGGTGACAACATCACATTATCCATAGCGCTTTCCAACACCTCAGGCAGCACAACAAGCTGGTACATGAAGAACGACGTGCTCAAAAGCCTTGAGGATAGTCAGAGCGTAGCGGAGGGCGGCGCGTATTCCTACGTACTGAATTACGTGAACGCTTCCGGAACCTCGACACTGATCTACAGCAGCGAGGATGTCGGCGGTGAGACGACAAACGGCGGAACCGGACTCCATCAGGCGACCGGATCGCTGGCGGATTACTTTTATCTGGACGACCTGGCGGCGGGCGCTTCCGGCAAGATCACTCTCAAGGTTATCCTTGAAGGCGAGACACAGGGAAACGATTACCAGAACACGCTGGCGCAGTTACAGATGAAATTCGCGGTTGAGCCCGCGGCGGCGGCCACGACCACGACGAGAAACATCGTCAAGACAGTTTCCGTCAAGACCGGCGATTACTCGAACAGCACGCTTTATATCGCTCTCGCGGCGCTGGCGCTTGGCGTAGTCCTCTTATTGTTATTCTTCACGCGGATGAAGAAAGCTCAGGAAAAGAAAGCTTCCGTTAATTCCGCGGAAACAAGAATGAACGATCACAGAAGAGGGGGGCCGAGATAATATGAAGACAATGAGAAAACTTCGTAAGACCCTTCTGATTGTAACAGCTCTGGCAATGCTTTTCGCGCAGTCCGCGTTCGCGGCGGACACGACGAATAACGCGGCGAACTACACCTATACGGTTACGCTTTACGCCGGCAACCAGGGAACTTTGAACGGAACGACCGGCGTGGGAGCGCCGTCGACTTCAACGATTAATTACAGCGGATCCAAGATCACGATCACGGGACTGAAGGCTGGCGAACAGGTAACGCTTGATATGGCTCTTACCGGAGCCGTGACACTCACGAGCGCGAAGTACTATGTAAAGGGTGTTCGCGAGAGCGGCCGCGATAACAACACGGTCGGTAACACATCCTTCACTGTAACCGGTGACGCGGATTATGTAGTCGCTTATGGAATCAAAGGCAATATGGTAGCCTATACAGTAAACTATGTCGACGCCAACGGAACGTCGCTCGCGGCAAGCCGTACCTATTACGGAAACGCGGGAGATCGTCCGGTAGTCGCTTATCAGTACATTGATGGTTATGTGCCGAACGCTTATAACCTGACCAATACGCTGAGCTCGAATGAGGCGGATAACGTCTTCACATTCACCTACTCACCGGCGCCGACAGGCGCGACGAACGTCACGACGACAACAACGACCGTGACGACCGGAGCGGGAACAACGGCGGCAGGAACGACAGCGGCAGCAGCGGCCGGCACAGCGACGGCCGGAACGACAGCGGGAACAGCGACGACAGGAGCGGCAGCGGCCGGAACGGAAGGAACCACGACCGGAACGGAAGGTACCACGACGATCGATCAGAACCAGACACCGGAAGCTCTTGTTGACATCGGCAACAATGACGTGCCGGAAGCGAGCGCGGACGAGGCTGGTGTCACGAATACCGCTTCTAAGACGCCGGTCTATGTAGGAATCGGTATCGCGATCGCGGCGGCGGCTATCATCGTCATCACGATTCTCTATCTCAAGAAGAAACGTTCCGTGAGATAACAGGCGCATGAGAGAAAAAGACAGAAGACATAAACAGAAATCAAGTGACGGCAATACACTGGCGACCGTTTTAGGCGCCGTAGGAACAGCGCTTCTGGTGCTCGTTATCCTGATGTGCGTGCCGATCACGATTCCCCGTTTATTTGGCTACCAGATCTACACAGTAATAAGCGGCAGCATGGAGCCGGCGATCCCGACCGGCAGTCTGGTATACACGAAAGGGCTGGCGCCCGAAAGCGTAGTGGCCGGTGACGTAATTGCCTTCTATAGCGAAACGGATACGGGCGCGATCATCACGCACCGTGTCGTCGAGAACCGGATCGTCTCCGGTGAGTTCGTCACCAAAGGTGACGCGAACGCGTCGGAAGACCTGAACACCGTCAAATACGATTACCTGATGGGTAAAGTGGAAATCACGATTCCCTATGTGGGAACCTACCTGTCGATCGTGGCGACGGCAGCCGGTAAAATCGCCACAGCCTGCCTGATCGCGGCGGCTCTGATCTTCAGACTGATCGCGGCCAGACTCCGAAAAGAAGAATAGAATATTGAACGAACTAGCAAACCCCACTCGGGGAGGCGGTAACGCCAAACCGGGTGGGGTGGTTTGTTTAAGGAGCGCGGATACCCACTGTCCAGAAAAACAGGCTTCCCGAGACCAGCGTTTTGACAGTTCACTACAGAAATTTCTGGCTGGGCGAAGGAATTGGCTCTGCCACACAAACTTCCGACGAAAGATTACGTTTTCAAGCTTTTATGAGTATCGATTTCTGGCAGGCGTTTATTTAGTCTTTCAATACCTGGGAAATCCGAAAATCGGGTGTGGTATAGCAAGTTGTCGTTCGCTGCCAGACTTTCGCCGTAATTAAATCGGAAAATGAACGAGTTTTCAATAAGTTTATCTGGCAGCGCGATGAAAGTGACTCTGCCAGACAATTTTAAAGCATTTTAAATGGTTTAGAGTAAATTCGATAAAGGCTATTTATAAACTAAAATGATACAATATTAAACTTGACATCTGTATTAAGGCGCGTTACTATATTCATAAGACAAATAAAATATAACGATTATTAGAAGGCGTGTTAATGAATCTATACTTTGAACTATTAAAGAAGCCGGTATTTACAATGGATATTGTAAACCAATACTATAATAACATGGATAGCGCGCGTTCCGCGGTTAAGCGTTTGATGAAAGAGAAAATGGTCGCGAAGATTCGTAATAACATGTATACTTGTATTAGTGGAGAGACTGGAACGCCAATCGCGAACCGGTTTCAGATAGCAAGTATGCTGACATCGACTTCCCATATATCACATCATACAGCGATGGAATATTATGGAATAGCGCGAAAGGAAGATCGAGAAGTATATGTGGCTTCTGAAACAAGTTTCCGCGAATTTGAATTTGATGGATATTTTTATCGGCTTGTTCTGACTAAACACATGGAAGGCGTAGAATCACTTCTGCCTAGTGGAAATATCGAGATTACAGATCTTGAACGGACAATCGTGGATAGCGTTAAAGATATGGATAAGATTATGGGAATGGAAGGCGTGATTCAAGATATTAGTTGTGTAGGGAAGAAGGCGCGGGAGGATCGAATTCTAAAGTACCTTGAGGTATTATCCAATCAGTTTTTATATCAGAAGGTAGGTTTTATGCTTTCTGATTATAAGGATAAGATGGGATTGTCAGATGATTTTTTTGACAAATGTAAGAAAGAAATCGGTAAGAGTAAACGTTATCTGACAAAGAATATGCCTGATGGACATTATAACGCTGAATGGAAATTGGTTGTGCCAAATGATTTATGTCAAATTGAAAATGAAGCAGTAGAAGATGTCGTGATATAGCATGTGGAAACAATATGAAAGGCTGATGATTATGTCTACAATAACGCGAACGAAAGACAAGAATGTTGAAGTAACAAATGAACAACCGGTAATGAGTATTCTATTTAATAAATTAGACGAGGCGATTGATGATATGGAACAAGATCGCGTTCAAACAATCGATGAAGCATGGAAGGAGATTGATGATATTTAGTGTATGAATTGTTATACAGTTATCCTTACTCAAAGCGCTAAAGAAGATATTCTGAATCGCGAAAAATATATTCTGAACAACTTTAAGTATCGAGAACTCGCGATTAATTATTCTCGAAAAATGAAGAAAGCAATAAACGGATTAAGTATAATGCCTTCAGGCTACGAATCCACGGGTTTTATTTATAGAGGATATAGTATTTGTTTTAAGCCATTTCAAACTTATTTAATATTTTTTACGGTTAATGACATATTGAAAACGGTAACGGTCTTACGTGTCTTACAGGATGGACAGAACTGGAAATATATAATTAAGCAATGGCTATCTTAAGCAGTAATGCCTGATTTTCAAGTTTCGTGCCCATCCTTCGTGATCCGCGAATCAATCCCCTTCGTTAATATTAATTCCCCGCCGCGCTTACCGTATTATCCGGCGCCACCTTCAGAACCAGCGTGTTCCCGGCGTTATCCGGGATTCGAACGCGAAGAGTGGTAGTAGGAATCGCGTAGGCGATCGTGCCGGAGTCCTTGTCGAAGGAGACCGGCGTGTAGCTTTTAAGATTTGTGTCCTCGGCGGTAATCGCGTCATAATTGATACCGGAATACGCGTCCCGGACAACCAGATAGACAAGACCGTCCTGTGTGTAGTAGGTAGCGAGAGCCGGTTTATCCGAGTCGATGAAATACGCGTCATAGGCAAGCGTCGCCGTCTGGCCATTCAAGGCGACCGCCTTGATATACAGAACGCCGTTGCTCGTAATCTCGGCGGTGTAATCGCCGGAGCCGTTGTTCGTAAGCTTTAGCGCGGAGCCGTTCAAATTCGCGGTAAGCTTCGCGGTCGGCAGAAGACTGCTCACGTGAATATCGTAAAGCGCGCTGCTCGCGGAATTCGTGTCCTGACGCGCGGCGCTCAGTGACGGGTGTACGAAGCAAAACGGCAGAATCGCCAGAAAAGCGAGAGCGCCGTAACAAATCCTTCTCCGATGGCGGAAGGATTTTTTCTTATAATTGCCCCAGTTCTCGAAGGCGCGCACAGGAATGACAGACGGTGTCCGGTCACACTCCGCGAAAACAGCGTACAGAAGCCGACCTGCCTCATCCGCGTCAAGCTCCGGTGTCTCGAGTGGAATCGGCTCGTGATTGTGGCTGGTCGCGGTACAGGCGTTCCTTGAAATCTGGCTGAGCCATTCGGGAAAAGTCCTGGGATCCGTCAGCTCGCCGATCCGATTCAGCGCCTCGCTGTAGACCTCGCGAAGAATCGCGACAGTGCGGGTACGTCCCCAGATATGATTGCAGATAAAACGATATTGGTCTTCATAAGTTGCCGTAAAAAGCTCGGCGAAGGCGTCACTCGCGCCATTCTGGGCGTCGACGACAAGCTTCGCGATATAGTCAGGATCCAGCTCAGTCACGCGTCTCGCCTCCCGGATTTTGATAGATGCTTTCGTTCCTAATATTCTCGCTATAGACATTCTCGTGATACACGCGCCTGTTCGCGAGCGCGATCAGCTCCGTGATCTGGCGCAGGCGCTCCTCGCTGTTCAAAGCGGTTCCCGCCCGGTAGCTGATCGGCACAGCGCCGTCCTCCTTCTGATAGGAGGCCAGACCCGCGTCTATACTCGCCAGGAAATTATCCAAAGCGGCCTGGTCGCACTTCTCGAAAATCGCCAGGAACTTATTGCCGCCGTTGCGCCCGACAAAACACTGCGAAAGCGACGCCGTCGTAAGAATCGCCGAGAAGCGCTTAAGCGCCTTATTCCCGGCGGAATGCGTGTATTTGGAGTTGATTTCCGGAAGATTGGTCATCTCGATCATGACGCAGCCGATATCCTCCGGCAGCTCCTCGTCACGATATTTATCGATCAGCACGTCGCAGCTGAATCGGTTCGGCATGCCGGAAACCGGATCCGCGTAAGCCGCCTCGTATAAGCTGTTGAAATCCAGCTTCGTGTTGGCGATCACCCGAAGATCCAACAGAATGAAAACATAATTTACGATCAGAATGACCCATACCACGAAGAAAAGCACGGTAGCGCCGCCATCCGCGAAAACAAATTGCTTCACACCTGGCGTCATAAGGCAGATCAGACTCACCAAAGTGAGCAGAATCGTGATAGTAAGCTGAACGATTTTCAGTATGCCGAGTTTTTTCATAAAAGACAAGCTCCTTTGTATCAGAATCACGTTGATTTAGGCGTGTTTGCCCGCTTTTCATTATATCATATCTTGCGTAGAATCACGTCTTATTTTATAATGAATTAAGCTAGCGATAGCATGGGGGAAGAGCGTTCCCGAAAGCTGGCTTTCGGAGACGATCTTAACACAGGCTGGCGGACAAGCGGCGAAGCCGCTCTGGCCGCCACATCCGCGTGGCTTTGCCGCGCGGATGTGATGAGCGCGGATGTGACGCGGGTGGACGTGACGCGCGTTCACACAACCAAAGGTGAAGAGGTAATCGCATGGAAATGGAAGAAATCAAACAGAAAGTACTCGAGGACGTAGACCCCTCGACACGCGACGAGGCGCGGGCGAAACGGCGTAAGAGGCGGACCCGTACCCTGATCGAGTTCGGCGCGATCGTCGTTGTCATTCTTTTGCTGTTCCAGTTCATCTGGGGCTTCGCGGGCGTTTCCGGCGTTTCCATGTACCCGACGCTCCACGACAAGGATGTAGTTCTCTATGACAGAGTAAGCGGTCATTACGCCGCCGGCGACGTCGTCATTGTCCAAAGGCCGGATGGCGAGACTTTTGTCAAAAGAATTGTGGCCGTCCCCGGCGACACGATCAATATAGAAGGCGGCGTTCTCTATGTCAACGGCAAGAGCCTGACCTATGACTGTACGCTCGGCGCGACTTACTCGGAGGGAAGCGAGATCACCTACCCGTTGACGCTCGGCGATAAGGAATATTTTGTGCTGGGGGATAACCGCGAGAACTCGGAAGACTCCCGCTCGTTTGGCGCGGTCACGCCGGACGCGATTAAGGGACGACTGCTTCTGAGGTTTGGCGTCGTGAAGTGATCGGAGAAGTGAAGCGAAAACGGCGCGGTTGACGAGCGGCGCTTAATTTAGTACAATTTAGAGATGAAAACTACCGGACTTCGTTCCATACGGCGCGGGCCCGGATATGAGGAAAGAGGTACACAGATGTATAAAATTAACGAAAATTACCTGAAACTGCAGGGCAGTTATCTGTTTTCCACGATCGCGAAGAAGGTCAACGCTTACACACAGGCGCATCCCGATAAGCCGATCATCCGTCTTGGCATCGGCGACGTGACGCAGCCGCTCGCTCCCGCGGTAATCGAGGCGCTTCACGCGGCGGTCGACGAGATGGCGGACGCTTCAACGTTCCGCGGTTACGCGCCGGATCTCGGCTACGAGTTCCTGCGTAACAAAATCGCGGAGAAGGATTACAAAGCGCTTGGCTGCGACATCGCGCCGGACGAGATTTTTGTCTCCGACGGAGCGAAATGCGATTCCGGCAACATTCAGGAGCTTTTCGATATCAATAACCGGATCGCCGTATGCGACCCCGTTTATCCTGTATACGTAGACAGCAATGTTATGGCGGGCCGTACCGGCACTTTTGACAAAGCGAGTGAGACCTGGAGCAATGTCATCTACATGCCATGCACGAAGGAGAACGATTTCGTTCCCGAGTTCCCGAAGGAGAATCCGGACATCATCTATCTCTGCTACCCGAACAATCCTTCCGGCGCGGCGATCATGAAGTCTCAGCTGCAGGAATGGGTCGATTACGCGAATCGAATCGGCGCGGTCATCATCTATGATGCCGCGTACGAGGCGTACATCTCGGAAGAGAACGTGCCTCACACGATTTACGAGTGCGATGGCGCCAGAAATTGCGCGATCGAGCTGAAGAGTTACTCCAAGAAGGCCGGCTTCACGGGACTTCGTCTCGCTTACACGGTCGTTCCCAAATCGCTGAAATCCGGCGACGCTTCCCTTCATGATATGTGGGCGAGACGTCACGGCACGAAATACAACGGCGCTCCCTACATCGTTCAGAAAGCGGGCGAGGCGGTGTACTCACCAGCAGGCGAGGCGCAGATCAAAGACCAGATCGCCTATTACATGAAGAACGCGAGTACCATCAAGTCCGGCCTCGCGGACGCGGGCTTCGAGGTCTACGGCGGCGTGAACTCCCCGTACATCTGGCTGAAGACCCCGGGGTCCATGACCTCCTGGGAATTCTTCGATCATCTGCTCGGGACCGTTCAGGTAGTCGGAACACCCGGCTCAGGCTTCGGCCCCAGCGGCGAAGGCTACTTCCGCCTGACGGCGTTCGGCACCTACGAGAACTCGCTGAAGGCGCTGGAGAGAATCAAAACATTATAGAAATTGAGATAGAGCCGGTAATCCTCTTAGGTGAGGGTTGCCGGCTTTTGTGTGTGAAAAAGCGATAATCGTAGGCTGGGATTTCGCGGGTATAGCCTGGAGATTCTGAAAGAGTTGAGGCGCGTCTTGCTTATAAGCGCTTCCGATGCCGATAGATTCGTTAAATAAGCCTGGTTGCGACATTTTAAAATGCAGTGTATAATAAAGTAAAGAAAGTAAAGAATATCAAGAAAACAAGAATAGATTACTTTATTATGAAAGTGGGTGATCATATGGAAATCGCTAAATTATCCAGTAAAGGACAAATTACCATACCAATTGATGTAAGAAAGAAACTGAAGCTTAAAAGTGGAGACAAGGTCGTAATAATTGAGGAAAATGGAAGATTCTATATGGAAAATTCAGCAATGATGGCATTTAGCCGAGCAACAGAAGATTTCGCTGGAGTCGCCGAGAAAGCAGGATTTACCAATGAAACAGAGATGCAAGAGTATATGAAGAAGATAAAAAAAGAAGTGAGAGGTTACTAGTTTGAGAATACTGATAGATACCAATATTCTTGTGTCCATGATTTCCTTGCCCTTAATATTAAACAACCAGAGATATTAACGATGAAGGAATTCAAAAATCGTTATATCGATTAAGAAAATGTAATGCCAGGTTGGTTTCGGCAGCGGAAGACTAGTTATGTCTTTGCTGCCGAAATCATTTTCTAAACACCCTGAAATCGCCCTTCTACCCACATGATTTTCTGGCCAGCGCGTAAAATATCGCGTACTGCCGACAGATTTGTCAAATCGGGTTTATTATAAGCTTCTTGTCGCGAGCCCTAGACTTTGGCCCTCGAACAAGCCATTTTACTGCCATTATTTGTCTAAAATACGCGTCAAATATCCGATGCTCAACAATCGCGAACCCGATTTGCTTCCTCCATGAATTAAGTATATACTTTAAAGGTATTTTAACTGCTAACAGCGGCAAATTGGGGGCACCACCTTTTGTCGCTCAACAAAAATAACGCGGTCAATGAAAGGAAGCTCAAATCATGAGAACAGCATTATCAATCACGGGAACGAATTTCCGTGAAGGCGCCGGTATTCAAGCGAATCTAATAACATTGGCGATGAATGGCGTTCGCTCGCTGACGGGATTACCCGTTATAAAAGCGCGCGGCGCGACCGGCGTAACTTCAAATTATTTTTCCACGCTAACAAGATGCCATCGAGAAGGAGAACGCGAATGAATACCTACACAACGCAGATGGACGCCGCGAGACGCGGCATCGTAACCAGGGAACTTGAAATCGTCGCGAAGAAGGAGAACATGCCGACGGACAAGCTGATGAAGCTTGTAGCGGAAGGCAAAGTCGCGATTTGCGCGAACAAGCGCCACGCGTGTCTGAATCCGGAAGGTGTCGGCAGCATGCTTCGGACGAAAATCAACGTGAATCTCGGCGTGTCCCGTGACTGTAAGGATTATGACATCGAGATGGAAAAAGTCATGAGCGCCGTGAAGCTTGGCGCGGAGGCCATCATGGATTTGTCCAGTCATGGCGACACACAGCCATTCCGAAGAAAGCTGACAAGCGAATGCCCGGCCATGATCGGCACGGTTCCCGTATATGACAGCGTGATCCATTATCAGAGAGACCTGGCGACGCTTACGGCCAAAGATTTTATTGACGTTGTCCGGGCGCACGCGGAGGATGGCGTGGATTTTGTGACATTGCACTGCGGTATCACGCGCAAAACAATCGAGCAAATCAAGAAACATAAACGTAAGATGAATATTGTCAGCCGCGGCGGAAGCCTGGTTTTCGCCTGGATGAGCATGACAGGAGAAGAGAATCCTTTTTACGAGTACTTCGATGACATCCTTGATATTTGCGAGGAGCATGACGTGACCATATCCCTTGGCGACGCCTGCCGTCCCGGCTGCCTCGCGGACGCGACCGATGTCTGCCAGATCGAGGAGCTTGTCCGTCTCGGCGAGCTGACGAAACGCGCCTGGGCCCACAACGTTCAGGTCATGGTGGAAGGCCCCGGGCATGTCCCTCTGGATCAGGTCGCCGCGAACATGAAAGTGCAGCAGACAATCTGCATGGGCGCGCCTTTTTATGTGCTCGGCCCGCTGGTTACGGATATCGCGCCGGGCTATGATCACATCACCTCCGCGATCGGCGGCGCGGTCGCGGCCATGAATGGCGCGGCGTTCCTTTGCTATGTCACGCCAGCTGAGCATTTGGCCCTTCCGAATCTGGAAGACGTTAAACAGGGCATCATCGCTTCCAGAATCGCGGCCCACGCCGCGGATATCGCTAAAGGCGTTCCGGGCGCGCGCGACATTGACGACAAAATGGCGGACGCGAGACGAAACCTGGATTGGGACGCGCAGTTTGCCTGCGCGCTTGACCCCGAAACGGCCAGAAGAATCCGCGACGACAGGAAGCCGGAAGAGGATCACAGCGATACTTGCAGTATGTGCGGCAAGTTCTGCGCCGTCCGCAGCATGAATAAAGCGCTCGCGGGAGAGTATATCGATATTCTTTAAAAAATAGCTTTAAAATTGGTCAAGAAAGCTTGTAATATCATATGCCGCGAATTCACATGTGTATTATATTGTGAAATGCGCGACATATGATATAATAAGTTTAGGAGGTGGACATTATGCCCAATATTAAACCAATATCGGATTTAAGACATTACAATACGGTTATGAATGAAGTGACTTATGGAAACAGAGTTTATCTCACACGTAATGGCCATGGAACATGCGCGATTATTGATATGAAAGAATTGGATGAGCTTGACGCGATGAAGTCATTAAATAAGCTGTTACTAAAGCTGCAAGCAGCGGAAGAGTCCGTTCGCAAGGAAGGAACAGTTTCCGCGAACGATTTGGAACAAGAATTGGGGGTTGGTGATTGGCTAGAATAGAATACTCTCAAATCGCGAGACTAAAGCTGTTCGCGTTAAAAGATGAATTAACATTGAAATATGGTATAGAAAACGCGATGAGAACGATTTCGAAAATCATGAGCGGGATTCGAAGACTTGAAAATTTTACTGATTCGGGAGTTGAAATCTCTGGTCGCTTTGATTTAGAAACAGATTATCGCTATATTTTTTTATGTCATAATTATATTTTTTATCGAGTTATAAACGTGAATACAGTTATTATTCTTGATATGTTAAATGAAAAAGAAGACTTCATGAAAACCTTATTTGGCGTCAATACAATTTCTCAAGAAAATTCTGATTATTGGGATGAATAGAGCAATCATGATGACTCGACCACTATAATAACATCTTTCGGCAGCAGGTGAAGATTTCCGTCCCTGCTGCCGAAATTATTTTCCAAACACCATGAAATCGCCCTTCTACCAATATGATTTTCTGGCCAGCGCGTAAAATATTGCGTGCTGCCGAAAGATTCGTCAAATTGGGTTTATTATAAGCTTCTTGTCGCGAGCCCTAGACTTTGGCCATCAGTAAACTGTACCCTATAAGGTGGACACGCCCACAAGATGTATTCCACCCAATAATTATGGTGATACCCTTTTTTCAGGACACGTTTTCCCGCGATTCATCTATTGGAAACGTGGTTGCCCTGGTTGTACCCTTTCTTAAACAAGGCCGTTCACCTAACCTAATTCATTGATATTTGTGATATATTTATTTCATGAATTG
>JGI20225J20221_1001385_pt2 | contig 23749 bp, 21 predicted proteins | sample BioMet4_FD_20221 | JGI IMG/M metagenome (IMG submission 20221)
TTATAAACGGAATGCTGAATCTAAGCCATCGTGATTCTAGATATCTCATTCTTGTAATTTTATAGCTTACTTCAATAAGATTGCCGTTAAGTAAATCATTAGCCTTTAGACCTTTATGTGTGATGTATGTATATACAATAGCGATAGCGAAGAAAACATCAGTCACAATAATAAACAGCTCAGACATATGCATAAATGAAAATACCCATGTGCAGTATGGTATTCCAAAAAGCGCCACGCAAGCAATGATAATAGCTTCTTTATGCAATTTAGACACTTTTTCTTTCATTGCCTTGCGCATTAGTTGTTCATTGATGATAGTTTCTTTATCCAACTTGTCTTTTAATACTTCAAGTTGTTTTTTCATCGTTTCAAATTCTTCTATATTAATATCTTTTTCCATTTTGCTTTTTGTTTAATCGTTAGACATACTTCTTAGTTTCTCCTTTATTCTGAAAAGGCGTGATGCTACGTTCTTAGTTGATACTCCCACGATTTCACCAATNTCGTCATANCTTATGTTCTCTAGCCATAGCAATACTATCGCTTTGTCGAAAGGNTGTAACTTGTTGATTCTGNNGTGAAGTAGTTTCACNTGNTTAGTATCTTCGTCCTGNTCNTGNAATAGATTNGCATCCATACTTAGTGGTATGGTTTTTATCTTTTTCTTTCGGTCCATAGAGATACACGTGTTCAGGGCTATGCGATATATCCANGTGCGTATATCACTTCGTCCTTTAAAGGAGCTCATTCCTTTCCATAAGTTTACAAGCACTTCTTGGAAAAGGTCATTCACTTCATCTGTGTCTTTTGAGAACATATAGCATACGGTGTATATTGTGCTTTTGTTCTCTTTGACAATTTGCGCAAATTCTGTTTCTAGCGTATTCATCTGTTTCTTAATAAAATCTATACTTTAGACGCATTATGATTTAAAAAATTACATTACTTCCCTGTTTTTTTGTAAAATTGAGCCCACTGTGATTATTTTTTATTTAGCTACGAAGCTATGCTTTTAAGATAATGTGCTGTAAATAAATCATATAAGCAGCTATATCCTGAAGTTTAGTTACGTCAAAATATTGTTTTGCTATGATAAAATGATAACCTAAATATAAATATTCATGACTCTATAACAACTAAATGTAGACTTACTAAGGACAATATTCAAACATCATGTCGTAGGAACACAAACTTTATGTCGATGTAGTACAAACTTTATATCGAAGGAATGCAAACTTTATATCGTAGAAACGTAATCGTTATGTCGTGAATATCGTTTTAACATTCACAACATAACGATTTTAAAGGTATTCTAAACAATCTCAAATACTTTTTACCAACTTAAAAACATATACATATTTATTTCTTAATGATCAGCATTTCTTTTCTACTTCTCCATACAATAGTTCCCCTTAGGCTTTTTCAAACAAATTAGTGTCGAAGTGTCTAAATGTTGATAATCAGATAGATAGATGCAAAACTAGCTCCATGAGGTGTCGGTGATGTGACGGTATTTTAACCATTTCATTAATGAAACGCAAAATTAGCCATAATCTAGAGGTGATTTTTCACTTCTTGCCAAAATGTGTTTCTATATTGAAATACAGCAGTCATGAAAATTTAGCTGATTTTTGTTGCTCAAAACTTGTCGATTTTAGTGCTTTTGCTTAGAATAATGATGTTTTAATGCATATTTAACTAGCAAAATCAACACAGGAACTTCTATTAGTGGACCTATAACGGCAGCAAAAGCTTCTCCTGAATTAATTCCGAATATNGCAATTGATACTGCAATAGCCAACTCAAAATTATTGCCAGTTGCNGTNAATGCAATTGAAACAGACTTGTCGTAATGCACCCCAATGCGTTTAGTAAACCAAAATGATGAGAAGAAAATAATAGAAAAATAAATTATCAGCGGTATAGCAACAAGCATTACATCAAAGGGGAGTTTTACAATATATTCACCTTTATATGAGAACATAATGATGATGGTGAAGAGTAGTGCTATAAGGGTTATCGGACTTATTTTAGGCACTAATTTTTCGTAATACCATTTGTTGCCCTTCATCTTTATAAAAAATCTTCTAAAGAGATATCCAGCAGCGAAAGGAATACCAAGATATATGAGTACACTTTTGGTAATCATCCCCATTGTAATATTGCGAACAGCGTCACTTGATGGAAGTCCAATCCATTTTGGAAATATCGCAATAAAGAAGTAGGCGTATACAGAATAGAAGAACACTTGAAAAATACTGTTCAGTGCAACTAGTCCTGCAGCATATTCGCTATTACCCTTTGCTAGTTCGTTCCAAACAAGAACCATTGCTATACAACGTGCCAGACCTATCATTATAAGACCATACATGTATTCTGGATATTTGGATAGGAATATCGCTGAGAGGATAAACATTAATATCGGACCTATAATCCAGTTTAATATTAAAGATGTCGCAAGTATCTTCTTGTCGGCAAATACTCTCCCTAATTCTTCATATTTAACTTTTGCTAGTGGTGGAAACATCATCAGAATAAGTCCGATTGCTAGCGGAATATTAGTTGAACCAACTTCAAAACATCCCCAGAAATCAACAATTTTAGGATAAATATATCCTATTCCAACTCCTATAAACATAGCCAGAAATATCCATAATGTAAGATATCTGTCTAAGAATTTTATTTTTTCCATTTTGATAGTTTATTTATTATATCAGTTTTGATAAAAGATTTATTATAAATAGAAACCAAACTATAATTGAATAAATCAGCTTATAGTAAAGTTTTTTATGACTTATCTCTTCTTATTTTTCTCAAATAAGCATCTTCTAAGTTTATAATAAATTCCTTTTTACTTAATCTTCGCATGAGCATTTCGGTAGTTCCTGTTTCTTTATTTCTTTTATATAAAAAGAGAAAAATTTATTCTTGATGTCATCTCTAATACGGCGGAATTCGCCCATCTGATACTCTGTATCACCGATGACAGTAGCTGGATCTTCAAAACCGAAATGCAAGCGATGTTTTACCTTTCCTGCAAAGACGGGACAGTTTTCATTAGCACCTCCACATACAGTAATCACATAATCCCATTCTTCGTTCGTGTATTGTTTTACATTCTTGGGGTAAGCACTACTGATGTCTATACCTAATTCTTTCATNACAGCGACAGCNTTTTCATTNATCTTTTCNGNAGGTTCTGTTCCTGCTGAAAAGACTTTTAAAGTATTATCAAAGGATAACATAAATCCCTGTGCCATCTGGCTGCGACAACTATTGCCAGTACATAATATTAATATTTTCATGCGCTTATAAAATTATATTATACAGATATCCAAGTAGTATGATAAACAGTGTTATTGTGCCGAAATAGATGCCAATAAGTCGCCAAGTCATCACTTTCTTTAGCATTGTTGCTTCGGGTAATGATAACCCAACAACTGCCATCATAAAAGCTAGGGCTGTGCCGATTGGTACACCTTTAGCTACAAAAACTTCTATTATTGGTACGATACCTGAAGCGTTGGCATACATCGGAACGCCCAATACTACACACAACGGAACTGCAAACCAACTGCTTCTTGACATATATTCCTGAAAGAATCCTTCTGGTACATAACCATGAATAATGCCTCCGATAGCAATACCTATAATAACATACAGGAGTACGCCTTTTATTATTCCCCAAGAATCCTTGATAATTATCGGCAGGCGATTAATAAACGAGATTTTATTTGTTTCCCATTGTTCTGCTTCAGTTTGTGAGTTTTTTTGAATATCCCTCACCCAGTCGCTAAGATAATTATCCAGCTTCATTTTACCGAGTACGAAACCTCCTATTATTCCAAGTAACATTCCACTGATTACATAAATAAGTGTTATCTTTAAGCCGAATGTACCCAAAAACATNGCNANGGCAACCTCATTAACNAGNGGAGANGTGATGAGNAATGCAAATGTTACNCCAAGTGGNATTCCNCCTTTNACAAAACCGATAAAGAGAGGTATTGATGAGCAGGAACAGAATGGAGTGAGGGCACCGAACAAAGATGCAAAGAAATATTGTAATCCATATAGTTTATGTGTCGTGAGGTATGTACGTAGTCGGTCTATTGGGAAATATGCATTTATAATTCCCATTATAGTGCTGATAATGAATAGAAGTATCATTATCTTTGTGGTGTCATAAAAGAAAAAATCTACGGCTGAACCTATACGTGTATGAGCATTAAGTCCAAGCAAACCGTAAGCGAGCCAGTCGGCAAACTCTTGTAACATAATAATTTAATCTTTAAATTCTACAAATAAAATGTGTAGGCATAATAGATTCCTACCAATACAAACAGAATAGCAACGACTCTGTTTAACCACTTTTGAAATACTTTTATATGATTATAAAATTTTCCTATTCCCGCCATGCTGTAAGCAATGATCCATGCCACAAGTATCACAGGAATTCCCGTGGCGAAAGCAAACACTATTGGGAGAAAATACCCACCTGTTGCTTGAGCAGACATTGGTATTAACATTCCGAAATAGAGTAGTCCACTTGTAGGACAGAAAGCCATAGCAAATAGCATACCCAGTAACAAACTCCTCCAAATTCCATTTAATTTACTCGTTTCCATATTACCAGAAAAACCAAATCGAGGCAAATTCAGGCGGTCACCGAATAACATAAAGGAACCTATTAAAATCATTGCTGGAGAAATAAGCATCTCGCCCCATTTACTTACATTCTTCTGTATGAAAAACATATTTTCTCCCTTGTGTAGTATATATATAAGGATTGCTCCGAGTATAGAATAAGCAATGCATCGACCAACTGTATACAGTATTCCATTCCACAAAATGCGTTTCTTGCTTTCTATATCACGGCTTATGTAACCAATAGCTGTGATGTTTGTTGCTAGTGGACATGGACTAATGGCAGTTAGTAATCCTAATATAAAAGCTGTAACAATAGGGATGTTGCTATTATCCAATATGTTCTGTAAAAAATTCATAATATAATGTCTTACTTCAAAAACTGGATAATCTTGTTTTTAAGTCCTGTACGAAATGCTTGCGTATTGCTGCGTGCATTCTCAAAACCAAATCTAGTCATATCATAGCGTTTCTCCTTACCATTCTTCCATTGGGTTAGATATAGAGATGACCATGAAACACTATATTTATCTGCAATTTCCTCCCCTTGAGGGGTTGAAATGTCTATCTCTTTGAATTTCACCTGTCCAGCTTTTACTTGCTTTGCAAAGTCTTTATTCACGACATCAATAGAGTTGTCGCCAATAGCAATACAAGTTGGGCAGCGTTGTTTGCCGTGGAAATATAATACCTCAACAACTGTTTTATTTACAGACTTCTTTGGTACAACTTTCTTTTGTGAAAACCCCGTTAAACTAAAACACATTAGTGTCATTATTGTCAATAAACAAATCTTCTTCATTTGTGTATTACTTATTTTCATTAGTAAATATTGTTTTCAAGTCACTTTCAGAAATATTGCCTTTAGCAACAACCTTCTCATCAATTACTAATGCAGGTAAAGACATTACATTGTATTTTAGAATATTTTCCATATTCTCTTCTTTTACTAAGGAAGCGTCAATGCCCATTTCGTTTACTACTTTTTCTACTGCTGCATACAATGATTTGCATCTGCTGCANCCTGTTCCTAAAACTTTAATTTCCATAATCTTATTTTTTTATAATTAATATCTTTCGTAGTTCGCAAAACAACGAACATTATGTGCAAAATAAAAGCTGTATTTAGCAGCAATTATCCTTTTTGCATAAGCAGTCGCAAAAGAATTTATCAAACATCTGTTTGGCAAGTTTCCAATTGTCGCGGTTTATGCAATACTTTACTTTCGGAGTTTCTATTTCTCCTTGAATGAGTCCGGCATCTTTTAGTTCTTTCAGATGTTGCGAAACAGTAGCCTTTGCAATAGGTAATTCTTCGTGAATATCTCCGAAGTAACATGAGTCACGTTTCGCCAGAAAGTTAAGTATGGCTATGCGTGCCGGATGTCCCAATGCTTTTGCAAATCTTGCTATCTGCTCTTGATTCAAGGTATAATCTTTTTTGTTATCTCCCATATCTATTTTTGTTATGTTCGCAAAAATACGAACATTAAATTAGTCTTCCAAATATTATGAGTTAAAATAATAGATTGTTAACATTTTATAAATACTTTATGTTTCAAATTAACCTTAGGACCTTTTCTGGTTCAAATAGTCAGAAGATAACATTAATTGTATATGACAAAAGACGAAACGATATATCGCATGATCAAATCTGACAGAGAAGGAGGGTTCCGGATTTTGCTCGATGCATATCAAAAACCAGTTTACTACTTCATACGTAGAATGGTTGTTGTGCATGAAGATGCTCAAGACGTGATGCAGGAAGTCTTTGTGAAAATCTTCCTTGGATTGAACAAATTTCGTGGTGATAGCGCCCTGAGTACATGGATTTATCGTATAGCAATGAATGAAAGCTTAAGATTTCTGAATAAAAAGGAAATAAAAGTNGTGTCNGCGGATAATGTACATGATGAATTGATAGACAGTCTGAAAGCGTCTGATTATATAGATTATGATAATAAGATGGGTGTGAAATTTCAAGAAGTAATATTGCGCCTTTCTGATAAACAGCGCGTGATATTCAATTTACGTTATTACGATGAAATGGATTACCAACAGATAAGTAAAGTCACCGATACAAAAGTATCTACATTGAAAGTGACTTATCATTATATAAAGGAGAAAATAAAAAAATATATGGTGGAGGAATAATATGGAAAAAGACTTTGATTTTGAGAAAATAGGTAAGAATACTCCGTATTTCACACCCGAAGGTTTCTTTGACGATATGCAGAAAAAGATTCTTCGTACTGCTGAAAAGGATGTTCGTAAGCACAGAAAAATGAAGATCGTCTTTATTGCATTGCTTGCATCGGCTGCTGTGTTTGCTGGATTGATTTTCTTTCCGCTTGGCAATGATATAGTGCAGCCACAACAACCGCAACTTGCAAAGACAGATACGACACTTGGTAAAACGTCAACGGTTCGAGCTGCAGATGTTACTACATATCCGCCTACAAAGAATCCTAGAATGGTGGTGAATGACGAGGCACATATCAATTATAATAAAAAGAATAGTACAGCTGGCGCTGTCCAATCGGATGATAATTCTACAAGCGAAGAATGGATAGAACAATTATCGGATGAAGATCTTAAATCTTTAACCTCAATGGCTGATAATGATGATTTTTTAAATTAGTGTTTAACAATTAAAATACAAAGACAATGAAAAAGTATTTATTTATGGTTATGGCTGCCGTTATGATGTTGGGCGGTAGTATCACCGTTAACGCTCAGGTGGCGCAGAACGGAAAAGAAAGATTACATCTAACAGTGGATCAGATTATACAGAAACGTACTGAAAAAATGGTGCAAACTTTGATGCTTGATGATGCAACTTCTGCTAAGTTTACTCCTGTATATTCTCAATATCTGAAAGAAAAAATGGAATGTCGTAGCATGAAACCTAAGCACATGGGGACGGATATCAATACAAAAACAGATGCTGAGGTAGACCAGATGATTCAGGATAACTTCGCACAAAGTCATAAAATATTGGATATACGTGAGAAGTATTATGCAAAGTTTCACAAATTCTTGACACCGAAACAGATAATGAAAATTTATCAGGTTGAGAAGAATGATGTAGGAAAGATGAAGAAAGAAATGATGAAACGTCAAAGAGGATTAGGTAACAAAGGCACTTTCGCAAGACCAAATTTTAGGTTTAGTAATTAATTCGTTCTAAGTTACTGTATTTGAAAATCGAGTGTTAACCTTTATGTTAACATATATCATATAAAAAGTGTGCAACAATACATTGTGTTGCACACTTTTAATACTATCCTTTTTTAAGTTCTCTATATTCTTTTGGAGACATGCCCATGGTTTTGTTGAATAGTCGTGAAAAATAATATGGATCATTGATACCTATCTTATAGCATATCTGGTTTACTTTCATATCTGTTTCGTCTAGTAATTGACATGCATGTTGTACTTTTAATAGATTTAGATAGTTAACAGGACTATGTCCTGTCTTTCTTTTGAATAGCATTGAATAATGAGATGTAGAATATCCCAGATAGTCGGAAATGTCTTGCAATGATATATGCTTTTCTATATTCTCTTTCATATAATGTATCACAGCTTCAACAATATTACTGTTTTCTGATTGGTCACTTTTTGCTTCCCTGTATTGATTAATGTAACGCAATGTTCCTAGATAATAGTGGAATAGAGATGAAACATAACAGATGTTCTCTTTGCTATAACCAGACAGGAGAGTATGGAAAATTTCTTCAAACAAATCAATTCTGTCGCTGATTCGTGAATTCCAACTCGTACTTATGCTGATTGGTTCGTACGAATCAGGAACATAATGTTGTGCTATCTTTCCTTTGAAGTGAATCCAATAAATAGTCCATGGGTCATTGTTGTCTGAGCCGTAAGCATGGGGAACTCCTGCTGGTATAATGAAGTATTGGTTATTTTTAATTTTGTATTCATGTCCAGCAATACGAAACCATCCCTGACCATTAATACAATGAATATATATATATTGATTAATAGGTGACTTGCGCTCTCTGAAGTGGTTACTGGCCTTTGGATAATACCCAATATCAGTAATATGCAGAATAGAAACAATCGGATCATTTTCCATCATATCAATAATGATTTTGGGTATCACGATAGTTCTTTCTCCATGAAAGCCGTCTTTTAATTTAATAATCTCGTTTCTCTCCATACTGCAAAAATATAGATAAAAACGAAATGAACAAAAAAATATAATAAGATAATCCATCTTTTTAAAATTTCTATTCATTTTTTATTAAAGATAAAGAGTATAACTTTGCAACCGAAAACCAATTAATGCTTTTATGAAGAAATTTAATAAACCTTTTGTATATTTTATTTGTATCGTTTCGGCAATGGGAGGCTTGCTGTTTGGCTATGACTGGGTTGTTATTGGTGGTGCAAAACCGTTTTATGAGTTGTTTTTCTCTATATCCGATTCTCCGTCAATGCAAGGATTAGCAATGACGATGGCACTTGTTGGATGTCTTATAGGTGCTACAGCTTCTGGAATAATGGCAGACCGTTACGGTCGTCGCTTACTGTTAATAGCTTCAGCTGCAATATTTTTCGTTACGGCTTTAGCAACTGGAATGGTAAATTCGTTTAATATATTTCTATTGGCAAGATTTCTTGGTGGTATAGGAATAGGTATGGCTTCGGGATTATCACCAATGTATATTGCCGAAATCGCTCCTGCTGCCGTAAGAGGCAAACTTGTATCATTAAATCAGATGACCATTGTACTTGGAATACTAGGTGCACAGATTGTAAACTGGCTTATAGCTGATCCGATACCAGCATCTTTTACTCCTGCAGATATCTGTTCTTCATGGAATGGGCAAATGGGATGGCGTTGGATGTTCTGGGGAGCTACTTTTCCTGCTATCGCTTTTTTTCTGTTGGCACTATTTATTCCTGAAAGCCCACGTTGGCTTGTCATGAAAGGCAAGATAGATCAAGCAAGAGTCATACTTAAAAGAATCGGTGGCGATGAATATGCTGAATCAGAAATAAAAGCGATTGCTCCGGCTTCTGTTACAGAAGTAAATAGTGGATTCAAAATGCTATTTAAGCATAAATATAGTAAAATACTAGTCCTAGGAATAGTAATCACTATGTTTCAACAATGGTGTGGAACAAATGTCATATTTAATTATGCTCAGGAAATATTTCAATCTGCAGGTTATAAAGTAGGTGACGTGTTGTTTAACATAGTTATTACTGGAGTTGCAAATGTAATATTTACGATAGTTGCTCTGTTTACCGTGGATCGTTGGGGAAGGCGAGTGCTTATGCTTGTCGGTGCAGGCGGACTTGCTGGTATATATATATTATTAGGAGCATGTTATTATTTTAATGTACGTGGATTTTTTATGATAGTTTTGGTTGTAATGGCAATAGCTTGCTACGCAATGTCATTAGGTCCGATAACGTGGGTGTTGCTATCCGAGATCTTCCCGAATAAAATGCGTGGTGCAGCTATGGCATTATGTACGTTTGCCCTTTGGTTTGCATGTTGTGCCCTCACTTATACATTCCCTTTACTAAACAGTAGTTTGGGTAGTAGTGGCACATTCTGGATCTATGCCTTTATATGTGTAATTGGATTCATATACTTTTTTAGAGTATTACCAGAAACAAAAGGCAAGACATTGGAAAATATAGAAAAAGAACTTATTGATAATAATAAATAGATGAAAATGGTAAAAGCTTGGAAAGAAAAGGTTGTTATACCCACTTATGAAATAGGAAAAGCAGAGAAGAATCCTATATTCTTGGAAAAACGTGTATATCAGGGAAGTAGTGGCGTGGTATATCCTTACCCAGTGGTAGAATCAATATCAAGTGATAAAATTGATAAGGAATATAATGCTGTGTATTTGGAAAACGAATATATAAAAGTAATGATACTTCCTGAACTTGGTGGACGAGTACAAATGGCTTATGATAAAATACGCCAACGCCATTTCATATATTATAATCATGTAATAAAGCCTGCACTTGTAGGTTTAACAGGTCCTTGGATATCAGGAGGAATAGAGTTTAACTGGCCTCAACATCATCGTCCAAGTACATTTTTGCCGGTAGATTCTACAATTGAGGAAAATGCTGATGGAAGCATCACGGTATGGGTGAGCGAGATGGAACGCATGTTCCACCAAAAAGGTATGGCTGGATTTACTCTTCATCCAGGGCATGCTTATCTAGAGATAAAAGGTGCATTGTATAATCGCACAGAAATACCGCAGACATTCCTATGGTGGGCAAATCCTGCTGTTGCAGTGAATGATTTTTATCAGAGTGTGTTTCCACAAGACGTGAATGCCGTCTTTGATCATGGTAAGCGTGCAGTGAGTAGTTTCCCAATAGCTACAGGTACATATTATAAGATGGATTATTCTGCAGGTGTAGATATATCCAACTATAAAAACATAAAGGTTCCTACGTCGTACATGGCTGTTAATTCTAAGTTTAACTTTGTTGGTGGATATGAAAATGATACGCGCGCAGGTATGCTCCATGTTGCTAATCATCATATTTCTCCAGGAAAGAAGCAATGGACATGGGGAAATGGTGACTTTGGACGTGCATGGGATCGTAATTTGACGGATAAAGATGGACCATATATAGAACTTATGGCTGGTGTTTACACAGAAAATCAACCTGATTTTACATGGTTAATGCCTTATGAGGAAAAACGTTTCACACAATATTTCTTGCCTTATCGTGAACTTGGTGTTGTAAAAAATGCATCAAAGGATATTTTAATGAATATTGAAGAAGAAGATGACGATAATGTTAATTTAAAGATATTCGCGACTTCAGCTCAGACTGTAGATGTATTGTTGAAAAGTGATAACGGCAAAATATTTTATTCAGGAAATGTAACGATTACTCCTGAAGAATTATTTGAAATGCAGATTGACGTCGAAGGTGAATCGTTTGGTAATCTTTCCCTTACAATATCTTCTAATGGTAAGAAAATATTATGCTGGCATGCAGAAAGCGATGATGTAAAACGTATTCCAGATGCAGCACAGGCTGCTCTTCGTCCTGAAGAAATTAAAACTACAGAACAATTATATTTGACAGGTTTACATATAGAGCAATATAGACACGCCACTTATGTTGCTACTGATTATTATGAAGAAGCTCTGAGACGTGATCCAATAGATGTTCGCAATAATAATGCTCTTGGATTATGGTATATTCGTAAAGGACGTTTTGAAAAAGCAGAAAAATATTTGAGGACAGCAGTCAAAGTATGGTTGCAACGTAATCCTAATCCTTATGATGGTGAACCAATTTACAACCTTGGGCTGGCTTTAAAATATCAGGGACGTTATGATGAGGCTTATGACATGTTTTATAAATCATGCTGGAATGCAGCTTGGCAAGATGCTGGCTACCTTGCTTGTTCGCAGATTTCAATGATGCAGCACCGACTGGACGATGCGCTAGAAGAAATAGATAAATCTCTTATTCGCAACTGGCATAATCATAAGGCAAGAGCGCTTAAAGTCACTATTTTGCGCAAGATGGGCGAGAATGAAAAGGCTTTGAAAGTTGTAGAGGAGTCTATGGAAATAGACAGATTTAATTTCGGATGCCTTTTTGAAAAATACATGATCACATCTGATAAGGATGATTTAAGTGTTGTGAAGAATATGATGCGTAATCAATCTTCAAATTATGATGAGATAGCCCTTGATTATTGTGCTGCTGGATGTTATGAAGAAGCTGAAAAATTGTGGAATATCGCAATTGATGAAGATGCTGTCACACCGATGACCTACTATTACTTAGGATGGTGCATGAAAAATGGTGGAATGAATGATTATATGAAAGTTTATGCTAAAGCTTTTTCAATTAGTCCTGATTATTGTTTCCCAAATCGTCTTGAGGCTGTTTTGGCTTTGCGTGATGCTATCAGTGTATGCCCGAATGACGCTAAAGCTCCTTATTATCTAGGTTTGCTTTATCATGACAAGCGACAATATGACTTGTCAAAGGAATTGTGGATTAAATCTGCACATATAGACGATTCTTATCCTACAGTATGGCGTAATTTGGCACTAATTTATATGAATAAAGAAAATGATGAGCAAAAGGCAGTCGAATGTATGGAGAGAGCTTTCAGGCTTGATCAGACTGACGCTCGCATTTTGATGGAATTAGATCAACTTTATAAACGATTGCATCGTGATTATAAAGAACGTTTGGTACTTTTGCAGAAACATCAGAATCTAATAATTCAACGTGATGATTTGCTGTTGGAAGAAATTACTCTACTCAATATGACAGGGGATTATGTTCATGCAAAGGATCTTCTTGATAATCATGTCTTCCATCCTTGGGAGGGTGGAGAAGGCAAAGTACCTGCACAGTATCAATATTCACGCGTGGAACTTGCAAAGATTGCTATAAAAGAAAAGCGTTATGATGATGCCGTTTCGTTGTTGCAAGAATGCCTTGTATATCCTGAAAATCTAGGAGAAGGTAAATTGATTAATGCACAGGAAAATGATTTCTACTATTTCATGGGGTGTGCTTATGATGCAAAAAATGAACATGGAAAAGCTCTTGAGTGTTGGGAAAAGGCAACTTTAGGTCCAACAGAACCTGCAGCGGCAATGTATTACAATGATGCAAAGCCTGATAAAATATTTTATGCAGGATTGGCATTATTAAGGTTAAGACGGGATAATGAAGCTCATGGTCGTTTCTACAAACTGATTACTTATGGTGAAAATCATATTTTTGATAAAATCAGTATGGACTATTTTGCCGTCTCATTACCGGATCTGCTAATATGGGATGATAGTCTTGAACGTAAAAATCTAATTCACTGCAAGTATATGATGGCTCTTGGATATTATGGAATGGGAAATGCGATCAAAGCTGATAAGTTGATAGCAGAAGTTAAGGCTATGGACAATAATCATCAAGGTGTTACAGCTTTTCTTACAATGATAAATTTATAACAGGATTAGTATGAAACGAATAAATATAATTTTATTGTTGCTTTTTGTGTCGATAGTTGCAACAGCTCAGCGTATCGACCTGTCTGGTCAATGGAGATTTGCTATTGATCACAATAATATTGGTGTTCAACAACAATGGTATAACAAGGTAATGCCAGAAACAGTAATGTTACCTGGTTCAATGATGACAAATGGGAAAGGTGATGATGTGGATGTAAATACAAAATGGACTGGAGATATTGTTGACAGTTCATACTATACATCACCAGCCTACGCAAAATATCGTCAGAAAAATAATATCAAATATCCATTTTGGCTTCAGCCTAATAAATATTATATTGGTGCTGCATGGTATCAACGTGAAATAACTATTCCTAGAGATTGGAAAGACAAGTCGATTGTGCTTTTCATGGAAAGATGCCACTGGGAAAGTCGTTTATGGATTGATGGCAAAGAAATTGGCATGTGCAAAGGATTGAGTGTACCTCAGGCTTATGAACTTACCAATGTTTTGGCTCCAGGTAAGCATACTATTTCTTTTTGTGTTGATAATAGTATAAAAACGGTAAATGTTGGTATTAATTCTCATAGTATTTCTGACCATACACAAGGTAATTGGAATGGTATTATCGGTGATTTTTATCTAGAAGCACGTCCTATAGTCAATTGGAAACAAGTTGGTGTTTTCCCAGATATCGCCAATCATATATTAACAATAAAAGCTAGTGTACGTAATGAAGGTAGAAAGATTGCAAAAGCAAGTTTCTCTTTTAAATTAAAAGGTAACATCGTAAGTGAAGACCGAAAATTGAATGTAGGAGTAAATGATTTGATTTTTAAGTTGACATTACCATATGAAATAAAGACATGGGATGAATTTTCTCCTAATCTTTATAGTGTAGAGATGAATGTGGCAAATAAGAAAGATATAGATTCAAAATCAATAACATTTGGTTGTCGTGATTGGGCGGTACGTGATACGACTCTTTATTTAAACAATCACCCTGTATTTATGCGTGGAACTCTTCATTGTGCCGCTTTTCCTTTGACAGGTTATCCTTCTACAGATAAAAATGAATGGCTAAGAGAGTTTAAGATAATGAAAGAGTATGGACTCAATCATGTTCGTTTTCATACATGGTGTCCTCCAGAGGTAGCTTTTGAGGCAGCTGATGAACTAGGTATGTATTTATCTATAGAGTGTTCTTCTTGGGCTAATGATGGAAGATTTGTAGCCAAAGATACGACTCTTTCTGCCAATCTTGGTTATGGTCGACCTATAGACAAGTTTATTTATAATGAAAGCGAAGATATCGTTTCTGCGTATGGTAATCATCCATCTTTCTGCTTTATGTCTTATGGAAATGAACCAGGTGGAAGAAAGTATGTTGGCTATCTTAAGACTTTTGTGAAATATTGGAAATCAAAGGATAACCGTCGCCTTTATACATCAGCAGCAGGATGGCCGAATATTGTTGAGGCAGATTACAATAATGATCCAAAACCACGTATTCAAGGGTGGGGTGAAGGCTTGAAAAGTATCATAAACAGTAAGGCACCAAGTACTTCATACGATTGGTATGCTTATACTTCTAAATATCCAAATCCTTTTATTTCTCACGAAATAGGGCAGTGGTGTGTATATCCTGATTTTAAGGAAATGAAATTGTATACAGGAATTTATAAACCAAAGAATTTTGAGATATTTAAAGAAACATTGGCCGAGCATGGGTTGTTGCAGTTAGCAGATAGCTTTTTGTTAGCTTCAGGAAAGTTGCAGACTTTGTGTTATAAGGCTGACATAGAAGCTGCACTTAGAACTAAAAAATTTGGAGGTTTTCAGTTGTTGGGATTAAATGATTTTCCAGGACAAGGTACTGCTTTAGTAGGAACTTTAAATGTATTTTGGGGTGAAAAGGGATATGTTTCTCCTTCAGAATACAGACGCTTTTGCAGTCCAATAGTTCCATTGGCACGTATGGATAAACTTATTTATGAAAATACAGATACGCTTCGTGCATCTGTAGAAGTTGCTAATTATTATAAGCCATTATCAGAACCTTTGATAAAATGGACTATACGTAATTCTGAAGAGTTAATTGTTAGGCAGGGAACTTTTACGGTAAAAGATATTCCTGTAGGGAACTGTCTGCATCTTGGTAATATAATAATTCCTTTTAACGACATAACAAAAGCAGAACAACTGAATTTAGAAGTTAGTGTGAATGGAAATTCTAATGATTGGAATATCTGGGTGTATCCAAATAAAACGGTATTACCTAAATATGCAGATAGAATATTGTTGACTGATACTTTAGATGCTAATGCACAGAAGTTGCTAGCAAAAGGAGGAAGTGTCATCCTTTCTATTCGCAAAGGTAAATTGAAAAAGGAGTTTGGTGGTGATATAGCTGTAGGCTTTTCAAGTATATTTTGGAATACATTGTGGACAAATGGACAACCTCCACATACTTTAGGCATATTATGTGATCCTTCACATGTGGCTTTGAAGGAATTCCCTACTAAATATTATAGTGATTATCAGTGGTGGGATACAATGAGCTATTCTAATGCTATTAATATTGGCGTAGTGAATGATAAGATTAAGCCTATAGTCAGAGTTATTGACGATTGGTTCACGAATAGATCTTTAGCATTGTTATTTGAAGCTCGTGTAGGAAACGGAAAAGTCATCGTCTTAGGTATTGATTTTAATGGTGATTTGAGTCATAGACCAGCGGCAAAGCAGTTGCTTTTTAGTATTAAGAAGTATATGGTTAGTAAATATTTTAACCCAAGTTTAAAATCTAATGTTGAATGCTTGAATGGGATGATAGAATAATATAGTGATAATACAAAAAGTGGCAACAAAATATTTGTTGCCACTTTTTTTTATTCCATTTTTTGATATGTTATTTATTTGCTTTCATATGGACATTCAAAATAATAATGTCCTGAGCCTACATTGATGATGCTCTCGTTTCCGATTACTTTTGTCTCGGCTTTCGATACAAGAACACCACAATCAGTTATTTTGTCAGCTTCTGTAGTTGGGATATGTACGACAGCTTTGCTGTTTGCCGGTATGTTTATTTCTAATGTGTATTTATTATCAGTAATCTTCCACTCACAAGTAATTTTACCATAAGGTGATATAAAAGACGTCGTGGCATTGTTTACACTGCTTACCATTTGTGGATTAATGCATACTTCCTTCCAAGCGATTGAATTATCAGTCTGACTAATGCCGCCTATACCATTAAAAAACCATTCTTGAAGATGTCCTAACATAAGATGGTTGTTAGATACAAAACCATAGGCTTGCCATGATTCTGTCAATGCTGTTGCGCCATGTGATAATTGCCAACCATAACCAGGTACGTCATATCTGCTGTTCATGTCGTTGATAACTTGTGAATATCCGTTATCCTTTAGTGTCTGAACAACATATCTGTAGCCTACATCTCCCGCCGTAAGCGAGTTGCCTCTTGACTGAATGTCTGCAACAAGATGCTTCATCACGATGTCTTTCTTGTCTTCTGGAACAAGTCCCATATATACTGCCATTGCGTTTGCTGTCTGACTATTCCTATCATAGCAACCGTCGCTGTTAAGATATCTTTTGTTGAAAGCGAGTTTTATTTTCTCTGCCTTTTCATTGTAATAGGTATAGTCGTCGTGTTTATTAAGCAGCAATGCCGTTTCTGCCATAATCTTCGTGTCGTAGTAATAGATAGCAGTGGCTGTAACTCCGTTTGATGTGAGCTGTGCTACTCCGGGTCTTTCTGGTCCAATGTCAAACCAGTCTCCAAGACCATAAGCAACGATTCCGTCTTTATCTTCTCTTGATGACAGATATGTGAGCATGCGCTTCATACTGCCGTAATACCTATCCAACAGATTTTTGTCTCCATACCATTTATATACATACCAAGGACAGATGATAAAAGCGCTTCCCCATTCAGGCGTATCTTCAAAGCCACTATCGAAATGGACATATTCAGGTGCAATCGTTGGTATATTTCCGTTTGGAGTTTGCGAGTCTTCCATGTCACCCATAATCTTATGATAAAGCATTTGCAGGTCATAACGATATTGCATAGAATATTGCATAAGATGAGCCTCTTCCAGCCAACCTAACTTTTCTCTGTGTGGACAGTCGGTCAGCAAACTTTGCATGTTGCTTCTTACAGCCCAGTCTATTAGTTCAAAAGTGCGATTAAATAGTCTGTTTGAACAATTGAATGTACCTACTTCCGGAGCAGAACTACAAGTGTGGAGACCTACTAAATCTTCTACGGTCGGCAAGCTGTCTGGATTATTCTTGTCTTGTGGAACAGCATCCTCCAACTGTACATACCTGAATCCATAGTAACTGAATTTTGGGCTCCATTCTTCTGTTGTTCCTCCTTTTAGAGTATATGATAATGTATATTTTCCTGTTGCGCTTTGATTTACAGTACTGTCAGGGTTTAATAATTCAGCAGGGCGGAATGTTATTGTCTTTCCTCTTTCTCCTCGTAGTTTAACTCTAATTATTCCAGAGAAGTTTTGTCCTAAATCATATACCCAGTTTCCTTTGGCGTTCTTGAATATTCTGTTTACGGCAATTTGCTCATGCACTTTTACTGGAGGATTTTTCTGTGACTCTAATAATCCTGTATATGATGTGATGATAGCCTTTTGCCAAGGCATGTTTTCTTTAGTTGCGTCATAGTTTTCGCCACTATAAATCCCCGATTGAGTGATGGCGCTTTGCGCAGCTTTCCATGTTTTGTCGGTAATAATGTCTTTTACTTTACCGTCTTCATATTCAAGTCGTAGCAACATCCTTACTTTAGGGGCTCCAAACGAACCTAACCATTTGAAGTAACCTCGTCGTGGAATATTGTAGAATCCGTTTCCTAGGGAAATGCCGATTTCATTATTACCTTCTTTAATATCTTTTGTAACATCGAAAGTTACGTAGAGTGCCTTTTTATCGTATTTAGTCCATCCTGGATCAAGAAAATCATCACTAATCTTATTCCCGTTAATGCATAGTTCAAACTGTCCGAGTCCACATATAAAAGCTAATGCTCGTGATATCTTCTTGGTAGCAGTGAATGAGTGCTTGAACTTCGGTAATATATAAGTTCCGAAATCCTTGTCGTTTATATGTTTTTTTACCAAAGGAGAGTGTATGCCTGGCACGACATACCAATCTTTACGGTCTTTTTCAAGAGCTATCCACTTAGCTCCAGCCCAATCTTTGTCAGTAAACAAACCTGTGGTGAAACTACTTGGCTGACTCCATTCTGAAGTTTCCCCATTAGCAGACCAAATCTTTACTTTCCAAGTATATTGGGTTGCAGGATTTAGTTGTGGTCCATTGTATGGAACTAAAATAGATTCAGAACTATCAATTCTACCACTATTCCAAATAACTTTCTCGTTTGATGAAAGTTCAATTTGGTATGCTTTTTGGTTAAATCCCCTTTTCTCAGAATTTATATTCCAACTGAAGCATAAATGCTCTGTGTTATCAGAACCAAGTGAAGTGTTGTTTATCCGTAGATTATATGTGGAAGGATTTTCCTGTGCAAATGTCATATTTGGCATAAGCATAAATAATACAATAGCGAATAATGTTTTGATAGCATTTTTCATAATAATGGTAGAAATTGTTTATATTAGAATTTATATCCCCATCCCAGATTTAGGTAGATAGGATACATATTAAATGTGACTGTTTTAAAATTACTTTCGAATATATTGTTTACACCAAACTCCATGTCGGCATTTACACAAAGATGCTTATTGGCTAACCATGATGCACCGAATTGAACACCCGGTTGTAGTTTCCTAAGATTGCCAGAAAAATCATACGTACCACGTTTGCCGTCGGTGAATTGTAGCTTTTGACCGGTTGGTGTTCCTTCTCTCAGATATCCGTCGGTAACATATCCTGTAAATTCTCGGTTCAAAGCATAAGAAAGATACATTCCTGCTCTGAATTTCCATCTGTCATTAAGGCGATAGTTAGCCATTATAGGAACAGACACAAGGGTGGTGCTATATTTTGTGTTTACATATCCTGTCCAATATCCGCTAACCTTACTTCCGTCGTCGATAACTTCTGTCTTGTAGCTTTTAACATTAGCACCAGTATTCATACTCTTAACTTCTATTCTAATTCCGGTTGATACACCCCAATGTGAATTTGTACTCATCCAACGTGTTATATCACCTTCAATAACACCATTGAAGCGTGGATTGTAACTTTCGATTGAACGAATTTCACGTGGCATAGACCACGGTGCCGTGCCTCCGATATTAATGCCGCATTTCAGTTCATATTCCAAATCTGCTTTTACTATGCTGTCTGTTGGAGTGTTACTTGCATTTGCGAGCATTGCGCAAGAAATTAATATATATATTGTTGATATTATCTTTTTCATCTTATCTTAATCTTATTTATAAAACAATTGCATCTCGTCTACATATAGTGTACTGCCTACAGCACCGTCGAATGTAGCTCCGTCAATACTTGATGACATGATAATTGAAATGTTGTATTTGCCGTTTTTCAGTTTGTCGGCATCAATAGTTTTACCGTCTTTCATTACAAACGGAATTGCAAATCTTGTCCAAGTGTCTGTTTCTTTCTTGTTTTGAAGTCTTGCTATTGATACGATATTATCACTGGTAAGTGAGTTGGTGCCGTCAAGATATTGCACATCGTCAGTTACCTCATACAGTATTGCATAGATGTCAAAGTTATCTTTCTTTCCTTTCACTTCATTGCTGTTAACGTCAGTATATACATCTCCAGCCTTATATTTATAGTAACCTACAAGTTCTGTCGGTGTATTTTTGAAAGGCACACCGAAATGTGTAGATTTAGCAGCGTTAGATAAGTCTATTTGAAATGAACCGATGAATAGATTGCCTGCGGCTATTGGTGCCTTAAACATTGCTCCTAGAGCGCCTGTACTTACAGTTGTGAGCTTGGCACATTTGCCAATGTAACCATTGTCATCCTGACAAGTAGGGTAGGAGTTTGCTGCTCCGTCATAGTTCGTAATCATGAATCCTGCGTTTCCGCTTCCCCATTCAATAGATGAACCGTCAGGTGTGTCACTGTAGAATATTTGGTAAAACGGTCTTGTCTCATTGGTATTATAATCGGTTTCATAATAGTATTTTACGTTATCAAAGTTGTAAGTTGTAAGAAGATTAGAGAATGTATATTCCACATTGTAAGTCTTCTTCCATTTACCGTCTTGTGATGTGACAACATAAGTTTGTGGAGTCAAGAAGTTACGTGTCGTTCCACTTTCTGGACTTATAGTAGCTCCTTCCGTGAGACTGAATTTTGGCGATTGTTGGCTAATATCAGTAGAGTCTTTTACGTAAAAAGTTACTTTCTCGTTTGATATTACGGGGTCGCGAATAAGGATGCTTTTGTCAACTTCGCATGATGTGATGTCGGCTTCACTGTTAAGTGCTTCTTCTGAAATACAGAAGTAAAAGTCATAAGTGTTAAAAGGCTTATGGCCGTCATAAATTTTAACTTCATCTTTTACCTTAATTATTTATTTCTAGCTTACAAATGTAATATAACTAAGGTTAAACTCAAAATTATTTAATTCTTTTTATACCGTNAATGCTAAAAAATAATGCTTAATATTGATGTTTTTTAAAAGAAAGAAGTATATTTGCAGATTAAAATTAAAGTGAATGGGCATTACAGCTGATGTAATATTATCCGAACTCGAATATCTTGTTGATGAAGAGAAAAGGATTGTATTGCCAAAATTCTTCAAGACTGGTAAAGGCGAATATGGAGAGGGCGATAAGTTCCTCGGAGTTGTCGTACCTAATATTAGAAATGTAGCAACATCACATCTTGATGCTGTTGGCAGTGATATTGCTATTTTGTTTTCTTCGCCATGGCATGAGATGAGAATGTGTGGTCTGCTTATTATGGTGGAAAACTGCAAGCAAACACGAAAAAAAATGTGGTTGAAATTGCATTCTGTTGAAGAAGCAGAACACTTGCGTAAGCAATATTTTGAGCTATATCTTGCGCATACTGATAGAATAAATAACTGGGATTTAGTTGATTTGTCTGCTCCGACNATAGTNGGTGAATATNTTGCTGATAAAAAACGTGATATTCTGTATAATTTAGCAGATAGTAGTTTGCTTTGGGAACAGCGTATCGCGATTGTTTCTACGTATGCATTAATACGCAATAATGATTTCGACGATACTTATATGTTGGCTGAAAAACTTCTTCATCATCCTCATGATTTAATGCAAAAAGCTGTCGGTTGGATGTTGCGTGAGGCTGGCAAACGAGATAAGCCACGTCTCATGGATTTTTTGGATGAACATTCTACTGATATGCCACGTACTATGCTTCGTTATTCAATAGAGAAGTTCACGGATGTAGAACGTGAATATTATATGAAGAGAAAATAGTATTATTCGTAAAAATATGAGAGTTTTGGTAATTAACGGTAGCCCACGTAAAAAGGGCAATGTCGCTACGATGCTTCATGCCGTATCTGATAATTTGGATGATGCTGATGTACATTGGATTAATGTAAACGACTTATCTGTTCGTCCATGTATGGGCTGCATGAAATGTAGAGAAACAGGAACTTGTGTGCTGCCAGAAGATGATGGTCACCGTATGGCTAAAGAAATTAAGGATTGTGATGCTATTATAATCGGAACACCTGTGTATTGGGGAAACATGAGCGGACAGATGAAACTAATGTTTGATCGTATTGTTCCAGCTATGATGGGAGAGTCTAAACTAGGAATACCTATCGCATTGCATAAAGGTAAAAAGGCTGTTATAGTAAGTGCCTGTACTACTATTTGGCCTTTTAGTTGGATTGCTAGGCAAACTAGCAATGCTAATCATGCAATGAAGGAGATNTTANGNTATTCTGGATTTAAGGTTGTCGGTAAACTAGTCTTGCCGGGTACAAAGAATAAATCAGGTGTTCCACAAAGGATAATAAATAAAGCCAGACGGTTGGCTNTNAAATTATATAAATAATTTAATCATGACAAATAAAAAAGAAGCTGCTTTATCGTCAATCATAGCCGCCGTGTTTCTTACGACGATGAAGTTTGTTGTGGGTATTCTCACATTTAGTTTGGGTATTATATCCGAGGCAATTCATTCACTGCTTGATTTGCTTGCCGCAATGATCACGTATTTTTCTGTGAGCATGTCTGATAAGCCAGCAGATAGGCAACATCAATATGGACATGGAAAAATAGAAAATCTTTCTGCTTTCTTGGAGTCTGTGTTGCTTGTAATAACTTGCGCTTGGATTGTCTATGAAGCTGTAAATAGATTGTTGGCTAATGAGTCTAGTGTTACTGTCACTGTATGGAGTTATGCTGTGGTAATTGTTTCTATGATTATAGACATCAGTCGTTCACGTATGCTATTTAAGGTTGCTAAGCGTGATAACAGCCAGGCTTTGGAAGCTGATGCAATACATTTCTCAACAGATATATTAAGTTCGGCAGTTGTGTTGCTAGGTTTGATTTGTGCTCATTTCGGATACTATAGGGCTGATGCAATATCAGCTATTGGTGTGGCAATAATTGTGTTGTTTATTTCATTCCGTCTTGGAAAGAGCGCCATTGATGTATTGCTAGATCGTGTACCAGACGGATTGACTGAGAAAGTTGAGGCTAAATTAAAGTCAAATACTGATATTGTTGGTTTTCATGATTTAAAGATACGTGTTGCAGGACCTGATACTTTTGTTAAGGTTAATGTGCATATCGGACATGACTTGGATCTTGAAGCAGCTCATGATATTTGCGATAGAATTGAAAAAGATATATGTACTATGATTCCAAAATGTGAAATCATCGTACATGCAGAACCTGAATAATATAATGTTACAGGTGCTATTATAGCACCTGTAAATAAACCATTTATACACCATTCCGTGCATTTTATCTTCCGAAAAAAAATATTTTTTTGGTTCTTCTTCAATTTAGGGGGTTAAATATCGGTGTTTTAGTGTTATAAATTATTAGTTAACGCATTGGTAATCAATACATTAGTTAACGTT
>JGI20225J20221_1001483_pt1 | contig 23744 bp, 6 predicted proteins | sample BioMet4_FD_20221 | JGI IMG/M metagenome (IMG submission 20221)
TGTAAATCGTCACACCCGCGCCACTTTTCGCTTTCAGGCTCGCCAGCTGCTGGCTGTAGCTGTCCATTTCGCTCAGGCGTGAGGTGATGATCGTGCCCTGAAACCAGATTATCCCGCCCAGGATGCCGATCAGCAGGGCGAAGCTGGTGAATATCCACGCCATCGCCGTTGAGACGGAGGCTCTGATCATGCCCGTCAGCCTGCCGTTCTGCTCGCGGATAGCGTTGCTGATGCTCTGCGAGCTTGATTGCAGTTCCGCGCCGATAGACATCTCCAGCCTCCCGAACTCGCGCTTCACGCTCTGCTCGATATCCTGCGCCTGCTGCTTCGATTTCTCCTCGAAGCCCTTCGCCAAATTTAAAATCTCGCTCATAAATCATTCCTTTCAGCCGGATATTTCTGCCACCGTCCGGATCGGCAATGCTGATGCTGCTTTTCGTTTCCCGCGCCACGGTCAGGCCGTAGCTTTCCAGCTGCGCCACCACGTCCTGCCGGCTGCGGATCACACCCTGCTGCATCAGGTTCATCAGGCCGGTGGTGATTTTCTCTGCCGCCAGCTGTTTGTCGCGGGGCAGATCGCTGGCCTGTGTCAGCGGTCGGCGACAGGTCGGGTCGTTCGGGTCACGCAGCCCCAGCCGGTCATTAGTCAGGGTCTGCCAGGCGTTGACGCGGGGGCGGTCGGCGCGGTCAAAGTAGGGCTGAAGGCGTTTGCCGCTCTGCAATTCGATGTTCGGGATGACAAAATTCAGCTCAAGCCGTCCCTTGTCGCGGTGCTCCACCCACAGACAGGCGTACTGGTCACGGTCGAGGCCGGTCAGCAGCGTGTGCTCCCATTCATCCATCAGGCGCGATTTCTCGGCATCCGCAATGTCCGGCTCCTGGAATGACAGCACACCGGAAGTGTAGGCGCGGGAAAAGTCGCAGCCGTCGATAAGCTCGCGCACATATTCAGGGTTGCCGCGCAGCACACTGGCCTGTTCGCGTTGCCGGTCTTTTCCCAGCAGATAATCCACCGGACCACTGCCTGAGCCCGCACCGCGCGAGTGAATTTTAACGATCACGGTTCTGCTCCAGTAAATCGCCAAGCTGCCGGTCGAGACTGTTCAGCACGGCAAGCAGCGAGACACGTTCAGAGGGCGTAAGGGAATCACTCTGGTTCAGACGGCGGGCGATCTGGTTCAGGTTGTTACCAATCCCGCTGACCTGTCGCAGCAGTTCGGGCGCCACACTGGGCACACGGCGCTTGCGTGAGGTGTGCTCGCCCAGACCAAGGTGACGCAGCCACTCAGCAAGATGAGTCCGGTCGCAGCGCTCAAGCAGTAGCTGATGCTCGGTTTCGGTGAGCCGGATTTTGATCTCTTTCGTTCGCTTTTCCATAGGCTCCGCTAAGAAAAAATTCGCACCACCGTGAGAATTTTTCGCAGTGGATGCCGGGGGTTTCGGGGGGCGGCGAGCCCCCTGAACCAGTCACAGACGGCACCTCGCAGAGGGGACGCTGTGTGTACTGGCTTATGGTATGGTGTAGTATGTCAGATTCTGTGCTGGCTGCAAAAAAAACAGCCCTCTCTTAGAGAGGGCTGTTATCTGATATAGGTTGTTTTGTCTCAAGCTCGTTCGTTAGGCGGCGTCAGATGCGCTGGAGGGTATCCTAGTTACTACAGAAGAAGGTTTTTGCGCGGTTTGGCCTGTCGCAATTTTTCTTTTCGCGGCAGGGCTTAAATAATCAAAACCAGTAATAAGCGAGCGAAGAACGCCCTCAGAAACTATTAATATAAATGCTTCCTGCTGATCATGGGTTGATACTTCTAAAGGTTCTTCCGCTGATTTGTACTTTAGCAATCTAGCGAAATACTCATTTTCAACTAAAAAATCACTGATTTTTTCTGGTGTAACAGTATTAAAGGAAGCTCTTAGATCTTTATTGTTATATATTCTTGCCAGTTTCCTTGAAAAGGCATCTGCATCAGCACTTTCTTTTTCAAGCCTGTCGGTAACTTTTCCAAAGTCTACTATCGATGAAAATTTTTGCTTCATTTCAGAAACAAATTCGCCCGCAACTTTTTTTATCCACTTCTTGTATCCGAAAAATTTCTCAAAAACATCCTGATCATAGATATATGCAGTACCTTTAACAAAAACAATAGAGGCTTTTCCATCAATTGATATCATGTCAGCATCTATTTTTGATAACGTATCTTTGCTATATGAGAAGTAATGATTTTTCTGTTTGGTCAGGTTCTGTATAGGATACTGTTTTTTGTATATTGTTATACATTTATCACCTTTCCTTAAGACAAAAACAATTGAGTCAACCTTTGATATTTTATCAAACTTCTCAAAATTGACGACAGGAATATCCCCATCACCTCCAAATCCCTTATCAAAAATAATACCTGTCAAAAAAGACATCTGTTCATCTTTGTATGACTTTGCATCTTCTAAAAATGATATAGTGCTAGCCCTATCACTAAGCTGCTTTATATCAGATACTGCAACTCCACCGCTACTTAGATCATTAAGGGTTTTTGTTATCACGTTATCTTTGATTGATTCTTTCAGAACAGTAGTATCATCTATTTTTGCAACCCGATATTCGTAACGGTACTTTCCATCACCGCCCTTTATCTTATGCCTAAAGTTAAAATATACATGAAGGTCAAAATCTTCTACCTTTGTATCGAAGTGGGAGTAATAGGATGAGAGCTCAGAGGCCTTCTGCGCGTCATGATGGAGCTCGCTTAAATCCAGTTTTTCTTCAGCCATTTGAATCGTTCCTTATGTATTTTGCGAATGTAATGTAGTCTTCTTTTTTTATGATTCGAATTACACTTTTCACAGATATCTCATCCTTCGACAGGACAATCAATCCTTTTGTGATATCAGAATCCTGACCATCAACCCTGATTATATAGTCAATTTTGTAAGCAGAAACACCAAACAATGAAAGCGTTGGGTTGCTATGAATCCTTCTTGTTTTTATATGAAGAAATCCGACAATAACTAGAATAAAAATGAAATTGAAAACATTTGAAGGTTTTGTTAAGTCTGTAAAAACCAGGGGCATTATGTAAGTTGACAAAAATGACAGATACTCAGTTGACTCTTTTTCGCATCCAACAACAACCACTTCGGCAGAGGTAATCCCCCTATCCAAAAATGAAAGCTGTCTCTTATACCACCAGTAAGTATAGCCACACAAAAAGACCAAAAAAATACAAACGCATAACCTTGACACGGATAGAGATAGCTGGTTGCCCATATTACCTGTTATACAGACAATACGATTACTGACGCCATCACAAAAACCATTAGCTTTGGTAAAAACGTTCCAGACATCATCAATACCAGAAAAATAAAAAATTATTGGTATAAACAAAAAAAACAAAGACAAGACATACATCTTAATTTTCATTTTTATAGTGCTTCCTATACCACGTAGCGCGACTAATACCTAGAGAGACCCACTCCTCAGATCTTATTTTTGGCCGCCCTCCGCCAGAGCTCTTGCGCCCTCTTATACTCTGACATTCAGCTGAGTGTGTTTTCTTAACATATTCATCGAAAGATTGCTGTGTGAATTTAGAATATGTCCATTTAGATATACTCTTCGCTATACTTATGACCTCCTTTTCATCTAATGGTGCTGAAAACTGCATGTTGTAAGCTGTAGCTCTTTCAACACAAGCTAGCATCCATTGTCCATACTCAGGCCAGCCCTGACGAATAGCACGATAAGCCCATTTTCGGGTTTTGTCGAACAAGGTGCAGTTACGGCCTAATCCGTAGTCGGCAACGATTTCTTTATCGTTCGCAGCGTTCAGGTCAAGGAAATCGGCCAGCCAGTCCAGTGTGTAGAGTTCCGGCTGCCACACGGCAATTTTCCAGTGCCTGTGGTTCGGATTTTTGCAGATTAACCCTGAATACCCCGCGTCAGCCTCTAATTTTTTACGTAGCGCGTTCTCCACGGCGGCAGCGTAGCGCAGCGGCTTCATTTTTCCGTCCGGCGCTGTGCGTATCGAGGTTTTTAGCGCGTACAGCAGATGCGCGTGTCCGTTTTCGGGGTTGGTGATGGTCAGTGTGGGCGCGGGAGCATTGCGGTCACTCCAGTCAATAGCGGCACCGGCGCGATCAACATCGAATCCCAGCCAGAACATGGCATGAGGCTGATTGAACTGGATGTATTTCGCCAGAATGGCGCGTTCCTTGCCGGCAATGCGTACACCAAAGTGCAAATCGTCCGAAAAGTACGGCTTGTGCGGCAAGCGTTCGTTGAATAGTTCGAGTGCGGCGTTACTCAAAGCGCCCTGCGCTTATGGCGGGCTGTTGTCTGGCACAGTTCATGTGCTAATATCCTTTCAAGGTTTTGTACCTGGCCCTGGTAGTCATGCTCATCCGCCAAGATAGCTCATGATTGCCGGGGCTTTGTTTTTTCTGCCGTTAAACTTATACCTTAAAACAACACGTTGTCACTAATCACTAAAGAGAAACGGGTTTCCAACAGAAATCTCTTACGATAATCACGTTGTTACCGTAGATAATATGAAGGTCATTTTTTTTAAGGCTTTCTGACACTCTTTCCATGACTACTTCTGCAAGCCTTTCTCTTTCACATATCTCGTAGAACTGCTCCCACTTCAAGGTAATGCACTCATTCCCGTTTTTTCTCATTAACTCGTTTATTTCTTTAGAAATTGCTTGAGCACCCTTAGCCATTTTTACTTTTTACCTCAATTAAAAATCGAGATAAATATACATTACATAGACCTTATATCAAGTTAAAAAAAACCTTAAAAACAACTTACATGACTCTTAAATTGAAAGGCCGTGATAACGTGTCCGCTTTTTTTCCATCTGAATCTGGTGTTCGTGCTGCTTCACGAGCGCATTAACCGGCTGACGTTGCAGCTCAAGTTCTCGACCTGATCGCGCAAGCTGTTCACCTGACTGCTCAAGTGCTGACAGACCCTGTCGCTGCGTTCCAGCGCCTGCGAGGTAGTCTCGAACATGTGCTGCAAACTGCTGTAGCTGGCCTGCCATGCCTGCTGCTGTTGCTCGTAGCTTGTCTGTAAGCTCTCTAAGGCGCTCAGAAGCTGTTTTTCCATCTCGGTCATGGTTTTGGTCGTCCTCGGTGTTAAAAACGCGCTGAGGCGTTTCAGGGCGTTCTGATAGGGTTATTTCGCCGTGTATTTCACTACAGTGTTTCCGGCCTGTGACGTGTAGGTTTCCACACCGTGTGCCTGCTTCGGCAGCACCACCAGGTAGGTGTTCCGGCGGGAGTCGTCGCTGTAAATCGTCACACCCGCGCCACTTTTCGCTTTCAGGCTCGCCAGCTGCTGGCTGTAGCTGTCCATTTCGCTCAGGCGTGAGGTGATGATCGTGCCCTGAAACCAGATTATCCCGCCCAGGATGCCGATCAGCAGGGCGAAGCTGGTGAATATCCACGCCATCGCCGTTGAGACGGAGGCTCTGATCATGCCCGTCAGCCTGCCGTTCTGCTCGCGGATAGCGTTGCTGATGCTCTGCGAGCTTGATTGCAGTTCCGCGCCGATAGACATCTCCAGCCTCCCGAACTCGCGCTTCACGCTCTGCTCGATATCCTGCGCCTGCTGCTTCGATTTCTCCTCGAAGCCCTTCGCCAAATTTAAAATCTCGCTCATAAATCATTCCTTTCAGCCGGATATTTCTGCCACCGTCCGGATCGGCAATGCTGATGCTGCTTTTCGTTTCCCGCGCCACGGTCAGGCCGTAGCTTTCCAGCTGCGCCACCACGTCCTGCCGGCTGCGGATCACACCCTGCTGCATCAGGTTCATCAGGCCGGTGGTGATTTTCTCTGCCGCCAGCTGTTTGTCGCGGGGCAGATCGCTGGCCTGTGTCAGCGGTCGGCGACAGGTCGGGTCGTTCGGGTCACGCAGCCCCAGCCGGTCATTAGTCAGGGTCTGCCAGGCGTTGACGCGGGGGCGGTCGGCGCGGTCAAAGTAGGGCTGAAGGCGTTTGCCGCTCTGCAATTCGATGTTCGGGATGACAAAATTCAGCTCAAGCCGTCCCTTGTCGCGGTGCTCCACCCACAGACAGGCGTACTGGTCACGGTCGAGGCCGGTCAGCAGCGTGTGCTCCCATTCATCCATCAGGCGCGATTTCTCGGCATCCGCAATGTCCGGCTCCTGGAATGACAGCACACCGGAAGTGTAGGCGCGGGAAAAGTCGCAGCCGTCGATAAGCTCGCGCACATATTCAGGGTTGCCGCGCAGCACACTGGCCTGTTCGCGTTGCCGGTCTTTTCCCAGCAGATAATCCACCGGACCACTGCCTGAGCCCGCACCGCGCGAGTGAATTTTAACGATCACGGTTCTGCTCCAGTAAATCGCCAAGCTGCCGGTCGAGACTGTTCAGCACGGCAAGCAGCGAGACACGTTCAGAGGGCGTAAGGGAATCACTCTGGTTCAGACGGCGGGCGATCTGGTTCAGGTTGTTACCAATCCCGCTGACCTGTCGCAGCAGTTCGGGCGCCACACTGGGCACACGGCGCTTGCGTGAGGTGTGCTCGCCCAGACCAAGGTGACGCAGCCACTCAGCAAGATGAGTCCGGTCGCAGCGCTCAAGCAGTAGCTGATGCTCGGTTTCGGTGAGCCGGATTTTGATCTCTTTCGTTCGCTTTTCCATAGGCTCCGCTAAGAAAAAATTCGCACCACCGTGAGAATTTTTCGCAGTGGATGCCGGGGGTTTCGGGGGGCGGCGAGCCCCCTGAACCAGTCACAGACGGCACCTCGCAGAGGGGACGCTGTGTGTACTGGCTTATGGTATGGTGTAGTATGTCAGATTCTGTGCTGGCTGCAAAAAAAACAGCCCTCTCTTAGAGAGGGCTGTTATCTGATATAGGTTGTTTTGTCTCAAGCTCGTTCGTTAGGCGGCGTCAGATGCGCTGGAGGGTATCCTAGTTACTACAGAAGAAGGTTTTTGCGCGGTTTGGCCTGTCGCAATTTTTCTTTTCGCGGCAGGGCTTAAATAATCAAAACCAGTAATAAGCGAGCGAAGAACGCCCTCAGAAACTATTAATATAAATGCTTCCTGCTGATCATGGGTTGATACTTCTAAAGGTTCTTCCGCTGATTTGTACTTTAGCAATCTAGCGAAATACTCATTTTCAACTAAAAAATCACTGATTTTTTCTGGTGTAACAGTATTAAAGGAAGCTCTTAGATCTTTATTGTTATATATTCTTGCCAGTTTCCTTGAAAAGGCATCTGCATCAGCACTTTCTTTTTCAAGCCTGTCGGTAACTTTTCCAAAGTCTACTATCGATGAAAATTTTTGCTTCATTTCAGAAACAAATTCGCCCGCAACTTTTTTTATCCACTTCTTGTATCCGAAAAATTTCTCAAAAACATCCTGATCATAGATATATGCAGTACCTTTAACAAAAACAATAGAGGCTTTTCCATCAATTGATATCATGTCAGCATCTATTTTTGATAACGTATCTTTGCTATATGAGAAGTAATGATTTTTCTGTTTGGTCAGGTTCTGTATAGGATACTGTTTTTTGTATATTGTTATACATTTATCACCTTTCCTTAAGACAAAAACAATTGAGTCAACCTTTGATATTTTATCAAACTTCTCAAAATTGACGACAGGAATATCCCCATCACCTCCAAATCCCTTATCAAAAATAATACCTGTCAAAAAAGACATCTGTTCATCTTTGTATGACTTTGCATCTTCTAAAAATGATATAGTGCTAGCCCTATCACTAAGCTGCTTTATATCAGATACTGCAACTCCACCGCTACTTAGATCATTAAGGGTTTTTGTTATCACGTTATCTTTGATTGATTCTTTCAGAACAGTAGTATCATCTATTTTTGCAACCCGATATTCGTAACGGTACTTTCCATCACCGCCCTTTATCTTATGCCTAAAGTTAAAATATACATGAAGGTCAAAATCTTCTACCTTTGTATCGAAGTGGGAGTAATAGGATGAGAGCTCAGAGGCCTTCTGCGCGTCATGATGGAGCTCGCTTAAATCCAGTTTTTCTTCAGCCATTTGAATCGTTCCTTATGTATTTTGCGAATGTAATGTAGTCTTCTTTTTTTATGATTCGAATTACACTTTTCACAGATATCTCATCCTTCGACAGGACAATCAATCCTTTTGTGATATCAGAATCCTGACCATCAACCCTGATTATATAGTCAATTTTGTAAGCAGAAACACCAAACAATGAAAGCGTTGGGTTGCTATGAATCCTTCTTGTTTTTATATGAAGAAATCCGACAATAACTAGAATAAAAATGAAATTGAAAACATTTGAAGGTTTTGTTAAGTCTGTAAAAACCAGGGGCATTATGTAAGTTGACAAAAATGACAGATACTCAGTTGACTCTTTTTCGCATCCAACAACAACCACTTCGGCAGAGGTAATCCCCCTATCCAAAAATGAAAGCTGTCTCTTATACCACCAGTAAGTATAGCCACACAAAAAGACCAAAAAAATACAAACGCATAACCTTGACACGGATAGAGATAGCTGGTTGCCCATATTACCTGTTATACAGACAATACGATTACTGACGCCATCACAAAAACCATTAGCTTTGGTAAAAACGTTCCAGACATCATCAATACCAGAAAAATAAAAAATTATTGGTATAAACAAAAAAAACAAAGACAAGACATACATCTTAATTTTCATTTTTATAGTGCTTCCTATACCACGTAGCGCGACTAATACCTAGAGAGACCCACTCCTCAGATCTTATTTTTGGCCGCCCTCCGCCAGAGCTCTTGCGCCCTCTTATACTCTGACATTCAGCTGAGTGTGTTTTCTTAACATATTCATCGAAAGATTGCTGTGTGAATTTAGAATATGTCCATTTAGATATACTCTTCGCTATACTTATGACCTCCTTTTCATCTAATGGTGCTGAAAACTGCATGTTGTAAGCTGTAGCTCTTTCAACACAAGCTAGCATCCATTGTCCATACTCAGGCCAGCCCTGACGAATAGCACGATAAGCCCATTTTCGGGTTTTGTCGAACAAGGTGCAGTTACGGCCTAATCCGTAGTCGGCAACGATTTCTTTATCGTTCGCAGCGTTCAGGTCAAGGAAATCGGCCAGCCAGTCCAGTGTGTAGAGTTCCGGCTGCCACACGGCAATTTTCCAGTGCCTGTGGTTCGGATTTTTGCAGATTAACCCTGAATACCCCGCGTCAGCCTCTAATTTTTTACGTAGCGCGTTCTCCACGGCGGCAGCGTAGCGCAGCGGCTTCATTTTTCCGTCCGGCGCTGTGCGTATCGAGGTTTTTAGCGCGTACAGCAGATGCGCGTGTCCGTTTTCGGGGTTGGTGATGGTCAGTGTGGGCGCGGGAGCATTGCGGTCACTCCAGTCAATAGCGGCACCGGCGCGATCAACATCGAATCCCAGCCAGAACATGGCATGAGGCTGATTGAACTGGATGTATTTCGCCAGAATGGCGCGTTCCTTGCCGGCAATGCGTACACCAAAGTGCAAATCGTCCGAAAAGTACGGCTTGTGCGGCAAGCGTTCGTTGAATAGTTCGAGTGCGGCGTTACTCAAAGCGCCCTGCGCTTATGGCGGGCTGTTGTCTGGCACAGTTCATGTGCTAATATCCTTTCAAGGTTTTGTACCTGGCCCTGGTAGTCATGCTCATCCGCCAAGATAGCTCATGATTGCCGGGGCTTTGTTTTTTCTGCCGTTAAACTTATACCTTAAAACAACACGTTGTCACTAATCACTAAAGAGAAACGGGTTTCCAACAGAAATCTCTTACGATAATCACGTTGTTACCGTAGATAATATGAAGGTCATTTTTTTTAAGGCTTTCTGACACTCTTTCCATGACTACTTCTGCAAGCCTTTCTCTTTCACATATCTCGTAGAACTGCTCCCACTTCAAGGTAATGCACTCATTCCCGTTTTTTCTCATTAACTCGTTTATTTCTTTAGAAATTGCTTGAGCACCCTTAGCCATTTTTACTTTTTACCTCAATTAAAAATCGAGATAAATATACATTACATAGACCTTATATCAAGTTAAAAAAAACCTTAAAAACAACTTACATGACTCTTAAATTGAAAGGCCGTGATAACGTGTCCGCTTTTTTTCCATCTGAATCTGGTGTTCGTGCTGCTTCACGAGCGCATTAACCGGCTGACGTTGCAGCTCAAGTTCTCGACCTGATCGCGCAAGCTGTTCACCTGACTGCTCAAGTGCTGACAGACCCTGTCGCTGCGTTCCAGCGCCTGCGAGGTAGTCTCGAACATGTGCTGCAAACTGCTGTAGCTGGCCTGCCATGCCTGCTGCTGTTGCTCGTAGCTTGTCTGTAAGCTCTCTAAGGCGCTCAGAAGCTGTTTTTCCATCTCGGTCATGGTTTTGGTCGTCCTCGGTGTTAAAAACGCGCTGAGGCGTTTCAGGGCGTTCTGATAGGGTTATTTCGCCGTGTATTTCACTACAGTGTTTCCGGCCTGTGACGTGTAGGTTTCCACACCGTGTGCCTGCTTCGGCAGCACCACCAGGTAGGTGTTCCGGCGGGAGTCGTCGCTGTAAATCGTCACACCCGCGCCACTTTTCGCTTTCAGGCTCGCCAGCTGCTGGCTGTAGCTGTCCATTTCGCTCAGGCGTGAGGTGATGATCGTGCCCTGAAACCAGATTATCCCGCCCAGGATGCCGATCAGCAGGGCGAAGCTGGTGAATATCCACGCCATCGCCGTTGAGACGGAGGCTCTGATCATGCCCGTCAGCCTGCCGTTCTGCTCGCGGATAGCGTTGCTGATGCTCTGCGAGCTTGATTGCAGTTCCGCGCCGATAGACATCTCCAGCCTCCCGAACTCGCGCTTCACGCTCTGCTCGATATCCTGCGCCTGCTGCTTCGATTTCTCCTCGAAGCCCTTCGCCAAATTTAAAATCTCGCTCATAAATCATTCCTTTCAGCCGGATATTTCTGCCACCGTCCGGATCGGCAATGCTGATGCTGCTTTTCGTTTCCCGCGCCACGGTCAGGCCGTAGCTTTCCAGCTGCGCCACCACGTCCTGCCGGCTGCGGATCACACCCTGCTGCATCAGGTTCATCAGGCCGGTGGTGATTTTCTCTGCCGCCAGCTGTTTGTCGCGGGGCAGATCGCTGGCCTGTGTCAGCGGTCGGCGACAGGTCGGGTCGTTCGGGTCACGCAGCCCCAGCCGGTCATTAGTCAGGGTCTGCCAGGCGTTGACGCGGGGGCGGTCGGCGCGGTCAAAGTAGGGCTGAAGGCGTTTGCCGCTCTGCAATTCGATGTTCGGGATGACAAAATTCAGCTCAAGCCGTCCCTTGTCGCGGTGCTCCACCCACAGACAGGCGTACTGGTCACGGTCGAGGCCGGTCAGCAGCGTGTGCTCCCATTCATCCATCAGGCGCGATTTCTCGGCATCCGCAATGTCCGGCTCCTGGAATGACAGCACACCGGAAGTGTAGGCGCGGGAAAAGTCGCAGCCGTCGATAAGCTCGCGCACATATTCAGGGTTGCCGCGCAGCACACTGGCCTGTTCGCGTTGCCGGTCTTTTCCCAGCAGATAATCCACCGGACCACTGCCTGAGCCCGCACCGCGCGAGTGAATTTTAACGATCACGGTTCTGCTCCAGTAAATCGCCAAGCTGCCGGTCGAGACTGTTCAGCACGGCAAGCAGCGAGACACGTTCAGAGGGCGTAAGGGAATCACTCTGGTTCAGACGGCGGGCGATCTGGTTCAGGTTGTTACCAATCCCGCTGACCTGTCGCAGCAGTTCGGGCGCCACACTGGGCACACGGCGCTTGCGTGAGGTGTGCTCGCCCAGACCAAGGTGACGCAGCCACTCAGCAAGATGAGTCCGGTCGCAGCGCTCAAGCAGTAGCTGATGCTCGGTTTCGGTGAGCCGGATTTTGATCTCTTTCGTTCGCTTTTCCATAGGCTCCGCTAAGAAAAAATTCGCACCACCGTGAGAATTTTTCGCAGTGGATGCCGGGGGTTTCGGGGGGCGGCGAGCCCCCTGAACCAGTCACAGACGGCACCTCGCAGAGGGGACGCTGTGTGTACTGGCTTATGGTATGGTGTAGTATGTCAGATTCTGTGCTGGCTGCAAAAAAAACAGCCCTCTCTTAGAGAGGGCTGTTATCTGATATAGGTTGTTTTGTCTCAAGCTCGTTCGTTAGGCGGCGTCAGATGCGCTGGAGGGTATCCTAGTTACTACAGAAGAAGGTTTTTGCGCGGTTTGGCCTGTCGCAATTTTTCTTTTCGCGGCAGGGCTTAAATAATCAAAACCAGTAATAAGCGAGCGAAGAACGCCCTCAGAAACTATTAATATAAATGCTTCCTGCTGATCATGGGTTGATACTTCTAAAGGTTCTTCCGCTGATTTGTACTTTAGCAATCTAGCGAAATACTCATTTTCAACTAAAAAATCACTGATTTTTTCTGGTGTAACAGTATTAAAGGAAGCTCTTAGATCTTTATTGTTATATATTCTTGCCAGTTTCCTTGAAAAGGCATCTGCATCAGCACTTTCTTTTTCAAGCCTGTCGGTAACTTTTCCAAAGTCTACTATCGATGAAAATTTTTGCTTCATTTCAGAAACAAATTCGCCCGCAACTTTTTTTATCCACTTCTTGTATCCGAAAAATTTCTCAAAAACATCCTGATCATAGATATATGCAGTACCTTTAACAAAAACAATAGAGGCTTTTCCATCAATTGATATCATGTCAGCATCTATTTTTGATAACGTATCTTTGCTATATGAGAAGTAATGATTTTTCTGTTTGGTCAGGTTCTGTATAGGATACTGTTTTTTGTATATTGTTATACATTTATCACCTTTCCTTAAGACAAAAACAATTGAGTCAACCTTTGATATTTTATCAAACTTCTCAAAATTGACGACAGGAATATCCCCATCACCTCCAAATCCCTTATCAAAAATAATACCTGTCAAAAAAGACATCTGTTCATCTTTGTATGACTTTGCATCTTCTAAAAATGATATAGTGCTAGCCCTATCACTAAGCTGCTTTATATCAGATACTGCAACTCCACCGCTACTTAGATCATTAAGGGTTTTTGTTATCACGTTATCTTTGATTGATTCTTTCAGAACAGTAGTATCATCTATTTTTGCAACCCGATATTCGTAACGGTACTTTCCATCACCGCCCTTTATCTTATGCCTAAAGTTAAAATATACATGAAGGTCAAAATCTTCTACCTTTGTATCGAAGTGGGAGTAATAGGATGAGAGCTCAGAGGCCTTCTGCGCGTCATGATGGAGCTCGCTTAAATCCAGTTTTTCTTCAGCCATTTGAATCGTTCCTTATGTATTTTGCGAATGTAATGTAGTCTTCTTTTTTTATGATTCGAATTACACTTTTCACAGATATCTCATCCTTCGACAGGACAATCAATCCTTTTGTGATATCAGAATCCTGACCATCAACCCTGATTATATAGTCAATTTTGTAAGCAGAAACACCAAACAATGAAAGCGTTGGGTTGCTATGAATCCTTCTTGTTTTTATATGAAGAAATCCGACAATAACTAGAATAAAAATGAAATTGAAAACATTTGAAGGTTTTGTTAAGTCTGTAAAAACCAGGGGCATTATGTAAGTTGACAAAAATGACAGATACTCAGTTGACTCTTTTTCGCATCCAACAACAACCACTTCGGCAGAGGTAATCCCCCTATCCAAAAATGAAAGCTGTCTCTTATACCACCAGTAAGTATAGCCACACAAAAAGACCAAAAAAATACAAACGCATAACCTTGACACGGATAGAGATAGCTGGTTGCCCATATTACCTGTTATACAGACAATACGATTACTGACGCCATCACAAAAACCATTAGCTTTGGTAAAAACGTTCCAGACATCATCAATACCAGAAAAATAAAAAATTATTGGTATAAACAAAAAAAACAAAGACAAGACATACATCTTAATTTTCATTTTTATAGTGCTTCCTATACCACGTAGCGCGACTAATACCTAGAGAGACCCACTCCTCAGATCTTATTTTTGGCCGCCCTCCGCCAGAGCTCTTGCGCCCTCTTATACTCTGACATTCAGCTGAGTGTGTTTTCTTAACATATTCATCGAAAGATTGCTGTGTGAATTTAGAATATGTCCATTTAGATATACTCTTCGCTATACTTATGACCTCCTTTTCATCTAATGGTGCTGAAAACTGCATGTTGTAAGCTGTAGCTCTTTCAACACAAGCTAGCATCCATTGTCCATACTCAGGCCAGCCCTGACGAATAGCACGATAAGCCCATTTTCGGGTTTTGTCGAACAAGGTGCAGTTACGGCCTAATCCGTAGTCGGCAACGATTTCTTTATCGTTCGCAGCGTTCAGGTCAAGGAAATCGGCCAGCCAGTCCAGTGTGTAGAGTTCCGGCTGCCACACGGCAATTTTCCAGTGCCTGTGGTTCGGATTTTTGCAGATTAACCCTGAATACCCCGCGTCAGCCTCTAATTTTTTACGTAGCGCGTTCTCCACGGCGGCAGCGTAGCGCAGCGGCTTCATTTTTCCGTCCGGCGCTGTGCGTATCGAGGTTTTTAGCGCGTACAGCAGATGCGCGTGTCCGTTTTCGGGGTTGGTGATGGTCAGTGTGGGCGCGGGAGCATTGCGGTCACTCCAGTCAATAGCGGCACCGGCGCGATCAACATCGAATCCCAGCCAGAACATGGCATGAGGCTGATTGAACTGGATGTATTTCGCCAGAATGGCGCGTTCCTTGCCGGCAATGCGTACACCAAAGTGCAAATCGTCCGAAAAGTACGGCTTGTGCGGCAAGCGTTCGTTGAATAGTTCGAGTGCGGCGTTACTCAAAGCGCCCTGCGCTTATGGCGGGCTGTTGTCTGGCACAGTTCATGTGCTAATATCCTTTCAAGGTTTTGTACCTGGCCCTGGTAGTCATGCTCATCCGCCAAGATAGCTCATGATTGCCGGGGCTTTGTTTTTTCTGCCGTTAAACTTATACCTTAAAACAACACGTTGTCACTAATCACTAAAGAGAAACGGGTTTCCAACAGAAATCTCTTACGATAATCACGTTGTTACCGTAGATAATATGAAGGTCATTTTTTTTAAGGCTTTCTGACACTCTTTCCATGACTACTTCTGCAAGCCTTTCTCTTTCACATATCTCGTAGAACTGCTCCCACTTCAAGGTAATGCACTCATTCCCGTTTTTTCTCATTAACTCGTTTATTTCTTTAGAAATTGCTTGAGCACCCTTAGCCATTTTTACTTTTTACCTCAATTAAAAATCGAGATAAATATACATTACATAGACCTTATATCAAGTTAAAAAAAACCTTAAAAACAACTTACATGACTCTTAAATTGAAAGGCCGTGATAACGTGTCCGCTTTTTTTCCATCTGAATCTGGTGTTCGTGCTGCTTCACGAGCGCATTAACCGGCTGACGTTGCAGCTCAAGTTCTCGACCTGATCGCGCAAGCTGTTCACCTGACTGCTCAAGTGCTGACAGACCCTGTCGCTGCGTTCCAGCGCCTGCGAGGTAGTCTCGAACATGTGCTGCAAACTGCTGTAGCTGGCCTGCCATGCCTGCTGCTGTTGCTCGTAGCTTGTCTGTAAGCTCTCTAAGGCGCTCAGAAGCTGTTTTTCCATCTCGGTCATGGTTTTGGTCGTCCTCGGTGTTAAAAACGCGCTGAGGCGTTTCAGGGCGTTCTGATAGGGTTATTTCGCCGTGTATTTCACTACAGTGTTTCCGGCCTGTGACGTGTAGGTTTCCACACCGTGTGCCTGCTTCGGCAGCACCACCAGGTAGGTGTTCCGGCGGGAGTCGTCGCTGTAAATCGTCACACCCGCGCCACTTTTCGCTTTCAGGCTCGCCAGCTGCTGGCTGTAGCTGTCCATTTCGCTCAGGCGTGAGGTGATGATCGTGCCCTGAAACCAGATTATCCCGCCCAGGATGCCGATCAGCAGGGCGAAGCTGGTGAATATCCACGCCATCGCCGTTGAGACGGAGGCTCTGATCATGCCCGTCAGCCTGCCGTTCTGCTCGCGGATAGCGTTGCTGATGCTCTGCGAGCTTGATTGCAGTTCCGCGCCGATAGACATCTCCAGCCTCCCGAACTCGCGCTTCACGCTCTGCTCGATATCCTGCGCCTGCTGCTTCGATTTCTCCTCGAAGCCCTTCGCCAAATTTAAAATCTCGCTCATAAATCATTCCTTTCAGCCGGATATTTCTGCCACCGTCCGGATCGGCAATGCTGATGCTGCTTTTCGTTTCCCGCGCCACGGTCAGGCCGTAGCTTTCCAGCTGCGCCACCACGTCCTGCCGGCTGCGGATCACACCCTGCTGCATCAGGTTCATCAGGCCGGTGGTGATTTTCTCTGCCGCCAGCTGTTTGTCGCGGGGCAGATCGCTGGCCTGTGTCAGCGGTCGGCGACAGGTCGGGTCGTTCGGGTCACGCAGCCCCAGCCGGTCATTAGTCAGGGTCTGCCAGGCGTTGACGCGGGGGCGGTCGGCGCGGTCAAAGTAGGGCTGAAGGCGTTTGCCGCTCTGCAATTCGATGTTCGGGATGACAAAATTCAGCTCAAGCCGTCCCTTGTCGCGGTGCTCCACCCACAGACAGGCGTACTGGTCACGGTCGAGGCCGGTCAGCAGCGTGTGCTCCCATTCATCCATCAGGCGCGATTTCTCGGCATCCGCAATGTCCGGCTCCTGGAATGACAGCACACCGGAAGTGTAGGCGCGGGAAAAGTCGCAGCCGTCGATAAGCTCGCGCACATATTCAGGGTTGCCGCGCAGCACACTGGCCTGTTCGCGTTGCCGGTCTTTTCCCAGCAGATAATCCACCGGACCACTGCCTGAGCCCGCACCGCGCGAGTGAATTTTAACGATCACGGTTCTGCTCCAGTAAATCGCCAAGCTGCCGGTCGAGACTGTTCAGCACGGCAAGCAGCGAGACACGTTCAGAGGGCGTAAGGGAATCACTCTGGTTCAGACGGCGGGCGATCTGGTTCAGGTTGTTACCAATCCCGCTGACCTGTCGCAGCAGTTCGGGCGCCACACTGGGCACACGGCGCTTGCGTGAGGTGTGCTCGCCCAGACCAAGGTGACGCAGCCACTCAGCAAGATGAGTCCGGTCGCAGCGCTCAAGCAGTAGCTGATGCTCGGTTTCGGTGAGCCGGATTTTGATCTCTTTCGTTCGCTTTTCCATAGGCTCCGCTAAGAAAAAATTCGCACCACCGTGAGAATTTTTCGCAGTGGATGCCGGGGGTTTCGGGGGGCGGCGAGCCCCCTGAACCAGTCACAGACGGCACCTCGCAGAGGGGACGCTGTGTGTACTGGCTTATGGTATGGTGTAGTATGTCAGATTCTGTGCTGGCTGCAAAAAAAACAGCCCTCTCTTAGAGAGGGCTGTTATCTGATATAGGTTGTTTTGTCTCAAGCTCGTTCGTTAGGCGGCGTCAGATGCGCTGGAGGGTATCCTAGTTACTACAGAAGAAGGTTTTTGCGCGGTTTGGCCTGTCGCAATTTTTCTTTTCGCGGCAGGGCTTAAATAATCAAAACCAGTAATAAGCGAGCGAAGAACGCCCTCAGAAACTATTAATATAAATGCTTCCTGCTGATCATGGGTTGATACTTCTAAAGGTTCTTCCGCTGATTTGTACTTTAGCAATCTAGCGAAATACTCATTTTCAACTAAAAAATCACTGATTTTTTCTGGTGTAACAGTATTAAAGGAAGCTCTTAGATCTTTATTGTTATATATTCTTGCCAGTTTCCTTGAAAAGGCATCTGCATCAGCACTTTCTTTTTCAAGCCTGTCGGTAACTTTTCCAAAGTCTACTATCGATGAAAATTTTTGCTTCATTTCAGAAACAAATTCGCCCGCAACTTTTTTTATCCACTTCTTGTATCCGAAAAATTTCTCAAAAACATCCTGATCATAGATATATGCAGTACCTTTAACAAAAACAATAGAGGCTTTTCCATCAATTGATATCATGTCAGCATCTATTTTTGATAACGTATCTTTGCTATATGAGAAGTAATGATTTTTCTGTTTGGTCAGGTTCTGTATAGGATACTGTTTTTTGTATATTGTTATACATTTATCACCTTTCCTTAAGACAAAAACAATTGAGTCAACCTTTGATATTTTATCAAACTTCTCAAAATTGACGACAGGAATATCCCCATCACCTCCAAATCCCTTATCAAAAATAATACCTGTCAAAAAAGACATCTGTTCATCTTTGTATGACTTTGCATCTTCTAAAAATGATATAGTGCTAGCCCTATCACTAAGCTGCTTTATATCAGATACTGCAACTCCACCGCTACTTAGATCATTAAGGGTTTTTGTTATCACGTTATCTTTGATTGATTCTTTCAGAACAGTAGTATCATCTATTTTTGCAACCCGATATTCGTAACGGTACTTTCCATCACCGCCCTTTATCTTATGCCTAAAGTTAAAATATACATGAAGGTCAAAATCTTCTACCTTTGTATCGAAGTGGGAGTAATAGGATGAGAGCTCAGAGGCCTTCTGCGCGTCATGATGGAGCTCGCTTAAATCCAGTTTTTCTTCAGCCATTTGAATCGTTCCTTATGTATTTTGCGAATGTAATGTAGTCTTCTTTTTTTATGATTCGAATTACACTTTTCACAGATATCTCATCCTTCGACAGGACAATCAATCCTTTTGTGATATCAGAATCCTGACCATCAACCCTGATTATATAGTCAATTTTGTAAGCAGAAACACCAAACAATGAAAGCGTTGGGTTGCTATGAATCCTTCTTGTTTTTATATGAAGAAATCCGACAATAACTAGAATAAAAATGAAATTGAAAACATTTGAAGGTTTTGTTAAGTCTGTAAAAACCAGGGGCATTATGTAAGTTGACAAAAATGACAGATACTCAGTTGACTCTTTTTCGCATCCAACAACAACCACTTCGGCAGAGGTAATCCCCCTATCCAAAAATGAAAGCTGTCTCTTATACCACCAGTAAGTATAGCCACACAAAAAGACCAAAAAAATACAAACGCATAACCTTGACACGGATAGAGATAGCTGGTTGCCCATATTACCTGTTATACAGACAATACGATTACTGACGCCATCACAAAAACCATTAGCTTTGGTAAAAACGTTCCAGACATCATCAATACCAGAAAAATAAAAAATTATTGGTATAAACAAAAAAAACAAAGACAAGACATACATCTTAATTTTCATTTTTATAGTGCTTCCTATACCACGTAGCGCGACTAATACCTAGAGAGACCCACTCCTCAGATCTTATTTTTGGCCGCCCTCCGCCAGAGCTCTTGCGCCCTCTTATACTCTGACATTCAGCTGAGTGTGTTTTCTTAACATATTCATCGAAAGATTGCTGTGTGAATTTAGAATATGTCCATTTAGATATACTCTTCGCTATACTTATGACCTCCTTTTCATCTAATGGTGCTGAAAACTGCATGTTGTAAGCTGTAGCTCTTTCAACACAAGCTAGCATCCATTGTCCATACTCAGGCCAGCCCTGACGAATAGCACGATAAGCCCATTTTCGGGTTTTGTCGAACAAGGTGCAGTTACGGCCTAATCCGTAGTCGGCAACGATTTCTTTATCGTTCGCAGCGTTCAGGTCAAGGAAATCGGCCAGCCAGTCCAGTGTGTAGAGTTCCGGCTGCCACACGGCAATTTTCCAGTGCCTGTGGTTCGGATTTTTGCAGATTAACCCTGAATACCCCGCGTCAGCCTCTAATTTTTTACGTAGCGCGTTCTCCACGGCGGCAGCGTAGCGCAGCGGCTTCATTTTTCCGTCCGGCGCTGTGCGTATCGAGGTTTTTAGCGCGTACAGCAGATGCGCGTGTCCGTTTTCGGGGTTGGTGATGGTCAGTGTGGGCGCGGGAGCATTGCGGTCACTCCAGTCAATAGCGGCACCGGCGCGATCAACATCGAATCCCAGCCAGAACATGGCATGAGGCTGATTGAACTGGATGTATTTCGCCAGAATGGCGCGTTCCTTGCCGGCAATGCGTACACCAAAGTGCAAATCGTCCGAAAAGTACGGCTTGTGCGGCAAGCGTTCGTTGAATAGTTCGAGTGCGGCGTTACTCAAAGCGCCCTGCGCTTATGGCGGGCTGTTGTCTGGCACAGTTCATGTGCTAATATCCTTTCAAGGTTTTGTACCTGGCCCTGGTAGTCATGCTCATCCGCCAAGATAGCTCATGATTGCCGGGGCTTTGTTTTTTCTGCCGTTAAACTTATACCTTAAAACAACACGTTGTCACTAATCACTAAAGAGAAACGGGTTTCCAACAGAAATCTCTTACGATAATCACGTTGTTACCGTAGATAATATGAAGGTCATTTTTTTTAAGGCTTTCTGACACTCTTTCCATGACTACTTCTGCAAGCCTTTCTCTTTCACATATCTCGTAGAACTGCTCCCACTTCAAGGTAATGCACTCATTCCCGTTTTTTCTCATTAACTCGTTTATTTCTTTAGAAATTGCTTGAGCACCCTTAGCCATTTTTACTTTTTACCTCAATTAAAAATCGAGATAAATATACATTACATAGACCTTATATCAAGTTAAAAAAAACCTTAAAAACAACTTACATGACTCTTAAATTGAAAGGCCGTGATAACGTGTCCGCTTTTTTTCCATCTGAATCTGGTGTTCGTGCTGCTTCACGAGCGCATTAACCGGCTGACGTTGCAGCTCAAGTTCTCGACCTGATCGCGCAAGCTGTTCACCTGACTGCTCAAGTGCTGACAGACCCTGTCGCTGCGTTCCAGCGCCTGCGAGGTAGTCTCGAACATGTGCTGCAAACTGCTGTAGCTGGCCTGCCATGCCTGCTGCTGTTGCTCGTAGCTTGTCTGTAAGCTCTCTAAGGCGCTCAGAAGCTGTTTTTCCATCTCGGTCATGGTTTTGGTCGTCCTCGGTGTTAAAAACGCGCTGAGGCGTTTCAGGGCGTTCTGATAGGGTTATTTCGCCGTGTATTTCACTACAGTGTTTCCGGCCTGTGACGTGTAGGTTTCCACACCGTGTGCCTGCTTCGGCAGCACCACCAGGTAGGTGTTCCGGCGGGAGTCGTCGCTGTAAATCGTCACACCCGCGCCACTTTTCGCTTTCAGGCTCGCCAGCTGCTGGCTGTAGCTGTCCATTTCGCTCAGGCGTGAGGTGATGATCGTGCCCTGAAACCAGATTATCCCGCCCAGGATGCCGATCAGCAGGGCGAAGCTGGTGAATATCCACGCCATCGCCGTTGAGACGGAGGCTCTGATCATGCCCGTCAGCCTGCCGTTCTGCTCGCGGATAGCGTTGCTGATGCTCTGCGAGCTTGATTGCAGTTCCGCGCCGATAGACATCTCCAGCCTCCCGAACTCGCGCTTCACGCTCTGCTCGATATCCTGCGCCTGCTGCTTCGATTTCTCCTCGAAGCCCTTCGCCAAATTTAAAATCTCGCTCATAAATCATTCCTTTCAGCCGGATATTTCTGCCACCGTCCGGATCGGCAATGCTGATGCTGCTTTTCGTTTCCCGCGCCACGGTCAGGCCGTAGCTTTCCAGCTGCGCCACCACGTCCTGCCGGCTGCGGATCACACCCTGCTGCATCAGGTTCATCAGGCCGGTGGTGATTTTCTCTGCCGCCAGCTGTTTGTCGCGGGGCAGATCGCTGGCCTGTGTCAGCGGTCGGCGACAGGTCGGGTCGTTCGGGTCACGCAGCCCCAGCCGGTCATTAGTCAGGGTCTGCCAGGCGTTGACGCGGGGGCGGTCGGCGCGGTCAAAGTAGGGCTGAAGGCGTTTGCCGCTCTGCAATTCGATGTTCGGGATGACAAAATTCAGCTCAAGCCGTCCCTTGTCGCGGTGCTCCACCCACAGACAGGCGTACTGGTCACGGTCGAGGCCGGTCAGCAGCGTGTGCTCCCATTCATCCATCAGGCGCGATTTCTCGGCATCCGCAATGTCCGGCTCCTGGAATGACAGCACACCGGAAGTGTAGGCGCGGGAAAAGTCGCAGCCGTCGATAAGCTCGCGCACATATTCAGGGTTGCCGCGCAGCACACTGGCCTGTTCGCGTTGCCGGTCTTTTCCCAGCAGATAATCCACCGGACCACTGCCTGAGCCCGCACCGCGCGAGTGAATTTTAACGATCACGGTTCTGCTCCAGTAAATCGCCAAGCTGCCGGTCGAGACTGTTCAGCACGGCAAGCAGCGAGACACGTTCAGAGGGCGTAAGGGAATCACTCTGGTTCAGACGGCGGGCGATCTGGTTCAGGTTGTTACCAATCCCGCTGACCTGTCGCAGCAGTTCGGGCGCCACACTGGGCACACGGCGCTTGCGTGAGGTGTGCTCGCCCAGACCAAGGTGACGCAGCCACTCAGCAAGATGAGTCCGGTCGCAGCGCTCAAGCAGTAGCTGATGCTCGGTTTCGGTGAGCCGGATTTTGATCTCTTTCGTTCGCTTTTCCATAGGCTCCGCTAAGAAAAAATTCGCACCACCGTGAGAATTTTTCGCAGTGGATGCCGGGGGTTTCGGGGGGCGGCGAGCCCCCTGAACCAGTCACAGACGGCACCTCGCAGAGGGGACGCTGTGTGTACTGGCTTATGGTATGGTGTAGTATGTCAGATTCTGTGCTGGCTGCAAAAAAAACAGCCCTCTCTTAGAGAGGGCTGTTATCTGATATAGGTTGTTTTGTCTCAAGCTCGTTCGTTAGGCGGCGTCAGATGCGCTGGAGGGTATCCTAGTTACTACAGAAGAAGGTTTTTGCGCGGTTTGGCCTGTCGCAATTTTTCTTTTCGCGGCAGGGCTTAAATAATCAAAACCAGTAATAAGCGAGCGAAGAACGCCCTCAGAAACTATTAATATAAATGCTTCCTGCTGATCATGGGTTGATACTTCTAAAGGTTCTTCCGCTGATTTGTACTTTAGCAATCTAGCGAAATACTCATTTTCAACTAAAAAATCACTGATTTTTTCTGGTGTAACAGTATTAAAGGAAGCTCTTAGATCTTTATTGTTATATATTCTTGCCAGTTTCCTTGAAAAGGCATCTGCATCAGCACTTTCTTTTTCAAGCCTGTCGGTAACTTTTCCAAAGTCTACTATCGATGAAAATTTTTGCTTCATTTCAGAAACAAATTCGCCCGCAACTTTTTTTATCCACTTCTTGTATCCGAAAAATTTCTCAAAAACATCCTGATCATAGATATATGCAGTACCTTTAACAAAAACAATAGAGGCTTTTCCATCAATTGATATCATGTCAGCATCTATTTTTGATAACGTATCTTTGCTATATGAGAAGTAATGATTTTTCTGTTTGGTCAGGTTCTGTATAGGATACTGTTTTTTGTATATTGTTATACATTTATCACCTTTCCTTAAGACAAAAACAATTGAGTCAACCTTTGATATTTTATCAAACTTCTCAAAATTGACGACAGGAATATCCCCATCACCTCCAAATCCCTTATCAAAAATAATACCTGTCAAAAAAGACATCTGTTCATCTTTGTATGACTTTGCATCTTCTAAAAATGATATAGTGCTAGCCCTATCACTAAGCTGCTTTATATCAGATACTGCAACTCCACCGCTACTTAGATCATTAAGGGTTTTTGTTATCACGTTATCTTTGATTGATTCTTTCAGAACAGTAGTATCATCTATTTTTGCAACCCGATATTCGTAACGGTACTTT
>JGI20225J20221_1001939_pt1 | contig 23695 bp, 27 predicted proteins | sample BioMet4_FD_20221 | JGI IMG/M metagenome (IMG submission 20221)
GGACAGGGCGTGGATCTTGGTCCCGTTGGCGAACTGGATGGTGAAGGTCTTGATGTCCTTTTCGGAGTCGAGCAGCACCAGGCCGAGGTTTTCAGCGGCCAAGTGGAAGAGCTTGGCCCATTTCTCGCAGTACTCGATGTATTCCCGGGCGGCCGATTCGTCGGCCGAGGAGAACCAGACCTTGGGCACGGACTTGGCCGCGCAGTCGCGCACGTCCTCGTAGGCTTGGACATAGGTCGCACCGATGCGGCGCGATTTCTCCCAGATCTTGATCCGGGAGGTGTCGGCCAGCCACCGCCCCTGATAGGGCAGGAAGTATTTGCTATGCTTGGCCATCGTCGCCGGTCAGGCCGATTTCTTTTTCGATCAGCCGGATGATGTCCGGGGTCAGCCCCTTGGCCACGTCTTCCTTTTTGGCGGCCACATCCTCGTAGTCCTTGACCTTAAGCAGGTTCCCGAGCAGCCGGCCGAGCGTATAGAGCTTGCCCGTGCCCGGCTCGCGGCCTTCCTTGAGGTCTTCGCGGATGTTGGCGAGGAGGTCGCGGCCGAACTCGTACAGCTCCTCATGAAAGGACCTGCGGCTGGCCAGATAGGCCCGGCGCTTGGTGTCCCAGTCGCCGCGCGACTTCCAGGTTTGAAGTGTCCTGGCACTGACATCCAGCCGGCCGGCGATCTCGGCCAGCGTGCATTGCTCGATGACGTAGAGGCGTTCGGCCTCAAGGCCGTGGAGGGCTTCTTTAGCCATCGGCGTGTCCCAGGGCGTCGGCCAGCTCATCGATCCGGGTGTCCAGCTCGCGCAACTCGGCGTGGACAGCGGCCAGCCGGTCCATGTTGGCGCGGGCCTCGGGGATGCGCAGGCGGGCCAAGTCTGGTTCGTAGGGATCGAGGACATTACGCAACAGCGCGACCAGCCCCTTTCCTTCCAGGGACAGTTCGCCGCGTTTGCGCCGATACTCGGCCAGCCGACCTTTGGCCTTCAAGATTTCTTCATGCATGGGATTCCTTCCTGACCATGGGGCAAAACATGTTGGAGTCGATTTTCGTTTCCATCCGCGCGGCTTGCCCGACCAGGCATTGCAGCGCTTCGAGCTGGCCGTTGAGCAAGGTGAACATCCGCGCCTCATGTTCGTTCATGGCCTTCATTTGCGCCTTGAACGCCTCGGTCTGAGATGCTTCACGCGCTTCCCAGGCCTTGACCTGAGAGCGGTGGTAAAGATACCAAACTGCAAAAATGAGCGCCGGAAACCCGATGCTCTCGATGAGTTTCAAAAACAGCGCGGTTTCCGTCATAACGCTCCTCTTGGTTTAACGAACCACCTCCATCTCCCTGTATCGACTGCCCGTATCTTTTTCGCCCGCACCATGCGGGCGAACATATTTTGGCCGCGCGCTATGGTCCGCCCACATTGTGCATGGAGGTGCGGACATGGCCGAGAGCGGCATTGGTCCCGATCTGGGAAGTTTGATCGCGGCGGCGGCCAGCAAATACGTCCTGCCGGTGGATCTCGTGCGGGCGATGGTGCTGCACGAGTCGGTGGGGGGCATCACCTGGGCGACCCGGTTCGAGCCGGCCTTCTATCAGCGCTATTGCGCGGGCAAACCCATGAATTTCGTGCCGCATGGCTCCTCGGTCGACACGGAACGCGTTGGCCGGGCCACCTCGTGGGGGCTGATGCAGGTCATGGGCGAGACCGCCCGCTGTAATGGCTTCCGGGGCTGGTTTGCGGAGTTGACGGTGCCGGAGGTCGGCCTGGAATGGGGCTGCCTGTACGTGCGCCGGCTGGTGGATCGGTATTGGGACGGCACGTGGCCCACCATCATGCGGGCCTACAACGGCGGTCCGGGGAACCGGGGCAACGCCGCGAGTCCGTATCCCGGTTTGATCCTGGCCCATATTCCCGGCGGCGCCTGGCCCACGGAGGCGCGTCATGCCTGAGCCCACGTCCTCGGCGGCCAGCCTGTTGACCCCGGATGTGCTCCAGACCGTGGCCGAGGCCATCGCCATGGCCATGGCCAATCCGCAGCCCGCCCAGCTGTCCACCCAGCCCCCCGTTGCCGACGAGGCGCCCGCGACCAAACCCGATAACCCCATTATGTCGGCCCAGCCGGTCGCTGCCCAGGTGGCGGCCGAGCTGGGCAATATCGTGGCCCCCATGGCCGCGCCGCTCCTGGCCAGGGCCGAGTCCCGCCTCGCCAGTCGCAAGCTCTGGGTTGCCGCCGGGACCATCCTGGCCTTGGCGGCCCAGAACCCGCTGGGACTCGCACTGCCCCAGGCGGCCCAGGTCTCCATCGCGGCCCTGGCCGCCGTGTATGTGGCCGCCCAGGCCATCGTGGACGGTGCGCGCAAGGGAGGCGGCAATGGCTGACAAAAGATCGAGCATCTGGCCGGGCATCGTGCTGCTTTGCATGGCCGCATGCACCGGTTTTGGCGCCGCCCATGTGATGGTCCTTTCGCCGCACGCCGTGGCGACTTTGGCCGTCAATTTGGTCGAGGCTCGCGAGGAATCGGCCTCCCTGCGTGATGCGTTGGAGGAATCCCGGAAGGACCTGGCTCGTGTTACGGCCGAGCGCGACAAATTGGCCGAGCACCTTGCCGACCTGGAGGGCTTGGCCGGGCGGCTGGATCGCATCGAGGTCGCCCTGGCCGGCGGCGCCTGCCCCGTGACGGAGGCGCGCCGATGATCAATTTGCGTTGCATCAAGGGCGTCAAGCCCTATGCCGAGTTGCGACCGGAGCTGAATGTGTTTGTGGTCACCTGGGTCGGCGACTCGCTGTTGTCCCGGTTGATCCGCCGTCATGCCCCGGGAGGTTCGCACAGTTCGCTCGGCTTCAATGTGTACGGGAGCGTCCTGCTGGTCGAAGCCATGCCCGAGGGCGTTGTGCTTAACCGGGCCTCGGATCGGTTTGATGCCTATGACGGCGACATCCTTATCCATAAGCTTGACCTTGCTGACGGCCAGATTGTTGCCGTCATTCGCACCGCACTCAATCTGGCGAGCGCCCATCTTGGCTATGGGTTCCGGACCCTGCTTGCCCTGGCCTGGCGTGCCGTGCGCAACACCATGCGCCGGCCGGTCTGCTCACAGCTCGTGGCTTTTATCCTGGCCGAGCACGGCATTCTCCCGCCGCAATCCCGGGTGATTTCCCCCGGTGAACTCCGAACGCTGTTGCCCACGCCCTGGCAGCTCGCGCCCTACACCAAGGAGGCCGATAATGGCTGATCCGTTCAAACGCGTCGAAGTTTTCCGCGTGGGCACCCACACGGACAGCGCCGGGAGGAAGCACACCGTCACCGAGGCCGATCTGGACAAGGTTGCGACGTACAACCCGGCCTACCACGAGGCTCCCATTGTCATCGGTCATCCCGCGCAGAATGCGCCTGCTTTTGGCTGGGTCGAGAAGGTGTACCGGGAAGGGCCTGGCCTTTTCATGGACTTCAAGGATGTGCAGCCCGAGTTCGAGGACGCCGTCCGGCGCGGCCTGTTCAAGAAGCGTTCGATTTCCTTGTATCCGGACGGCACGTTGCGCCACGTCGGCTGGCTGGGGGCTGTCCCTCCGGCTGTCAAGGGCCTCAAGGACGTCCAGTTCGCCGAGGGCGAGGCCGTCACCTACGAATTCGGCGAGGAGCCGGACCCCGAGAAATCCTTTTTCGCCCGTTTTGCGGACTTCCTGGGTCTGTCCTTGCCGCACAACGACAAACCGGCCGGGTCTCCGGCCTTCAAGGAGGCGCCCATGACGGGCAGCAACGACACGGCCGTCCAGCTGGCGGCCCTGAACGCCAAAATGGCCGAGTTTTCCGAGGCCATGACCGCCAAGGACAAGCAAATCGCCGCCCTGGAAATGGCCAACCAGGCCCTGACCAACCGCGTGGACGCCACCGTGGCCACCGGCCGCCGGGGCGAGATCGCCCGGTTCTGCGAGGGGCTCGCGGCCACGGGCCAGCTCACCGATTTCCAGCGGGGCCTGGCCGTGGATTTCATGGAGCGGCTCGATGGGGCCGGGACCATGGACTTCGCCGAGGGCGACAAGACGGTGAAAAAGCCCGTCACCGACGTGTTCAAAGCCTTTCTCGAAAGCCTGCCGGTCCAGGTCGAGTTTAATGAACTCGCCACCCATGGCCGCGCCGCCGGCAATCCCGGAGGCCTCAACGCCAATGAAATGGCCGCCAAGATCCGCGACAAGGTCGACCAGGCCGAGGCGGCCGGCCGCACCATGAGCTTTGCCGAAGCGCAGGCCGAGGTGATGCGCGAAACACAAGAGGGAGCCCGCAAATGAATCCGGGATTGACCAAAACCTATGTGGCCAGCGGGGCCGTCTCCGCTCGGGCCCTTGTCAAGGCGGGCGCCAGCGAAGGCACCGTGGCCGTGGCCACGGCCAGCACCGATGCCATCCTGGGCGTGGCCGAGCGCCTCGACGTCACCGATGGCGAGCGCCTCGACGTGATCCACACCGGCATTGTCGAGGTGAGTCTGGGCGGCACCGTCACCTACGGCGCGTGGCTCACGGCTGGCGCCAACGGCACGGCCGTGGCCGCCGCTCCGGCCGCCGGGGTCAACGCCCAGATCGTGGGCCGGGCCCTGTCCGCCGGAGTGTCCGGCGACATCATCGACGTACTCATCATCCTGGGCCAGATCCAGGGGTAACAGGAGGATAAGATGCCGCGCGCACCGTTTCCGATAATCCCGGAACTTACCGGGATCGCCATCGCCTACCGCAACCGGGCGATGATCGCCGACCTGGTGCTGCCCCGGGTCACGCCCGTGTCCAAGGAGGAATTCATCTATTTCCTCTATAACCTGGCCCAGGGCTTCACGGTCCCGGACACCAAGGTTGGGCGCCGGGGCAAGGTGAACCAGGTCGAGTTCACGGCCGAGGAGAAGACGGGCAGCACCACGGACTACGGCCTGGAAGACTCCATCCCGGCTTCGGACATGGCCAATGCGCCGGTCGGCATCGACCCGCGCGCCAATTCCGTGGAATACATCATGAACCTGCTCGCCCTGGACCGCGAGGTGCGGGTGGCCGGCCTGGTGTTCAACGCCGCCACCTACCCGACAGCCAACAAGGTGACCCTGTCCGGCACCAGCCAGTTTTCGGACACCACCAACAGCCATCCCATCGCCACCATCGCCAACGCCCTGGACGCGTGCGTGATCCGGCCCAACACCATGGTCATCGGCCGTCCGGCCTGGTCCGTGCTGTCCCGACATCCGGAGATCGTGTCCGCCTGCCTGCGTAATGCCGGCGAGTCCGGCATCGCCCGGCGCCAGGACGTGGCCGATCTGTTCGAGCTGGACGAGATCCTCGTCGGTGAGGCCTTCGTCAATACCGCCCGCAAGGGGCAGGCGGCCAATCTGGCCCGGTGCTGGGGCAAGCACATTGCACTGACCTACCGCAACCGCCAGGCCGCGCCCCAGCGGGACGTGACCTTCGGGATGACGGTCCCGTTTGGGCAGCCCGTGGCCGGGGCCTGGGACACCAAGGAAATCGGCCTGCGCGGCGGCACCAAGGTCCGGGCCGGCGAGTCCACGGCCGAGGTGATCACCTGCCCCGACGCCGCCTATTTCCTGCAAAACGTGGCCGCGTAAGGAGGCACCATGAAAATCAAGCTGTTGCATGCGGTGTTGCACGACGGCCATCGGATCGAGGCTGGTGCAACCGGCGTCCTGGACGATGATCTCGCCCTGTCCCTGATCGAAAGCGGCGCGGCCGAGGAGGTCCCTGACAATGAGCCCTTGGCCAAGCCGATCGATCTTCCCGAGTTGTTGGCGCCCGAAACCGAGACTGACGCCGCTGCCCCGGCCACCCAGACGGCTCCCATCGGAACGTCTGGCAATGCCGCCGCGACCGGCCAGGACGCGTCGGCCCCGGCCGAGGTCGCCCAGCCCGCATCGGCCGACACGGAATCCACCACCGACGGAACCGCCGAGACCGCCAAGGCGGCCAAGGCCAAGGGGAGCANCACGTGCTCGACGCGGAGATCGCAGCGGCCGGCGGAGGTCGTGGACGGGTATTTGCCGCGACCGCTACGTGCTGCCGCTCGATCCCGTCCCGGGCCTGGTGGCGGAGATCACGGCCGACATGGTCTCCTATCGCCCTCTGGACCCGCCGGCCCGACGCCAATGCCAACGGCCGAGGCTCCGAAAGAACCTGGAGCGGCGGCTACGATACGGCCTTGCGGCTCCCTGCGCGGAGATCCAGGCCCGGCAAGGTCACCCTGGGCGTGGCCGCCGGCCAGCCGATTCCGCGCCCCATGCGTCCAGCGTCCGGGTCAACGACCGCCGCCGGGTTTCGGCGAAGACACCCTGGAGTCATTTTAAGTGATTGAAGCCATCGAAACCGAACTGGTGGCCGGTCCTGGCCGCCGCGCTGCCGGATCTGGCCGTCCAGCCGTTCCCGGACAATCCGGACAACTACCGCCTGACCCATCCCAGCGGCGCGGTGCTGGTCGGGTACGGCGGCGGCCGGTTCGGCGGTCCGAGCGTCTTGGCTGGCGCGGCCCAGACCCAGCACCTCGAATACCAGCTTGTCGTCAAAACCCGATCCCTGCGCACCCACGCCCGGCGCCTACGCCGTGCTGTCGGCCATCCGGTTGGCCGTGTCCAACCAGGACATCAAGGGCGCCCGGTTCTATCCGACCCGGGAACGGTTTCGAGGATGTGAGCAACGGCGTGTGGACCTACACCGCCGTCTATGCCGCCGACGTGCCCTGGGGTGTCCCAGGCCATGTTTGCCCCGACGACGTGGCCATGGCCTGGCCGCCGCCAAGATCAGCCTGCGCGATCCGGACGGCGAGATCATTACTGCGGAGAGGTAATCCATGGAGAAGCGATACCGTTATCAGGGGCCGTTGTCGGCCGTGACCCTGGCCGGCGGCCGCGACGTGCTGCTGTCGCCCGGGGCCGAGGTCACGCTCCCGGACGACAACGCCTATGTCAAGGCGCTCGTGGCCCGCAAACATCTGACCCTGCTCGGGCCGGTCGCGGCCACCACCACGGTCACGACCGCGACGGCCACGGCCTCCGCGAGCGCGGCGACCGCGAGCACCACCACGACATCGGCCAGCACCGCCAGCTCGGGGACCGCCTCGACCGGCACGACCGCCACGGGGGCCGCCAATGGCAGCTAACTATCTGCACGGCGTCGAGACCACCGAGATCGACGACGGCGCCGTCTCCATCAGCCTGGTCAAGACGGCCGTCATCGGCTTGGTCGGCACCGCGCCCATTTTCGAGTGCGCCGAGGCCTACCGGACCATCAATCAGCCGGTCGTTGTTCTTAATGACAAAACGGCCGCCCAGTATTTCGGCACGGCCCGGGACGGCTACACCATCCCCCAGGCCCTGGACGCCATCCGCGACCAGCAGTCCGACAACTCGGGCTACGGCGCGGTGATCGTCATCAACGTCTTCGACCCCGACACGCACAAGACGGCCGTGCCCGAGGCNGCCAANACCTTTGACAGCGACGGGGTGATCGACCTGGGCCATTACGGATTGTCGGCCGGATTGTCGGCCGTGACGGTCAAATCGAGCGACGGCACCACCACCTATGCCCTGGGCACGGATTACACCCTGGATGCGGTGGAGGGCACCATCACCCGGGTGGCCGGCGGGACCATCGCCGCCGGAGCCACGGTCAAGGTGGCCTACACCTACGCCGATCCGAGCAAGGTTGCGGCCTCCGACATCATCGGCGAGACCAACGCGGCCGGCGAACGCACCGGCATGCAGGCCTGGCTCGATGCCCACAGCCTGTTTGGCTATTGGCCCAAGTTGCTCATCTCCCCGGGCTATTCGCCTCTGGCCGGGGTGATGGCCGAGCTGATCGTCAAAGCCGAGGCGTTGCGCGCCATCGCCTTCATCGACGCGCCGGTCGGCACCACCTTCCAGCAGGCCCTGGCCGGNCGCGGNACCGNNCGGCGCCATTGCCTTTGACACGTCCAGCTACCGGGCGGTCCTGTGCTACCCCCACGTCAAGGTCTATGACACGGACACCGACATCACGACCTTGGAGCCGTTGTCGTCGCGCTTGGCCGGGTTGCAGGCGGCCGTGGACTTGGATCAGGGCTACTGGTGGAGCCTCAGCAACCACGAGATCAAGGGCATCACCGGCATGGAGGTGCTGCTGACGGCTGGTATCAATGATCCCAACAGTGAGGTCAACCAGCTCAACGAGGTCGGCGTTACCACCGTCTTCAATGCCTACGCCACGGGCCTGCGCGCCTGGGGCAACCGTTCGGCCGCCTGGCCCACCAACACCGGACCCAAGCAGTTCGTCTGCATAAGGAGAGTCGCGGACATCATTGCCGAGTCCGTGGAGCAAAGTTCCCTGCAATTTGTCGACCGTCCCATCAACAGCGCCTTCATCGACGCGGTGACCGAGTCGGTCAACGCCTTCCTGCGCACGTTGATCGCGCGTGGCGCCATCATCGATGGCAAGTGCTGGTACGACAAGTCGCTCAANGAGGCCACGGANCTGGCCGCCGGGCACATCGTATTCTCGTACGACTTCATGCCACCTCCGCCGGCCGAGCGCATCACCTTCGAGGCCCGGGTCAACATTAACTATCTCTCTGAACTCAACAGCACGGCCAATACGTCTAGCTGATAAGGAGCAATCATGAGTAGCCTTATCACCATCAACCGGCTGGCCAACTGCAACGTCTACCTGGACGGATCGTCCATGCTGGGGCGCTGCGAGGAGGCCAAGGTCCCGGCCGTCAAATACACCATGGCCGAACACAAGGCCTTGGGCATGATCGGCAAGGTNGATCTCTTTGTCGGCATCGACAAGCTCGAAGCCGATTTCAAGTGGGCCTCATTCTATCCTGACGTCATGCCCTCGGTCTGCAATCCTTTCACNGCCACGGCCNTGCAAGTGCGCGGTTCGCTCCAGTCCTGGACGGATGCCGGCCTGATCGCGGAGGTTCCCTATGTGGTGCATCTGCGGGGGACCTTTAAGGAGATCGCCTTCGGTGAATACAAGCAGGCCAATCCGGCGGAATTCCCGAGCAAGTTCAATGTGACGTACCTCAAGTGCGTCAACGACGACGTGGAACTCTACGAGGTCGACGTCCTGTCCAACATCCTCAAAGTGGCTGGTGTTGATCTGCTGGCCACCTACCGCGCCAACATCGGCGCGTAACACAAGGAGCGCATATGCCCGATCCGAACAGCATTGATCCGAACAACCTCGAGCAGACACCCCCGGCCGAGTCCCAGCCCGATGCCCCGATTGATCCGCAGCCGGCCGATCAGGTCCAGCCCGATCCGGCTCCGGAGGAGGCCACGCCCCCGACCGAGCCGACCCCGCCCCAGATCGTGCCCGGGGAGGAGCCGTTCGTGCTGCCTTCGGGCGTGACCTGCGTCATGCGGCGGGGCAAAGGGCGCGACTTGCTCGCCGCCCAGCGCATGGCCGGCCAGGACCCGCATCAGATCATGTACGCCTTGCTCGCCAGNCTCTGCACCTTCGACGGCGGCAAACGCGTCATGGAGGATGTGCTCGACATGGGCCTGGCCGACGTCATGCGCCTGACCAGCCGGTTTTCGGACTTCTACGGCAGCGATTTTTTGCCGTCGACGAGCGGTCCGTCCTCCACCTCGCCGCAGTGACGGGCTGGAGCCATGCCGAGCTGATGGACATGGACGCGGTTGAGCTGGCCCGGTGGTGCCGGCAGGCCGTGGAGTATCACAACGACATGAACAAGGCGGATTAGCAGGGGCGGCAAAATGCCGCCCCTGCCACCCGGAGCCCCACATGAACAGCCTGGTCCAGATCGGCATCGTCCTGACCGCCATCGACAAGATGAGCGGAATCATCAACGGCGCCACGGACAAGGCGACCCAGGGGTTCACCAAGCTTCAGCATAAGATTTCCGAGGTCTCGGCCAAGCTCACCGAGATGGGCACCAAGGCCAGCCTGATGGGGCATGGCATCCTTACGGCCATGGAGACGCCCATCAAGGCGTTCGCGGATCTGGATGAAGCCAGCACCAATCTGCGCGTGGCCATGATGGATAACCTGGGCCAGGTTCCGCCCCAGTTCGAGGAAATCAACCGCCAGGCCATCGAACTGGGCAACGTCCTGCCCGGGACCACAGCCGATTTCGTGAACAGTGCCAGGGCGCTCATCGAAAACGGCACCGCCCTGGAAACTGTGGTGGGCGGTGGCCTCAAGGCGGCCGCCTATTTAGGCGTTGTCCTCAAACTCCCCCAGGCCGGCGCGGCCGAGATGGTGGCCAAGTTCCGCGAAGCGTTCGGATTGGCGGAAAACGAATTGGTCAAGATGGCCGATCTCACGCAGCGGGCCAAGTTCGCCTTCGGTCTGGGCCCCGAGGAGATCAAATACGCTGCCCAGTATGCCGGGGCCACCCTCAACAACCTCAAGCTGACCGGTATCGAAAACACCAAGATGTTTTTGGCAATGCAGGGCATCGCCCGCCAGAAGGGCATGGAGGGCTCGGTATTCGGCACCAATTTTTCGTCCATGCTCAACAACATCGGCCAGATGGAACAGAAGCTGGGCAAAAATTCCAAAGTCATGAAGGAGATCAATGCCGACTTGCGTCATGCCGGTATCCGCATGCAGTTCTTTGACAGCGCCGGCCATTTCGTGGGTTTGGAAAAGATGGTTGGCGAATTGGAGAAGCTCAAGGTCCTGACCGAGCAGGAAAAGCTCAATGTCATGAACAAGATTTTTGGTTCTGAGGGGGGACGGGTCGCATCCATGTTGTCCGAGGCCGGCGTGTCCGGTCTCCACAAGGCCATGGATACCATGGCCCGGCAAGCCGACCTTATGCGGCGCATTGAGGAGACCAACAAATCCGCGCGCAATACCTGGGAGGCGCTCACCGGCACCATCGAAAATTTCTGGGCGGCCGTGGGTGGTCCCGTGGTCACATCGTTGTACCCGCTCATACACGCGGTCAACGACTTTGTGGGCGGCCCCATGATGGAGTGGGTCAAGCAAAACGAGAACCTCGTCAAATGGCTTGGCCTTGGAGCCCTGGCTGTGGGCGGCCTCTTGGTGGTCCTGGGAGGGCTGGGGATCGTTGTTGGCGTACTGGGTAGCGGGTTGGCGGCTCTGTGTGGAGTGTTGGCGGCCGTGTTTTCCCCTGTATCCCTCCTTATTGCTGCCATCGCGACTGGAGCGATCTGGGTTCTGGCCAACTGGGAAACGGTCAAAGACTTCTTTCAAGGATTTTGGATGGGGCTCAAGGAAGGTCTTGCCCCAATCATGCCCTATCTCGAAAAAATCGGCGAGAAGTTCACGTGGCTTATAGACAAGGCCAAAGAAGCGGGGCGGTGGCTATGGAATCGTTTTGCCCCGCAGGCACCGGTCTATCATGATAGCCGCGATGGGCGTCAACGTTCGACGGTGGGCAAAGGAATCGATAGGGGGCGAGGTTTTGGGGCGAGTCTCACTGAGATGTGGAGGAGTATCGAAGGGACGGTCAAAGGCAGTGATCTGTTCAAAAAACTCGGCGAAAGCTTCAAGTCCGTCGAACCGTACCTTGAAAAGGGCAAAGCTCTATTCTCAAGTGTAGCCGAAGGTCTGAATAAATTCTGGAATGTTCTCAAAACTTTTTCTGGTGGGTTTGCCAGTGGATTTGTTGAAGAGTTTAAAATCGTATCACAAGAATTAAAACCCTATATTGATGACGTAAGCGCTCATGTAATTCCGGCACTGCAATCCTTAGGCAATGCAGTCAAGGCATTTTTAGACTATGGTCTAGAAATTGGAACAAAGGTTTTTGATATATTAAAATCAATACTGGGTGGTTTCGAAAAAGGTGAAAAAACAACAGCATCATTTGGGAAATCGGCTGGGAAAATATTTGCTGATATAACAATCGGAATTGCAAAACTTGGCGCAAGTATTGTGTCTGACCTAGTGAAACTTGCTGCCGATATGGTCAATATCGGGGCGAAGATTATCACCTCCATTTTGGAAGGTATGAAAAGCGTATCGGGAACTGTGCTGGACTGGGTAGGTCAATTCGCCGGGAAAATCATGGATCATTTCCCGAGATCTCCTGCGAAGACCGGCCCGTTCCGTGATATTCCGCGCATCCATATTATTGAATCCATCGCCGAGACGCTACATCCCGCCCCTTTGGTCAACGCCATGCGCGCGGCGGCCACTGCCGGTATGCTGGCCCTGGCGCCGCTCACCTCGCCGGCCATGGCCTCCTTGTCCTCGCCGGCTATGGTCGCCTCCGCCCATGCCTCCGCCACGCCGCGCCCGGCGCTTGCCGCCGCTCCGGCCCATGGCGGTGGCGGTGGCGCCGTCACCGTGCATTTCGCGCCCCAGATCACCATTCACGGCACCGGTACGGCTAAGGACGATATCATGGCCGCCCTCAAAGAACGCCAACATGAGCTGGTGCGCCTCGTTGAAGAGGCCATGGCCCGCAACGCCCGGAGGCAATACTGATGTGGGCGTTGCTGGGTGATCTCTGGTTTGACTTGTTGTTGGCCCCGGAGACGGCCGATCTGTCCACGCGGCACGATTACGCCGTCCACCCGGTGATCGAGGGCAAGCCTCGCACCCAATGGACCGGCGACGAGCTGGACGAGCGCAACTGGACCATCCGGCTGCACTCTGTGTTTTGCGATCCGGACACGGTCATGTACGACCTGCGCGCCATCGCCGCCGAGCACACGGCCTTGCCCCTGTCTCTCGGCACTGGCCAGTACCTCGGCCGGTACACCATCGTCGAGATCCGCGAGCAGACGCTCGTCACCGACCAGTACGGCGGCACCATCGCCCAAACAGCCGAGCTGCGGCTGCGCGAGTGGGTGGGCACGGACGTTCAGGAGACGGGCGAGGCGGTCGTGGCCGAGGGTGACCCGGTCCCGGGCGCCATCCTTTGGGACGAGACGGCGGATGTGGACGCCGCCCTCGAAGTCGACACCGACACAGAGCTGTCCCAGACCATGTTGACATTGGCCCGGGCCGCCGAGCTGGGCGAACTGGGCCTTGATGTGCTGGCGGATGTCGTGGACGCGGCCTACGGCCTGGCCGGCGCCATCGGCCTGGGCGTGGCCGGACTGGCTGCCCTGGCCCAGACAGCGGCCGGCGTGGTGTCCGATGTCGCGACCATTGCCGCAGTGGTGGCCGACACCTTGGTCGCCTTGCCGGAGATCCCGGTGGTGGAGGCGGCCATGGCCGTGGCCCAGGCCGCCGGATCGGACGTGCTGGTGGCCGGCGTGGCCGCCCTGAGCCTNGCCCTGGACGGCGACCTGACCCGGGCCGGCGAGCTGATCGCCGACACGTCCGTCTGCGCGGTGATCGAGGCCCTGGGTGGCAACCTGCCCGTGTATGAGACGATCCGGGACACGGCCGAGGCCTATGCCGCCGGGACTGATCCGCTCGTGGGCCTGCGCGCCCTGCTGAGGGTGGCATGAGCAGCCGGGCACTCCTCCACGTCACGGTCCAGGGAGACCGCTGGGACCTGCTCGCCTGGCGCTACTACCGCGATCCTCTGGCCTATGAGCAGATCATTGACGCCAATCCCGACGTGCCCATCGCGCCGGTCCTGCCCGGCGGCCTGCGACTCACCATCCCGGTGCTGACCACAGTCGACACCCTTTCGGAGGATCTCCCCCCATGGAAGCGCTAGCCGTCCGCACCCCGCGTTGGACCGTGGCCATGGCCGGCAAGGATGTCACGGCCGAGATCATGACCTATGTCCGGTCGGTCACCTACACCGATCACGCCCATGGCGCCTCGGACGAGATTGACCTGGTCCTGGAGGACTCGACCGGCGTGTGGCGCACGGACTGGTACCCGACCCAGGGGATGTCCGTGGTGGTGNCCATGGGCTATGCCGGCGAGGAGCTTATGCCGTGCGGCTCGTTCCAGATTGAGGAGGTCGAGATCAGCGGTCCCGAGGCGGTCATGCATATCCGGGCGCTNGCCTCCGGCATCACCGAGCCCCAACGCACCAAGCGTTCCCAGGCCTACGAGGGCACCACGTTGCGGGGCATCGCCACGGCCGTGGCCCGGCGCCACCAGTTCACGGTGGTGGGCGAGATCGCCGACGTGTCCCTCAAGCGCATCACCCAGCACCAGGAGGGCGACCTGGCCTTTCTCAAACGCATCGCCGGCAACTACGGCTATGTGTTCTCGGTCAAGGGCGATCAGCTGGTTTTTTCAAAGTATTCGGCGTTGCGCACGGCCGATCCGGTGTTGACGCTCAATCGCGTGGGCGACGTGAGCACCTACACCCTGCGGGACAGGGCGACGTGAGCACCTACACCCTGCGGGACAAGACGCTCAAGGTCTACAAGGACGCGACCTGCGCATACGACGACCCCAAATCCAAGCGGTGCCTGACCCACACGGCCAAGGCCAAGGACGTGGAGTCCGGCGACACCTGCAAGGTGGTGCAGCGTTGCGAAAACGCCGAGCAGGCCAAGTTGCAGTCCAAGGCTGCACTGGAACAGGCCAACGACGGCAAGTTCGAGGGCACGCTCACCATGGAGGGCAACACCAGGTTGGTGGCCGGCAATACCGTGGCCCTGGCCGGGTTCGGGCATATGGACGGCACCTACCTGATCGACACCTCCCGCCACAGCATGGATAAGACATCGGGCTATCACACCGAGATTGATATCAAACGCGGCTACGAGGCCGAGGAGGACAGCGATGCTTAAATTCGGCGTCGTGTCCGCCACCGACCCGGCCACCTGCCGGGTGCGCGTCCAATACCAGGATAATGAGGGTATCGAATCCTACTGGCTGGCCGTAACCCAGCGGCAGGCCTACGGCACCCGCGACTACCACATGCCCGAGGTCGGCGAGCAGGTGGCCTGCCTGATCGACGAGCACAACGAGGAGGGCGTGGTGCTGGGCGGCATCTATTCGGCCGCCGATCCCACCCCGGTGNNCAGCCAGGACAAGCGGCACGTGGCGTTCAAAGACGGGGCGCAATTTGAATACGACGCGGCCAGCCACCGCGCCACGGTGTCCCTGCCGGGCGGCCAGGTCCGCCTCACCGTTGGCGCGGACGGCGCGGTCGAGATCGGCGGCGCGGCCGTCATCGTGGTGCACGGCGACTGCGACATCGANTCNCGGTCGGTGNTGCGNCTNCGGGCNCAGACGCGCATCGAAACCTATACGCCGGACTCGCGGTCGTACCCGTATGCCCCGGCAAGCCTCCCGTCGGATTGATCTCTAACGCAAGGCAAGGTGCAACATGTCCACAGCAGTCAATAATATTGGCGGTATTGTGAGTTTAAGTGGCATGACAACCACTCAAATAATGGATTTGCTGCGCAATTATATTTTGACGTATTTTGGAGACAACATTTCCGTTTATGACCAAGCGTCATCGGACAAAACTGTTTTCAAGTGTCAAGTCTCATCACGAAGCATCCCATTTTATTTTGCTATATCCGTAGCGTCTGGATACGTTTATGTATCATCTATATGTAGATATTGGAATGCAACAACGCACGCAGGCAGTGGCAATATATCATACACACAAGGCGTGCAATTGAACTACTCAAAAATTTATGTCTTTGTGTCAAAAAATATTTTCTTCATGAGGAGCATCGGTGGGACCTACCAAACAACAGGNACCACCTGTGCTGGGATCATGTTGTCCATGCCGGCGCATTACCCGGATGTTGCTGCCTTGACCACGGCGGCAGTGTCAAATGGGTATACGGCTGAAATTCCTGTCGATAACATTGTCAACTTCAAGATTGGCATGAAGGTCGCCGTGGCCGACAGCAGCGGAAATGGCTGGGGCTATCGCACCATTACTGCCATTGGATCAAATAGTCTGACTCTATCTGTATTGCCTATTGATTTAGCTGCGGGCAGTTCCGTTTGTGTACCGCCAAGCGTTTTGTTTATCGTATCAGGAAGTATTTTGCGGGCAATAGACGAGCGGACATTGATAGCAGCCGACGCGACGGACTTATTGTCTACAACAATACATCCTCTTCTCAATGAAAGCGTATTTACAAAAGATACAATTCAAGGGGATGTGTTTCTCAGCCCGATGTCTTGGTATTCAAGTTTTGGATCGGCTTATAATGACATAGATGCCGCGTTTTGCTCTGGGCAGTCCGGGACAGCAGATGATTTCGTGGTCAAAAATACCGATGGGACCATCCCTCTGTCGGGGACTGCAAAAGATGGCAATACGGTTGATCTGCTGGACACCGCTCAATCCTGGACGCCTTCTGGGCTGGTTGGCAAGTTTTTGGGTATTACTGGTGGGACGGATGCGGGGAATTGCCGCAAGATTGTTTCCAATACAGAGACAACAATCACTGTTGATACGCCATTCCCAGCAGCGCTAACCGCGTCGTCGACCTATGTCATTGCTGACGTCATCTACCGCTATGTCCTTTTTGGGTCATCCATTGTCGCCATGAGAGAGTCCTGGTAATGGCGTACTCGATCGCATTACCGGATTTGCCGTTTGAACTGGGGGAACTGTTTTATGTCTCTCTGCCCAGTACGGTTGGGTGTCAGACCGCCGCACCAGAGATCCCCGTTGTCCTGGATGATGTGTTCGGCGTGGTGCCCACCACTCTGGCCTTTGCGCCAGTGGCGATCGCCACCGCGCAGGCCAACCTCGTCCAGGTCGTCACCAAGGTCCCGGCCCGGCAGAGCAGCAAATCCTCCGGGGTCGACGTCACCACCATCACGGCGGCCGACTGGTCCCACAAGGTGGGCACCTATGGCGATATCGTGCAGGGACTGGAGGATATCGCCCAGTGCATCCGGATCATCCTGGCCACGCCCAAGGGCTCGGTCCCGCATCGGCCGCAATTCGGCTGTGACGCCTGGCGCTATCTGGATCACCCCGAAACCCAGTCCCTGCCGCATGTCATCCGCGAGTGCACCGATGCCGTCGCCACCTGGGAGCCCCGGGCCACAGTCACCAAGATCTCGGCCAGCTATGGCCTGGCCCAGGTCGACCTGGTCGTCCATTGGACCGCGAACGTGAAGGGTTCGGCCGGCCAATCCACCCAGGTGGCCTATGCGCTCACCGCCGTGCAATAGGGAGGCGTCATGGATTGGAAAACCCTAGACGATCCAAGCTTCATCGACCGCGATCCGGCCACCATCACCTCGGAGATGGTCAGCCAGTTCGAGGCCATGGCCGGCAAGACCCTGTACCCGGCCCAGCCTGAACGGCTGGTCGTGGACATGATCGCCTACCGCGAGACCGGCGTGCGCATCGCCCTCCAGGAGGCGGCCAAGCTCAACCTGGTGCGCTATTCGCGCGGCGCCATCCTGGACTATCTCGGCGAGCTGCTCGGGGTGTCCCGGCTGGACGCCTCGGCCGCCCAGACCACCATCCGGTTCACGTTGACCTCTGCCCAAAACCAGGCCGTGGTGGTTCCGGCCGGCACCCGGGTGCAGTCCAGCGACGGCCAGATCGTGTTCGCGACCGATGCGGCGGCCACTATCCCGGCCGGCTCCTTATATGTAGATGCAACGGCCACGGCTGAGACGAGCGGCACGTCGGGCAACGGCCTGTTGCCTGGCGCGGTGGCTACGCTGCTCACCACCGTGGATTATGTGTCTACGGCCGCCAACACGACCACGTCCTATGGCGGACAGGCGGCCGAGACCGACGAGCGNCTGCGCCAGCGCATCGTCCAGGCGCCCGAGGGCTTCGCGGCCGCCGGACCGTCCGGTGCCTACCGCTACTGGGCCATGGCCACCCACCAGTCCATTGTCGATGCCGCCGTGCTGACGCCGTATCCCGGGCTGGTGGCGGTCTATCCGCTCACCGAGTCGGGCACGCTCTCCGATGAGCTGGCCGCNACGGTNCTNGAGGCGCTTTCGGCCGACAAACGCCGGCCAATCACCGACCAGGTCATCGTGCGGGCGCCCATCCCGGTGGATTATACCGTCACGGCCAGCCTAGTCCTGTACGCCTGGGCCGATGCCGCCACGGTGAGGGCTGCGGCCGCCACGGCCCTGGCCAGCCAGGCCACCACCCTGCAAGCGTCGCTGGGAGCAGCCATCGTGCCGTCAAAATTTGTTGCGCTGCTTCAAAACATCACCGGGGTGCAAAGCGTCAATCTCACGGCGCCGGCTGCGCGCACCCTGGCCGCCAACGAGTTCGCGGTCTGCACGGGCACCACCGTGACCCTGTCGGGGGTGGTGGATGGCTGAACGCCGCATCATCCCGCCAGGCATCCGTGATGCCGTGGCCGTGGCCTATGCCGACCTGCTCGGCCGTTACGACGCCATGGACCGCTCGGCCGTCATATCCCGTTGCTGATCGACCGGGTGACCGCCCACGGCGATTCCCGTTCTGTTGGAGCAGTTCCACGGTCGATTTCTGCCGTCCGGACGCGACCGAGACCCAGCGGCGCCAGCTCATCAAACGCTCAGTGCCCTGGCACCGGACCAAGGGCACACCTGGGGCCCCTGCGCGAGCTGGTCGAGTACTGGTACGGCATCACGCCGACGATCCGCGAAGCGCGGCTATTTTTTGTTGGGCAGCTCCCGGCTGGACCAGGACGGGATGGGCCAGCCACCGCAGACGCCGTTCAGCCTCGGCGTGTCGCGGCTGGCAGTCCGGCTGCACCTGCCCGAGACCCTCCATTTTCCGACTTCGACGTGGTCGTCAAACATGACGACGCCGTCAACCGCGGCCGTGACCGCGAGGCCCTGGCCTGCCATGGCTTGCGGCCATGAAAGCCGGCCCGTTGCCCGGGCCACGGTCCGATCCGGGGTTTTCGTTGTGGGAACACCTATAGCCGCCTGGGCCGGGATCTCCTGGGGCACCATAAAGCGTCACAGAATAAGGGGGAGGATCATTGGAAAACGTCACGAGACCACCGGATGCCTGGTTGGGTTCAAACCAAGTTCAACGACTTCGCCACGGATGATATCCTGCCAGCCACGGCCGTAGAGATCGGTTGCAGGAGGACAGTAAACCCTGCCTGTCCCGGGCCATGCCTGGAGCTGCACCAGATCTACCATTATCCCCTATCATCGCCACGGCGGCCCATACCATGTCGGTGGTCGCCTCCGGCCGATACCGTCGCCCTGGCCGACAACCTGCAATTCGCAGTCGGTCGGCATTGGTGTTCGACACCCCACGACCTGGACACCCGGGGCCATCACCATCCCGGAACAACGCCACCCGGTTCCCTGCGAGCCCGAAATCGACGAACAAACCACCTGCGGGCCCTGGTGGTGGAATTACCGGGCGATCCCCGCCCCAACGGCAAAACATCATCGATCCGCTCGCCGCAAGCCTCGTGGGCCGGCCTTGTCCCCTGGCCCCCGAGGGGGTCGAGACCGAACCGAGGGGCACGGGTGGCGTCCAGTCCAAGCCCGGGGAAACCAGCCCCTGCGCATCCTCAAAAGGCCGGTCAAGGGTGCAGCCGGGACCACGCACGACGGTGACGCCTATCCGGCCGACCGGCCACAACCCAACGAGACCAGCAATTGCCCCGATCATGCGCCCTTCCGATCCGGCTTCCCACCCCGCCGGTCGAACATCGTCTTTTGACAACGCACGGCCGGCCCGCTTCCCGGGCAATAACGACCGCGTGCAAACCCGCCCATCGAGGCCCTGATTCCGAGAGTATTCCGAGTGGTCGCCAGTCAGCACGGAGGCCCCCGCCGACCCCGGCCCACCGCGGTCCCCACATATCTCCTTCGACAAGGCACGGCCCAACCCTGCCGGCGACCGACGCGCGTGCAAGGCCGCCATTGAGGCCCTGGCCTCGACGTGATGTCGAGCAATACCCCGCAAGTGATCACCACGCGCCTCGGCACCTGGTCGGAGCCGGTCCACGGGGTCCTACCGGTCACGTGCAGTGGCCGGTGTGGGGCGTGGCGGGGCCGGTCGTTGCGGATCGGCTCCGAGACCGTCGTGCCAGATCGGTGGGTGGTGGAGGCCGCCGGTGGGACCCACGAACTGTTCCGGCACGATCAAGTGGCCCAGGCGGTGGCCACGGTGGGCGGGGGGTGTGCGGCTCGGAAGGGGGGGCAATGGGACCATCGGCGGGGCCGGCGGTGGCGCGGCACGGCCTGGTGCGGACGGCCTATGTGGTCGCTGGACCGCCGGGAGCCGTCCCCGTCCTGTCGCGGGTGCAGATTGGTGCAGTGGGCCAACGGGGGCGGCCCACGGACCGCGACCGCAACCAACCGATGGCGGCGGCCGGTCTGGCACCTCGGGCGGAGCGGCGGGCCCTGATCTGCGAGCGGCCAAGGGGTGCGGTCCCGGACGGCAGCACGCATGTCCCCGCGGTAGTTGCTCCTATCCTGGTGTTGCGGCAAGGGCGGTGCAACGGCCAACGCCTAGGAACTGTGCCGGTGGGCCTGGTTGGCGCCTCTACTGCCACATCCCGCACCCACCCGCGTACGGCAACGGTGGCGCCTCCTGGCCGGCGAAAATGGGTCTCTCCTGGCGGCCCCACGTTCCAGCCCAAATATCCCGGAGGATATGGCGCAACGCGGCGCTGGCGGCGGTTTTATTGTCGAGTACAACAACCCGGTCCAACTAGGACATAAGCGGAGCAAGGCGGGGCGATTGAGCCGCCCCCACTGGCCCGGGTGGGGTAACACCGGTCCACCCGGAATTGCGGCCCAGCTGCCCCCTGCCCAACCGGACGAGGTGGCAGGAGAGGTAGCAGGAGGCCGGGAGGCGCAACCTGAAGAAGTAAGGACAAATTTCGAGGAGATACTTGCGGATCGTGCAATAAGTTGTGTGCGAAGGGTGAGTGCCCAAGAACCCCCCATAAAATTCCCGCGATGCGGGTTGTTATTCATGTGAGGGCCACGACCCCGACCGAGGGAGGCGACGGAGCCCCGATGCGGGACCTCACATGCCGCAACACGAATCTTTGAAACGGAATAATTTACAACAGGGAATGCCCCTGGCCGTTCTACGCGAATTGCCCGGACGGCCTCGGTGGATGGCAGTGGTCACCGCGAACCCGCCGTATCGAGCGGAGTACATTGCTGGCGCTGCCGGGTCCGAGCCCTCCAAAAAGTACCAAGTCGAACCGGGACCAAAAAAGAACGTACCCGGCCCATGGCCTCGGGAAGACCTCAGGACCAGCGATCCGGTTCAACGGCCATGTGGGCCACGCTGTGGTTCCGAAGTGCCTGGCGCATTGCGCAAGCCTGGTTCTCCCCTGTCTGGGGTTTAGCGATGGCGGCCCAACTCCGGCATGACGGATGCCGTCCAGGCTGGACGGCTGGGAGTGAGGGGGATTGTGGTCTGGCACAAGCCAACCGCCCGGCGGCCCGATGTTGGGAGTTTCGACGTGAATACGGAGTTCGTGGTTCCAAGCCATCAAGGCGCCCGGCCCGACTTCTTCCACCCGACGATTGCTTCCCCTGGTATTGTTTAACCCATCGAGGTTGTGGCGGCCCGATAAGGTTGCATTGACCGGCCCGAAACCGTTGCCCTACTTGCTCGTGGGATCTGCTCGCGTTACCCCGGAGGCGGGCCACGGTTTGGACCCGTTCCTGGGAGGCGGTACTACGGCCCTGGCCTGCATACAGAACCCGGACGGCGATTTGTCCGGGGGAGCTATCCGGGGGCCTATTTCGGAACCTGGCCGAGAGAGAGGATTCAAGTGCGCCGAAGCAGGTTGGCAACGCCGAGCTGAGGTTCATCCAAGAAATCCCCCGCACGGGGTGCGGGGGATTCTCAAACTAACGTTACACAAATTCTCAAAACTAAGTGCGCGTTCTACCCACGGCCAGCGCCAGCCCGTGGCGCAGTGGCCGCGGCATCGCGGCCAGCACATCCGCTTGTCCAGCGCCACGATCACCGGCGGGGCCGTCCCCTTTGGCTGAATCTTCGCGTTCGCACCTTGCTCCTCCCAGACTCTGGCGGCCCAGTCATGACCGGGCCCAGCAGTCCCCGGCCAGATCGGCCGGACCGGACGCGGGAGGGTCGCAAGCACCCGGCCAGTTCCCTCCTCGAGTAGCAGCAGCAACGGTCGGAATATTCCGTTGACGAAAAATGAGCGCTTCCCCTTCGGGTCCCGAACCGTAAAATCAACGTAATGGCGCTCTCCACCAGTTCCCGGTACCGCTTCGCTTTCCCGGCAGCCCGTTTTTCGGCGCTTCGGCCCCCGGCCAGGTGAGCAAGCAAAAGGGAGCGTTGTCGGAACCACTAGCACCGGTAAAGGCCACGCCCGATCTCCAGATCAGGGGTTTGTTCGCTCGTAAGGCCCGAGGCCGGTCGTGAGGATTGGTGTGCCGGGCGGCAGCCACGGTGACGGAAAGACCCGAACCGGCCGCAGGACCCGTAGCACGATGGTCCTGTTGCGGGCCCGTCCGGTCCAAAACGGGGGAATGGAGGCTGGTCCCTGGCGCCAACACCCGCAATGGCCCAGGGCCGGCGGGCGGGCAGATGCCTTGTGGCGCGCTAACCACCCGGCCGCCCAGGGCGCCCGCCGTGGAGATCGAAATCCCACAGCACGAAGATCGCAACCGGCGAGCCCGGCGGCCCAGAGCGGCATGGTCTTCCACGGGGGCAGGGATTTCAACCGGTTTCCGACCGAGCCCCCCGCAGGCGCACATATGGCGTCCCGGCCAGGGCGGCCAGGGCCCTGCTTTGGCCTGGTTGGGGGTGGCATTGAGCGCTCCCACGGCTCCGGCTCGCCGGCCCCCAGGGCCAGCGGCCCCGACACACCAGATTGCCCCCGGCCGGCGGCCATCGGTATCCGTGCCCAGGGCCAAAGGGATGGTCCGACCCGGGCAAGCAAGGCCAGGGCACATTTCCAGCGGGCCGAAACACAATCGGGCGCTCGCCACACGACGGTGACTCGGTGCGGCCGCCGGAGGCGCGAGGGCGTGAAATGCTTGATCCCGCAAAAGAACGACCGGCCCCGATCCGGAAACAGGGCGGGTGCCTGGACAGCCAGAAGGTCCCAGGCCGCGTCGCGGTCCGGCGCGACCAGTAGCCCGAATGGGACCCGCGTATTTACGGGCAAGCAGGGCCAAAAAATTGCGGCAGAAGTTCTTCGGCCGGGCAAGCCGCGACTTGTCCGGAGGATTCGATAGAGACCCGGGACCTTATCAGGGGGAATGGCCGAGAGGAAAGCCCCGTACGGAGTTGATGCGTTCCAGGATCGCCCTGGTGGTAGGAGGGTCAAAGCAGGATGGCCGGGGGGCCTGGGTTGTCCCGTCCGTGCCCCGCAAGGGCCGACAGCCGGTCCTCCAGGCAAGAAAGACAAAGCCCCCGACGGACGAATCACGGCAAGCATCGGGTCACGGAGGACTCCGTGCGAAAGGCACGCCACGGGACATGGAGGGGTTCATGGGCTGATGCAAAGGGCTTACGGCGCGTAGCGCGAAAGCCCCTGTTCAAGCCCGAAGACCGATCGGGCGCTCCGAGCCGGGGGGCGCAAATCACGGAAAGCCGCGCCTTGCCGCTCGGAGCCAATTGGGGCTTAGACTGGTGGAAACTCAAGCCAGGAAGCGTGTTGCATGATGCCCTTCCCGGACCGATTTGCTGCCGAAATGCCCAGCTCCGTTCGCCCCGGAGCGTGAACGACCTTCGAACACCCTTTTGTCTGCCGCTTGTTGGAACATCGGTTTCCACGGCCTTGCCCCGGGACCGAAGGACAAGGGTTTCTCGGCGGAATCTCTCCCCTCCGGCCAGACGTGGAAATCTTCAACTCCGGCCCTCTAAGACCTGTATCTTGGCCGAGATCAATCCGCCGCCCGCTGC
>JGI20225J20221_1001492_pt1 | contig 23513 bp, 16 predicted proteins | sample BioMet4_FD_20221 | JGI IMG/M metagenome (IMG submission 20221)
CATCAATATCAGCCTCTGACCAAGCGGGGGAATCTGGAAGTCGGAAGCGGGTTTAACGACGACTCCCTGTGGCTGATTTTCGGCGTTGCCGCATATATCAAAGAAACCGGGGACTGGTCAATTCTGCAGGAACAGGTTCCCTTTGAAAATATGGAAGAAACCGCCGTTCCGCTTCTGGAGCATTTAAAGCGTTCGTTTGACCATGTGCTGAACCATCTTGGCCCGCACAAGCTTCCGCTGATCGGACGGGCCGACTGGAACGACTGCCTGAATCTGAACTGCTTTTCCAAGACGCCTGGCGAATCCTTCCAAACCTGCGCAAATTTTGAAAGCGGCATTGCAGAGTCGGTATTTATCGCCGGCCTGTTTGTCGCAATCGGCCCTTCATACGCCGAAATTTTCCGCAGATCCGGGTTTACCGAAGAGTCGGAACGCGCGCTGCGGAAAGTGCGTGATATGACCGCCGCCATTCTGAAAGACGGCTGGGACGGGGAATGGTTTTTGCGCGCATATGACGCATTCGGCGACAAAATTGGCAGCAGGGAGTGCGACGAAGGCAAGCTGTTTATTGAACCGCAGGGCTTCTGCGTAATGGCTGGGGTCGGTGTGGACACAGGTCTGGCGGAGCGCGCGCTTGATTCCGTACATAAATATCTGGATACCCAATACGGCATTGTGCTGAACTGGCCGTCCTATACTACGTACCGGCTCAATCTGGGTGAAATCTCCTCCTACCCCCCCGGATATAAAGAGAACGGCGGAATCTTCTGCCATAACAACCCCTGGATTTCCATTGCGGAAACGGTTATTGGCCGCGGCGACCGGGCCTTCTCCGTCTACAGAAAAACCTGCCCGGCCTATACCGAGGACATCAGCGAGATACACCGCACAGAGCCTTATGTTTATGCACAGATGATTGCCGGGCGCGACGCGGCAAGGCGCGGCGAGGCCAAGAACTCCTGGCTGACCGGCACGGCGGCATGGAGCTTCTACAATGTTTCCCAGTTCATTTTAGGGATTCGTCCGCAGTTCGACGGCCTTGAGATCGACCCGTGTATTCCGGCAGATTTCGGCAGTTTTACGGTGGAGCGCAAATTCCGCGGCTCAACCTATGTGATTGAAGTTGAGAATCCGTCGGGCAGGCAAAAAGGCGTCAGGAGCATCACGCTCGACGGCAAACCGATAGCAGGAAATATTCTTCCGGCCTGCAGCGACGGGCAAAGGCACGCTGTCCATGTCTGCATGGGCTGACAAACAGACATACCTCTCTCCTCTCATTCCTCTTACCGGGGATATAGTAACAGCGCCGGTCTTCGGGCCGGCGCTGTTACTTTAATGGGATGACTTTTTTGCATAATACATAGATTTACGCTCAAATTCCCATTATGAACAAATTTTTTTATTTGTTCATATTATGTTGTACTGTAAGAAAAATTCAATCATGTAAGAAGGGTACGCATAATGTTAACAACTGATGAATTTATAAAGCAATCCCTCGCTTTGCATTTGTTTTTCGCACGAATAATGAAAGAACACTCCTTTTTTCTCCAGATAGGGTTCACTGCCAAAGACTACAATTTAACAAATCAGGCGGACGTTTTCCGGAAATCCTTTGATGCTTTACTCGCCACTGCCGTAGAGCTCTCCAACGGAGTTATCAACCCTGATATCCTTCAGTCCGGCGAAGTGATCACGCCCTATACTTTAAAGGCGGAAAAGGCGGCGGCATACTATACGGGCGTCCCGATACAGACTGACATTACGCAGGCCGAGGCAGGGATGGCCGGCGACATCATGACAAACAACGCCATCCTTGAGCAGAGGGTGCATTCTCTTAACAACAGTGCAATCCAGTTAATCAATTCATTAATCCAGTTTAAATCCGTCATTTTATCCAACATGCTGTCCTGCAATCTGTTCACTGTCAATTATCCGCTGCTGATTGATCATATCTTAAGAGAGGCAAGATTCTATCTGTCGCTGTTGCAAAAAATACAGAATCGGGAAGATATCAATATAAAGAAGGAAGCATATGAACAGGAGACTTTTTGGAACAGAATTATGGCAGAACACTCCAAGTTTATCCGCGGGCTGCTCGACCCCACGGAAAATGATTTGATTGTCACCGCGAATAACTTCGGTAATGAATTCGATCAGCTCACCATTCAGGCCAAACAGGCGATGGATCAAACTTTTCCGCTGAATGAAGTGACGGCCAAGAGTTTAAGCGCAACCAAGAGAATCCGTGATTTCAAAACGGCAGGTACGCAGGGAATCCTTGAATGTAAAATAAAATCTATTATTATCCCGTTGCTGGGCGACCATGTGCTGCGCGAATCAAATCATTATTTACGCCTGCTTGATCTGTTTGCAAAAACAGTTTAGAAAAACCCTTCTCCCCCGCTTCCGGGTGCACAGCAAAAAAAGTCCGGCTTTTTTTCCGGACTTTTTTCTGTAGATGACTTTATAAAAAAATTGGAAATGTGGATAAACTGGTAATTTCAAAGAAAATGTGCTACATTACTTAATAAGCGGAAACGGCAGCTGATTTTGCAGATTTCTGCAAAAGGGCGGCGAGTCGCCGTCCCTGAAAGAGCAACAGGTACCGCGCTGCGCGCGTAGAAAACAAGCCTCGCCGTGTAACCATACATTTTATGTATTCAAAACACGGCTGCGTTTGTATTCTAAAGGAAATTTTTGTGCTGTTTCCGCTCATTATAACGATTTCAAAAAAATGCAGTGGAATGAATTTCGTTATCTCCCCCGCCGAAGGCGGGGAGATAACATTCGTTTTTCCAGTTCTTATTTGTAATTGCTGTAAATAACGTATATTGCAAGAGGAAATGATATGATTCATACCCTTGAGGATTTTTGTACGTACCTGTACCGCAATAAAGACGGACTCAAACAAAGCCGGTGTTACTATCAGCTGGTGCGCTTTTCCCGGAACCAATACCGCAAAAGCTGTTACACCCTGCGGAGCCTGCCCAAAAAGGGCGGCGGCGTCCGGTTGATCTGCGAGCCGAGTCCGCCGCTGAAACGCATCCAGCGCGGTATTCTCCCGTTGCTTTCCGGCGGGGAGTCTGTGTATGCTACCGCCTACACCGCGGGCAGATCTGTGCTGGATAACGCATTGCCCCATGTGGGACATCCCCTCGTTGTGAAACTGGATATCCGCGATTTTTTCGGCAGCGTTACTTTCCCGCAGGTATTCCGCGCGATTGATAAAGCGCTGAAAGCCTCGCCGCTGACGGGCTGCCATTATCTGAATGCGGACGACCGCGCCTGTGTGGAAAATAAAAATTATAACAGCGTCCTCAGCTTTTACTTTGCAAGGTTCTGCACGCTTGGCGGAACGCTGCCCCAGGGAGCGCCAACAAGCCCCCTGCTTTCCAATCTGGTCTTTGCCCCCATTGATGAAATCATTGGGGAATACTGCGAAAAACGGCGTGTCGCTTATACGCGCTACAGTGACGACATGACCTTTTCCGGTACATTCAATCCCCTGTCCCTCATCGATTTTGTGCGGCACATTCTGTCCGTCAACGGTTTCGAGCTCAATGACGGGAAAACAAAGATTCTTGGGCGCGGCGTCCGGCAGACAGTCACCGGCGCGTCGGTAAACGAAACCCTTCAGGCGACTCGGGAATACCGCGGAAAAATTCGGCAGGAGATGCACTACATCCGGAAATACGGTCTGGCCGGACATCTTGAGCGAGTGAAAACAAGGACAGAACCGGAGCAATATCGAAACCAGCTGCTCGGGCGCATTGGTTTTGTCCTGCAGCTTTCCCCCGGGAATACGGAATTCCAGCAATATAAAAAATGGCTCGCCGAAAACAGTCAGGAGGGCTCGCACGACAAATAAATCCGCCGGTTTTCTATATTTTTCTGGGTATCGCAATCGGCTCCCTGTCAACATAAACCGTTCTGTCTTCCCTGGTTTTAATATCCCATTTTATAAGTGTAATTTCTGAATTTACAATCTCTATACAGGTAATGCAATTGGGATGTACGCAGCTGCCGACATTAAAATACGGCAGTGCCTCTTCCGGCGGGCATGTCGGTCGGTGCGTATGTCCGGCAATGACTATCTGCCGATTGGCCGATACCCATTCCAGAATTTTCCGTTCCACCTTTCTTCTTTCCTGATAGTTTTTCGCAGCGCTTGTAGGGTCCTTATGGCCAAAAAATTCCAGTCTGCGCCAGACATACCGGGTCAGAAACCGACCGAGCCTCCAAAGCATATCGCTCAACAAGTCGCCCTGATGCCCATGAACCAGAAATATTTTCGTCTGCGACTCCTTCTGCCTCAGTATCAGGCCTTCGTGAACCTTAATATTTTCAAACAAAGGCTCGTAGTTGTCAGTGTGGCTGTTATAATATCTCTGCAAATTTTTTTTAACAAAAGCAGGATATTTTTTAACAATATCATGATTGCCAAATAGCATGTAATACCGGCCTTCCTTGTAAAAATCATGCAGCAGTCGGAAGGTATCGGTATAAATATTGCTGATATCTGTGAATTTTTTATTCTTCCACAGTTCATCGCTGTCGCCAAGATCGATATAGGTAAATCCATTGTTATAATATTGCTTGACGGCGGAATAATATATGTTCTGATTGTGGCTGAAATCATCAACCCAGCTTCCATCCCCTCTGTGACAGTCGCTGATTAATACGATTTTTGAGGAATCATCAAAAGGGATTTCCATACAGGATTGAAATATTTTGCTTAAACGTTTAAAAGTTGACATATCCCGTTTCCTTTGCAGCCTTTTCGCAGATTTTCACAGCGTTCAAAATATTATTTTACACCAAAGTCTCCGGGTTATGCCGGAAATAAATATGGAATGTCAATACCGTATTGACATTCCATAAAAAGAGTGTATAATACAGTTGAATAAACAAGCAACTGTTCAACTGAAAGGAGGCAATTTCGATGAATCCATATACACCGGATATTGATAAGTGCGACTGCACCGTTATTCATGAAGATATTGTCAGTGATGTCCGCCGGCATATGCCAGATGAAGAAAACCTTCTGGATCTTGCGGATTTGTTCAAGGTTTTCGGCGATTCCACCAGAGTAAAAATTCTGTGCGCTTTATTTAAATCTGAGATGTGCGTCTGCGATATCGCCGCTCTTCTGGGAATGACAAAATCAGCTATTTCCCACCAGCTCCGTGTCTTAAAACAGGCAAAGCTGATAAAAAACCGCAGGGACGGGAAAGTGGTCTACTATTCCCTTGACGACGAACATGTGAAAAACATATTTGATCAAGGTCTGGCACATGTATCCGAATAATTTTTTTACTCTATTAGTTGATTGATTGCTCAACTAATCACTTCTAAATAAAGAAAGGCTGGGATATGATGGCAACCATAAAAAAACAGTATGAGCTGGAGGGCCTGTGCTGCGGCAACTGTGCGGCAAAAATAGAAAAGGAAGTCGGCGGTTTAAACGGCGTATTGGGTGCGAATGTCGATCTTGCTTCAAAATTGTTAACGGTGGAACTGGCCGAGCAAGCCATACCGGAAAATATAGCCGATCAGGCGAGAAAAATTTCAAAAAGGCATGATTCCGATATCGAGTTAAAAGAGAAGGAACTGCCGCAGGCGGGTAAAAAGGTAATGTATCTTCTGGGGCTCGACTGTGCCGACTGTGCAAGAAAAATTGAAACAGCGGTAAGCCGCATGGACGGCGTCCAGTCGGCAAGCGTTGATTTTGCGACGCAGAAGCTTACGATGGAAGTCTCTGACAAAGGAAGCCTTGCGGTCATTGCGAGGCAGGCCGCACAGATGATTAAAGAAATGGAACCGGACGTTGAAATCTCCTATACCGGTAAAGTTGCCGAAGAAGCCCCGGACGCCATAAAAAAGCACAGACTGCGGCAAATCGGGTTAATAACCGGCGCCATTCTCTTTGTCATCGGCATGGTGTTTCCATTTTCTCAACCGGTAGAATTTGCTCTGTTTTTGATCAGCTATTTGCTGGTTGGTGGAGAAGTGGTGCTGAGGGCGATAAAAAACATTGCAAAAGGGCAGGTTTTTGACGAGAACTTTCTGATGAGTGTCGCCACAGTGGGCGCGTTTGCAATTGGGGATTTTGCCGAAGGCGTCGCGGTCATGCTGTTTTATCAGGTGGGCGAATTCTTTCAGAACCTTGCGGTCAACCGTTCCCGTAAATCCATCTCCGCACTGATGGACATCCGTCCGGATTATGCGAATTTAAAAATTGGCGGCGAGGTTAAAAAAGTATCTCCGGAGGAAGTCGGAATCGGCGACCTGATTCTGGTCCGCCCCGGCGAGAAGGTACCGCTGGACGGCAGGGTTATTGAGGGAACATCTTCCGTCGATACCGCCGCTCTGACCGGAGAATCCCTTCCGCGCGACGTAGAACCGGGGACGGAGCTTTTATCCGGTTCCGTCAATAAAAACGGACTTTTAACTGTAGAAGTAACCAGAGAATTCGGCGAGTCGACCGTTACGAAAATATTGGATCTGGTTCAAAACGCAAGCAGCCAGAAAGCGCCCACTGAAAATTTCATTACCAAATTTGCAAGATATTACACCCCTGTCGTCGTCTTTGCGGCGCTTGCTCTTGCCGTAATCCCGCCTCTGGTGATTCCCGGCACATCTTTTACCCAATGGATTAACCGCGCGCTGACATTTTTGGTTGTCTCCTGCCCCTGTGCGCTGGTCATCTCCATTCCGCTCAGCTTTTTCGGCGGGATTGGGGGCGCTTCCAAAAAAGGAATTCTTGTGAAAGGAAGCAACTATCTGGAAGCACTCAACAATGTAGACACAGTCGTTTTTGACAAAACCGGCACGCTTACCCAAGGCAGCTTTAAGGTTACGCAAATCAACGCCTCGAAGGAATGGACACAGGACGAGATTCTGAGTTACGCCGCGCACGCCGAATTATATTCCAACCACCCCATTGCCGCTTCCATCCGCGAAGCCTACGGCAGAGAACCGGACGCGGCGCAGATTTCCGACTATGAAGAAATCTCAGGAAAAGGCGTACGGGTAAAAGTGAACGGTAAAACCGTACTTGCGGGAAACGGAAAGCTCATGGAAGCCGAAAAAATCGAATGGCAGGCTTCCTCCAAAGCCGGAACTGTTGTTTACCTTGCCGTTGACGGAGCCTTTGCCGGATCGGTTGTTATTTCGGATGAAATAAAACCGGACAGCAAACTGGCAATTCAAAATTTGAAAGCCATAGGAGTCCGAAACACGGTTATGCTGACCGGTGACAGCAGGGCTGCCGGTGAAAGCGTGGCAAAAGAGCTTGGACTTGACGCCGTCTACACTGAACTTCTTCCACAGCAGAAGGTGGAACAAATGGAAGCTCTGAGCAATCAGGTCGCCAAGGGCGGAAAACTGGTCTTCATCGGTGACGGCATTAACGATGCGCCGGTTCTGGCCCGCGCCGACGTCGGCGTAGCCATGGGCGGGCTTGGCTCCGACGCGGCGATTGAAGCTGCAGACGTTGTTCTGATGACGGATGAACCCTCCAAACTGGTAACGGCAATCCGTATAGCAAAAAAGACCAGATCCATTGTCTGGCAGAATATTCTCTTCGCGCTTGGCGTAAAAACCGTCATACTGGTTCTGGCGGCTTTAGGAATGGCCACCATGTGGGCGGCGGTTTTCGGCGACGTCGGCGTTACGATTATCGCAGTTTTAAACGCCATAAGGGCAACCCGCACAAAATAAGTGAAAAGATGTGCAGTCTTAACAGTTTCATAATCTGTCTTGGTGTACGCGGCAATGAAATGATTCATTGCCGCGTACACACTGTTATACACATAATATTTTTTAAAATCTACTTAAATATATTGACTTTTCAAAAAAGACGGTTATAATAGTTTATATAGTTAATAAAGTAAGTGTTGTGGGAAGGATTGTCATGGAAAAAATCAGCGGGAACCCGGCGATCATAAAAAAAGTCAATAAAGATCTGATCAAGGAAACACTTAGAAAATTTCCGAAGAGCACCAAGCCACAGCTTGCGCAAAAGGTGGGGCTCAGTCTTGCTACGGTAAACAAGGCGGTGGAAGAACTGGAGGAAAGCGGCGAAGCGCGCTGCCTGGGTTATATCGATTCGACCGGAGGACGCCGCGCCAAGTGTTACAAGCTCAATGAAAATTTCGAACTGATTCTCACAGTGTTCATACAGGCCGGGCATTATTGCTGCGCCGTATTGAATATGGATGGGAAAATTATATACAGTAAGGTACATCAGCATCAGGAGGGAAGCTGGACGCAGGAGCTTTACGGCGTGATCGATGAAGGGCTTGCCGGCTGCGGCGGCGAGAAGGTCGCTTCGATCGGCGTGGCGGTACCCGGCTCGGTGAATGGCGATGAAATCAGCAATATTCCTACCATTCCCCAATGGGAAGGCTTTGCGCTGAAAGCGGATCTGGAAAAGCGCTATGGGATGACGGTGGTGGTGGAAAATGATATCAACACCGCGACATTGGGGGTACATAATAAATACACGGCGACTGGCGCCAAAAACATGCTTTTCCTGCATATCAAGCAGGGCATCGGCGCAGGGGTGATTATCAACAGCAGGCTGCATAAGGGACGGCACAATTTCGCGGGTGAGCTTGCCTATATGAGGCTGGCTTCCGGCGCAGTCGGGGAAACGCTCGAAGATACCCTTCACAGACTGCACCAGGACCGGGGGGCCGTCATCAAACTGGTGGCGGAGCTTATCGCAAATGTTGTCTGCGTGATTGAACCGGATTTAGTCGCAATTGATACCTGTTATCTTTCCGAAAAGGATGCCGGAATGCTGAAGCAAGTCCTTTCAGGGTACATTGCATCAGAATATCTTCCGCAGATTTTTATTCGTCCGGTGCAGGATTTGACTTACATCCGCGGCCTTTTCGTGCTTTGCATGCACAAAACACAAAATTCGGTTGAACTATATCAGTAATAAGGTGGGATATACATGAAATACCTTGTGCAGGCATTTACCGGCGGGTTTCATGCGCGGCGCGTGACGGCAGATCAATTGATGGAGCGCACCCGTTATGTGGATGACCTGCTGGACGTGGAAGGCATGATTCTCGGCTGGAGCGGCGACCGGAGTTTGTATCGGCCGGTATTGAACGAGCTTCACCGGCGCGGAAAACAGGGCTACCTGTGGCTGCCCGTGTTTTCCGAGGTTTCCGGTGTGGCGGACAGCGCGCCGGCTGTTGATTACAATGGAAAACCCCATGCCGGCGCTGAGATCATGAAAGGGGAAGATTTTACCTTTGTCTGCCCGTCCAGTCCCGTGAACATAGCGAACATTGTAAATATCTATCATGAGCAGTTCGACGGGTTGGGTTTTGACGGTGTTTTCCTTGATAAAATCCGATATTCTTCCTTCGGAAACGGCTTTGCGCCGGCCATGGGCTGCTTCTGTGAAAGCTGCCGCGCGTGGTATGAAAAGGCGGGCGTTGATTTGTCCGAAGTAAGAGAGTGGATGGCCCGTCCGGATAAATCTTTTCTGCTTCCCTATGAAACGCAAAATGGAAGGTATTTTTTTGCAGATATCTTTATAAATAAATTATATAAAGTAAGAAGTGAGATTATTTCCGACGCGGTGGCAAAACTGGCGGCATATTTTCACAAACAGGGTATGCGGGTCGGTCTGGACGTCTACGCGCCGCTGTTCAGTTACTTTGTGGGCCAGGACATTGAGTCGCTTTCCCGCAGCGCTGATTTTATCAAGCCAATGATTTATCGGGTTACCGACGCCCCGGCGGGTATCCCTTATGAAGCGGCAAGCATGGAACAGCAGCTCCGTCTTCATGGCTGCGAGCCATCGGGCGTTTTGGAGCGGCTTTGGGGCACGGACGACTTGTGCTCCGCCGAGTCTCTGATATACCAGCTCAAAGCCCTGGCCGGCGTACACTGCCCGATTTACACGGGATTTGAAGTCAATTCGAAACCGGATATCTGCCGCACCAATTCGGATTATATCCGCCAAACGGTGGAAGCGCTGAATTCGGCGGGCGCCAGTCAAGCGGTGCTTTCATGGGATATCCTTTCGGATACGCGCGACCATCTTGAATTGCTGGCAGGACAAGGAGGACAATAAATGTGAATAAGCTTCTATCTCTTAAACAGATCTGCAAAAGCTTCGGCCCGGTAGAGGTCCTTAAAAACGTTGATTTCTCGCTGGAACGCGGAGAGGTCCGCGCTTTGCTGGGGGCGAACGGCGCAGGAAAATCCACGCTGATCAAAATCATCGGCGGCGTCATTTCACAAAGCTCCGGTGAAATCGAGCTAAACGGACAGCCGGCCGCCATCGTCTCCCCCATCGACGCTCAGCGAAAGGGCATCAGCATTATCCATCAGGAGCTAAGTGTTATTCCTCAGCTTACCGTTCTGGAAAATTTCTTTCTCGGGCGGGAAATGACTAAAAACGGCGTGCTTGATAAGAAGGGCATGATTCAGCGCTATAACGAAATTTGCACCGAAATGGGCTTTGACATCCCGTGGCGCAAAAGAGTGCGTGAACTGAGCATTGCCAAACGGCAGATGGTTGAAATCATGAAGGCGGTTTCCTGCGATTCCGAACTGATTATCATGGATGAACCGACCACATCCCTTACGGAACATGAAAAACACAACCTGTTTAAAATTATCCGCGATCTGAAGACAAAAAATAAAACGGTCGTATATATCTCCCATATGCTGGAGGAAGTCTTTGAGGTATGCGACAACGTGACGGTCATGCTCGGCGGCGAGATTGTTGGAAATTACCCAATCGAAGAACTGAATGAACACCGGATCGCCGAGCTGATGGCGGGTGAAACACTTGCCGTGGGGCACGAAAAACACGTCAGTCACGCGGATTACCGTAAAGGGCCTGTACTGGAAGTAAGGGATCTTACGCATGAAGGAAAATTCAAGGATGTGAGTTTTGACCTTTATCCGGGTGAGATACTGGGGTTTGCAGGTCTGGTCGGCGCCGGGCGCAGTGAGATTGTCCGCTCGATATTCGGGGCCGACCCGTACACGGGCGGCGAGATTTTGCTGGACGGCAAACCGCGTGCCGTCCACTCGCCCGCCGACGCCATCAAAAATGGAATCGGTCTGATTCCGGAGGACCGCAAAACACAGGGTCTGGTTTTAAAGCAGGAAATTTATAAGAATGCGACGATTCTCAGCCTGGACGCCATGAAGAAAAAACATATGCTCAATAAAAAGAAGGAGTTGGATTATACCGCAAAGGCTGTGGATCAGCTGACGATCCAGGTTTCCGATCTGCAAAACCGTGTGCAGAGTCTTTCCGGCGGCAATCAGCAAAAAATTGTTGTGGCCAAATGGCTGGGTAAGAAGCTGCGCGTCCTGATTTTCGATGAGCCGACAAAAGGCATCGATGTGCGCGCGAAAGAAGACATCTTTGCCACCGCGGAGCAGTTTGCCAGCAAAGGAGTCGCGGTAATCTTTATCTCTTCCGATTTGGAAGAGGTGCTGCGGGTTTCCGACCGGATTGTGATGGTACACAACGGCAGGCTCGTAAAAATCCGCAATAACGAAGATCTTACGGTGGCCGACCTGATGAACGATATTCTGGTAAAGCAGCCTTTAAAAGATGGAGGGGCAAAATGATGGGTAAACTGAGTACAAAACATTTGAAATTAAGCGAATATGGTGTGCTGATTGGCTTTGCGGTGCTCTGTATCGCGGTAGGAATCGCAGCGCCTACCTTTTTGGGCACACGCAATATATTAAATCTGCTCAGGCAGTCGTCCATCATCGGAATCATTGCCGTAGGCATGACCAGCGTCATTATCTCGGGCAATTTCGATATCTCTGTGGGCGCAATCGCCGCCATATCCGGCGCGGTTGTGATGAAGCTTCTGGGAAATTCCGTGCCTCTGCCGGCCGTACTGCTTGCCGGACTCGCACTGGGCCTGGTCATCGGCATCTGCAACGGCGTTGTCGTTGCCAAGTTCGGCGTCCCTTCCCTGATTGCGACCATGGGCATGACCACCATACTCAACGGCGCGGTCCTGATGGTCACCGGGGGTTATCCGATTTCAGGCAAATACGATTTGTTTGATTACATAGGCAACGGATATATTTTAAAAATCCCCATCCCGGTCATTATCTTTGCGCTCGCTGTCGCCGTTATGTTTTTCATACTGCGCAGTACAAAGTTCGGCAGGTACATCTATTCGGTGGGCGGCAATGAAGAGTCCAGCCGCCTCTCCGGCATCAAGCCCGACCGCATTAAAATTATGGTGTTTGCGGTCAGCGGCATGCTTTCGGCACTGGCGGGAATCGTCCTGACCTCCCGTCTTGGCACCGCAACGCCGGTCGCCGGCAGCGGCTACGATATGGACGCCATCGCCTCGGTGGTCATCGGCGGCACCAGCGTACTCGGCGGTGAAGGCAGTGTTCTGAAAACAGTCATCGGCGTACTGTTCATGAGCGTGATCAACAATGCGTTCAACCTGCTGGGCGTAGACGTTTATTTTCAATACATCGTCAAGGGGCTGATTATTATCGTCGCGGTCGGCGCGGACAGTTACAGCCGAAAAAAAGCGATGCGCGCCTGATTTGTAACTACAGCAAAAGCTGTTGCAAATAAAAATTAATGGAGGAATTGAAATGAAAAAGCTAACCAGATTAACCAGTCTCGCGCTTGCCCTGATAATGGCCTGTTCCATGGCCGCATGCTCAAAGGATGAATCAGGGGTCCAGTCCAAAGCCAAGGAGTCCTCGCCTGCCGCTTCTGCCGAAGCGGCGTCTGCAAAGGCGGACGGCAAACAGAAAACAATTGCGGTTCTTCTGCCCGGTTCCACCGGATACTTTGTGGCAACCAAGGCCGGTATGGACAAAGCCGCCAAGGAGAACAATCTGAAACTGGAATATTCCGACGCCCAGTGGGATGCGACCAAACAGCTTTCCCAGGTGGAGGACGCCATTACCAAGGGCGTTGACCTGATCGCTGTCTGCGCCGCCGACGCCGACGCAATTAAACCGGCAATTAAATCCGCAAACAACGCGGGTATCCCGATTCTCGCGTTCACCAACGCCATCGGCGACGACCCGACCGGCAAATACGAGGGACTTGTTTCCTACGTCGGGCAAAGTGAAGTGACCACCGGCGCTCTGTGCGCGAAGATTGCGAAAGGCCTGCTGGGTTCCAAAGGCGGCAACATTGTTTTGATTGAAGGCAGACCGGGCACCTATCCTCAGCGGTATCGCCGCAAGGGTTTCACGGACGCAATCAAGGACACCCCGAACATGAAGGTCGTTTATACCCAGACAAGCAACTGGGAAAAGGAAGAAGCCCTGAAAATCACGGAAGACCTCATTCAGAAAGGCACTAAGTTTGACCTGATCTTCGCGCAGGACGACAACTCCGCGATCGGAGCTGGCAAAGCCCTTCAGGAGGCGGGCATGAAGGACAAAGTCAAGGTGATCGGTTTAGGCGGCAGCATCGACGGTTTGCAGGCTCTTAAAGACGGTGTGATCGATGCAACGACCTTCATGTCGGCAGAGGAAGAAGGCAAGCTGGCAATCGAGACTGCAAGCAAATCCCTGAACGGTGAAAAAGTAGAGGCCGTAACAGAATTAAAGCAGGTGGAAGTAAATGGTGAAAACGTTGGTACCTTCAAAGGCGAATGGTGATTTGAAAGTTTATCTGGGAATCGATATCGGCGGCAGTATGGTCAAATGGGGATTGATTCGTTCGGACGGCGTCATCCTTGGAAGCGGACTCACAGCCACAGAAGCGGAACGCGGACAGCAGTGCTTTCTGCAGAAGCTGCTGGAGCTGATTACACAGACAGTTGACCGCGGCATCGCGGGTGTCGGCATCAGCACAGCAGGCATTGTTGATTCGGGCAGCGGCACAATCATAGACGGTATTCAAAACATTCCGTTTTTAAAAAATCTCAATTTAAAAACATTTTTGGAACAAAAAACCGGCTTGCCGGTTCGCGTCCTAAATGATGTGCGCGCGGCGGCTCTGGGAGAAAAATGGATAGGTGCCGGGCAGGATTGCGATACTTTTTTCTGTATGACCATAGGCACCGGTATTGGCGGATGCCTGATGATAGACTCCAAAATCTTCGAAGGTACACATTTTCGCGCAGGTGAAATCGGGTATTTGGACTATAAGAATGAAAATTGTTTTTTTGAAAAACGTTCGTCCGCCAGGGGGCTGCTTGAATCTGCAAAAGAAAAACTTGGAGAAGATATTTCAAGCGGAGCGTTTTTTGAGCGGGTGCGGCAGAACGATCAGCAGGTTTGCAGCATATTCAGCCATTGGGTCGGACAAATCGGCAGGGTACTTGCAACGGTGGTCATTTTATTCGACCCGCAGAAGATTATTGTGGGCGGCGGCATCACGGAGCAGGGAAACCTTCTGCTGAACGCTATCCGGGGGAAAACCGCGCAATGCCTGCCCGCCGGATTTGCCGTTCAGTGCCCGATTGAGCTTGCGGCCTGCAAAAACGACGCCGGTATGGTGGGCGCCGTAAAATTTTTAATGGATTCCATATAATACATAACAAAAAGATTAAGGGTAATAAAGGTCTGTTATTACTTTGCAGAAATGGCAGGAAGCGTTATGCTTCCTGCCATTTCTTGCATTTTTAGCGAGGCCGTATCAGTTCCAACCTTTCAGGCGCTGATACGGCCTGATTGCTTCGGTTTTGGCGAACTCTTTCAAAATAATTTATTTGGTATAGTCGTAAAAGCCCTTACCGGTCTTTCTTCCCAGCATTCCGCCGCGAACCATTTTTCTGAGTAAGGGGTGAGGACGGTATTTGCTGTCACCCGTTTCGGACTGAAGGACTTCCATTACAGCAAGAACAACATCCAGACCGATTAAATCACCCAGCGCAAGAGGTCCCATGGGGTGATTGGCGCCCAGCTTCATTGCCGTATCAATATCTTCAGCGGAGGCGGTGCCGTCAGCATAGATTCCAACTGCTTCATTGATCATAGGAACAAGGATTCTGTTGACAACGAAACCGGCTGCTTCCTTAACCTGAACAGGAGTTTTCCCGATTTCAACAGCGATGGCTTTGATCTTTTCAACTGTTTCGTCCGGAGTCGTGATGCCGGCAATGACTTCGACAAGTTTCATTACCGGGGCCGGATTAAAGAAATGCATACCGACAACAGCTCTGTCAAGGCCACTGGAAATCTCAGTGATGGACAGAGAAGATGTGTTGGTGGCAAAAATCGTATCCGGTCTGCAGATACCCTGCAGCGCCTTAAACAGTTCTTTCTTCAGATCCATTCTCTCAAGGGCGGCTTCGACAACCAAATCGCAGTCGGAAACGATCTCTCTGGTCCCCGTTGTGATTTTAGCAAGGATTGCGTCTGCTTTTGCCTGGTCCATCTTTCCTTTTGCAACGAGCTTCTCAAAACCTTTGGCAATTTTCTTTTTCCCGCCGGCGGCAAACTCTTCATTAATATCGCAAAGTTTAACCGTATATCCGTCAGTCTGAGCAAACGCCTGGGCAATTCCGGAGCCCATGGTACCCGCGCCAATAATACCAACTTTCATTTTAATTCCTCCTGATTATATTAAAATAGCTTGTAAGGGTTATTTGTTAACGAACGGATCCGCCTTGCGTTTTTCGCAGAAGGCCGCCATCGCATTTTTCTGATCCGCTGTTTCAAAACATGTGCCAAACTGCGCAACCTCAATTGCAACTCCGGAATCAATGTCGACCTGAATGCCGTCATTGACCGCTTTCTTAGTCGCACGAACGGCAATCGGCGCGTTGCCCGCAATCCTGCCGGCAAGCTTCAGGCACTCGTCCATGAGCTGATCCGCCGGATAAACCGCATTGACAAGGCCAAGTCTCAGCGCTTCCTCAGCCTTGACCTTTCCGCAGGTATAAAGCATTTCCTTTGCCTTTCCAACCCCGATGGTGCGTGCAAGCCTTTGTGTCCCGCCAAATCCGGCGGTAATTCCAAGCCCCGCCTCCGGCTGGGCAAACACCGCGTTCTCGGCAGCTATACGGATGTCGCAGCTCAGGGAAAGCTCACAGCCGCCGCCAAGTGCAAATCCGTTTACCGCTGCAATGACAGGGATCGGGAATTTTTCAATTTTTCTGAAAACAGCGTTGCCCTTTGCACTGAAGGCCTTCGCCTCTTCCCGCGTTTTGCGGCTCATTTCCGCAATATCCGCCCCGGCAACAAAGGATTTCTGTCCGGCTCCGGTAATGATCAGGCATCTGGTATTGTCAATGGAAACGCCGTCTATCACAGCCTCAAGATCAGTCAAGACCTCGCTATTTAAAGCATTCAGTGCTTTTTCGCGGTCAATTGTTATGATTCCGATAAAATCTTTTTGCTCGTATTTCACGTAACTCATAATCCAAATAACCCTTCTTTCTTCAGCTTATCAATTACTCGTCGTCGCCCATTTTTACAATTGCGGAAACGCCCATGCCGCCGCCGACACAAAGTGTCGCAAGGCCGTACTTGGACTTTCTGCGCTGCATTTCATATAATAAGGTAACAAGAATTCTGCAGCCGGAGCACCCTACCGGATGGCCCAGTGCAATGGCGCCGCCGTTAACATTTACTTTTGACTTGTCGAATTTCAGGTCATGCGCAACTGCAAGCGTCTGCGAGGCAAAAGCTTCGTTTGCTTCAATCAGATCCATGTCGTCTACTGTGAGTCCTGTTTTTTCCATTACTTTGCGGGTGCTGTAGATCGGGCCAAGACCCATGACGGAAGGATCCACACCGGCGGAAGCGCCGGCAATCCAGGTCGCCATCGGCTTCACTCCGAGTTCTTTCGCCTTTTCTTCACTCATCAGAACGATTGCGGCCGCACCGTCGTTAATGCCGGAAGCATTTCCCGCGGTAACGGTGCCGCCCGCCTTAAATGCCGGCTTCAGTTTGGAAATGCTCTCCGCCGTAACACCTGCGCGCGGGCCTTCGTCTTTGGTGAACAGAACGGTTTCTTTTTTCACTTTAATCGGAACAGGAACAATTTCTTCGTCAAATTTGCCTTCCGCCTGTGCCTTTTCACATTTCTGCTGGCTGAATGCTGAAAATTCGTCCTGCATTTCACGGGTAATTCCATACTGTTCCGCAACATTTTCAGCCGTAATACCCATGTGGTAGTGGTTGAAAGTGTCTTCAAGGCCGTCGTAGATCATGGAATCGAGCAGTTCACCGTTGTTCATGCGATACCCAAAACGGGCATTTTTCAAAAGATACGGAGCGCCTGACATACTTTCCATACCGCCGGCCACAATAATGTCCGCCTCACCGGCTTCGATCAGCGCGGCGGCAACATTGACGCTTTTCAGTGCGGAACCGCACAGGTTGTTCAGAGTAAACGCAGGAACGCTTACCGGAATGCCGGCATAAACGGAAGACTGACGGGCTACATTCTGACCCTGACCAGCCTGATACACGCAGCCCATAATGACTTCGTCAACCTGTTCCGGAGCGACATTAGCGCGCTTCAGCGCTTCTTTAATGACGATGGTACCAAGGGTAGTCGTAGGGACATTGGAAAGCGCGCCCCCCATTTTACCGATGGCTGTACGGCATGCTCCTGCTAAAACGATTTTTTTAAACATGAATTTTCCTCCTCATATAATAGTAATTGCAAGGTAAAATCAGTAGGATTTCCAGTGAACACAGACCCTGCAAACTGTGTTAACGAAATTGCAAACCTTTAGAATTATTCCATATTGGAGAGTTTTGCAAGATGCTCGTAATTCTCAGCTGCAACTTTCTCAGCCTTCTGGAACAGAACCTCAGCACGCTCCGGGAAGGCACGGGTCAGGGAGTTGTAACGAACCTCGCCCATGATGAAGTCACGGTAGCTGGCTGTAGGAGCCTTGCTGTCGAGGTGGAACGGATTCTTGCCCTGCTCCGCAAGACGGGGATCATAGCGGAAGTTGCTCCAATAGCCGGCCTCAACCGCCTTCTTCTCTTCTGCCTGCGCAATGCTCATGCCGCCCTTGATACCGTGGTTGATGCAGGGAGCGTAAGCAATGATGATGGAAGGACCGTTGTAGCTTTCGGCTTCCGTTATCGCCTTGATGGTCTGATTGTAGTCCGCGCCCATTGCAACGTGGGCAACATAGACATAACCGTAGCTCATTGCGATAGCGGGAAGGTCTTTCTTCTTTGTCGCCTTGCCGGTTGCCGCGAACTGTGCCACGGAGCCGATCGGGGTTGCCTTGGAAGCCTGCCCGCCGGTGTTGGAGTATACTTCGGTATCAAATACGAGGATGTTGACGTTTTCGCCGGAAGCGAGAACATGGTCAACGCCGCCGAAACCGATATCATATGCCCAGCCGTCGCCGCCGAAGATCCACATGGATTTCTTGGCGAGGTAGTCTTTGTCTTTCAGGGTCTTTGCAGCAAGCTTTGCAACGTCGTCGCTGCCGCCGGCCACTTTTTCAAGCTCCGCAATCAGAGTATCGGAAGCGGCGCGGTTGGTGTGGCTGTCTTCAGCGGTTGCAAGATAATTCTTACAGGCCTCTTTCAGCGCTGCGGAAGCGGTTTCGGAAGCTTCCATCTTCTCAACATACTCGGCGAGCCTGCCGCGGATTGCGTTCTGGGCAAGCGTCATGCCAAGGCCGAACTCCGCGTTGTCTTCAAACAGGGAGTTGTTCCATGCCGGGCCGTATCCCTTCTTGTTGACGGAGTACGGTGTGGAAGGCGCGGAACCGCCCCAGATGGAGGAGCAGCCTGTTGCGTTTGCAATATACATTCTGTCGCCGAACAGCTGTGTGACGAGCTTGGCATACGGAGTTTCACCGCAGCCCGCGCACGCGCCGGAGAATTCAAGCAGCGGCTGCTTGAACTGGCTGCCCTTGATGGAAGATTCCTTGAACTTCTCAAGGACTTCCGGCTTTTCAGCAAGGGTAAGACCGTAGTCAAAGCCCTTCTGGCTTTCAAGCTGTGTTTCCATCGGCTTCATAACAAGAGCCTTGTTCCCCTTCATGCCCGGGCAGACGGATGCGCAGGAACCGCAGCCGGTGCAGTCATAGGAGGAAATGGTGATTGCATATTTCATGCCGGGCATACCGGTCATATCTTTTGTCTTCTGGCTTGCCGGAGCGGCGGCGGCTTCTTCCGCGGTCATAGCGACCGGGCGGATAACCGCATGCGGGCAGACATAGGAGCAGAAGGTACACTGGATACAGTTTTCCGGAATCCACTCCGGAATATCGATCGCGATGCCGCGCTTCTCATAAGCGGAGGAGCCGGACGGGACTGTGCCGTCAGCCATCTTGACAAAGGCGGAAACAGGAAGCTCGTTGCCCTTGTATTTGTTGGCGGGAACCATCACGTTGTTGACATAGTCAAGCGTTTCCGGTTTGCCGTCTGTAAAGGCGTGCACCTGTGTGTCATCCGTGCAGTGCTTCCAGGATTCCGGAACCTGTACTTTGACAAAATCCGTTGCGCCGCGCTCAATGGCCGCGTAGTTCATGTCAACGATCTTCTGCCCCTTCTTTGCATAGGAATGCAGAGCGGCGTCCTTCATATACTGAATTGCCTGCTCGGAAGGAATGATATTGGCAATTTTAAAGAATGCGGACTGAAGGATGGTATTGATGCGGCCGCCGAGGCCGATTTCCTTACCAAGCTTAATGCCGTCGATAGTGTAGAAGTTAATATCGTTGTCCGCGATATATTTCTTCATCTTGCCCGGCAGTCTCTTGTCGAGCTCTTCCAGATCCCACTGGCAGTTCAGAAGGAAGCTTCCTCCCTTTTTCAGGTCCTGAACCATGTCGTACTCGTCGACATAGGAAGGCTTGTGGCAGGCGACAAAATCGGCCTGGCTGATATAGTAGGTGGACTTGATCGGCTTGCTGCCGAAACGCAGATGGGAAACGGTCAGGCCGCCGGACTTTTTGGAGTCATAGGCGAAGTATCCCTGTGCGTACATGTCGGTGTGGTCGCCGATAATCTTAATGGAGTTCTTGTTCGCACCGACGGTGCCGTCGGCGCCAAGGCCCCAGAATTTGCAGGAATGGGTACCCTTCGGGGTTGTGTCCGGATTTTCCTTAACGTCAAGGGAAAGATGGGTGACATCATCCACAATGCCGATGGTGAAACGCTTTTTCGGCGTGTCGGTTTCCATGTTGCGGTATACGGCGACGATCTGGCCCGGAGTGGTGTCTTTGGAACCAAGACCGTAACGGCCGGTGTACACGGGAACACAGCCGAATTCCGTGCCGTTGATTGCGGCAAGGATGTCCAGATACAGCGGCTCGCCGATGGAGCCCGGCTCTCTTGTTCTGTCGAGTACGGAAATCTTCTTAACCGTCTTCGGCATGACGTCGAGCAGGTATTTTGCGACGAAAGGTCTGTACAGTCTGACTTTGATCAGGCCGACCTTGTCGCCGGCAGCGTTCAGGTAATCCACAACTTCTTCCGCTGCTTCGCAGACGGAACCCATTGCGATGATCACCCTTTCGGCATCCGGCGCGCCGTAGTAGTTGAACGGCTTGTAGTCGGTGCCGATTTTCGCGTTGACTTTATTCATATAGTCGATCACAACATCCGGCAGATCATCATAGTATTTATTGCCCGCTTCGCTGGCCTGGAAGAAGAAGTCGTCGTTCTGGGCCGTGCCGCGTGTTACCGGATGCTCCGGGTTCATCGCGTTGCGGCGGAAAGATTCGACAGCGTCCCAGTCGAGCAGCTCGCCCAGATCGGCGTAATCCCACATGTGGATCTTCTGCACTTCATGGGAAGTGCGGAAGCCGTCGAAGAAATGCAGGAAAGGCACGCGGCCCTTAATTGCGGAAAGGTGGGCAACCGCGCCCAGATCCATAACCTCCTGCGGGCTGTTGGAGCAAAGCATTGCATAGCCGGTCTGGCGGCATGCATAAATGTCGGAATGATCGCCAAAAATGCAGAGAGCATGGGTAGAGAGGGANCGTGCCGAACAGTGGATGACGCTGGGAAGAAATTCGCCCGCCATTTTGTACATGTTCGGAATCATCAGGAGCAATCCCTGTGACGCGGTGTAGGTGGTGGTCAGCGCGCCGGCTGCCAATGAGCCGTGCACCGCACCCGCAGCGCCCGCTTCGGACTGCATCTCGGTAACCTTAACTTCTCTTCCGAAAAGATTTTTTCTGCCGGCCGCGGCATACTTGTCCGTTTCATCCGCCATAACGGACGACGGGGTGATGGGGTAGATGGCAGCAACATCTGTAAACGCATAAGACACATGTGCGGCAGCGTTATTGCCATCCATTGTTTTCATCTTTCTTGAATCCATTATAATTATTTTCCTCCTGCTATACCCTCACTGATAAATATGCGGCGCAGGAAAGCGGAGGGAGTGGAGCTTTCCTGCGCCGGCGGCGATGTGCCGCAGCGATTGTTTGCCATCGAAATCCGTTTCAATTTTTAATATAATTTTTCTTAATATGGACAAAGGTTTCCTTTTCCCTCCTTAATGAGCCTTTGTTCACTATTTAAAGGCTAAAACCTCTTTTCAGGCGGGAGAAAGGGGAACGCCGAAGCCGACTACCACACAGGTAATCGCAAGCATGATGAGCGCCCATTTGAGAACCGCACGCAGCGCTTTGCTGTCTTGGCCAACAAGTCCGACAGCCGCAACCGCAGTGGCAACACACTGGGGAGACATAATCTTGCCGACGCCGGCGCCCAGAGAGTTCGCCGCGGCGAGCCAATACCTGGAAACGCCGATCTGCTGTGCGGCAGACGTCTGCAGGGTTCCCAACAGCACCTCGGTGTTGGTGCCGCTGCCGGTGACAAACGCACCGATCGCGGCAATGATCGGTGCCACGAACGGATAATAGCTGCCGGTGAGGGTGACAAAAAGGTGTGCCATATCGGCGATCATACCGGAATATGTCATAATCTTGGCAACCGCAAGCACAGACATAATGGTTATGATCGTTTTGGACATTTGCTTCACAGTGCCTGTCAGCGCCTGCCACATCATCCTTCCGCTGGCCTTCTGCACAAGGCTGCCAATTATCGTGGCGACAAAAATGATGATGCCGGGCGTATTGATCCAGCTGAAAGAAACAGGACCGGCACTGGCGGCCGTACTGATCTTTACGGTGGACTTAAAAACGGAAAGAAAGCTGTTGACCGGCGGAACCAGCTTAGAGGTCAGCAGAAGAAATACAAAAATAAGAATAAACGGCAGACCGGCCACGACAAGCGGCATTGCCGGTTCGCTTTGTTTCGTCGCCGTGCCGGCAATCCCCGCGCTCATGTCGTACTCCGCGGGAACCGGTTTGTTTTTCCGCGCTCTGGCCATCAGGAAGGTACAGGCCAGTGAAACGACACAGCCGACGATGACGGTCAGCTCCGGCCCGAGGAATCTGGAAACAACCAGTTCCGGCAGAACGAAGGACAGGCCGGACACCAGCGTGATGCCCACAACGCCCTTCAGCGCCTTGACTCCGCCCCCACCTGCGATGACCATTAGAAACGGCACCAGAATCATAAACGGCACCATCTGAAACACCGTCGTAAAGGCCAGCGGCAGCGCATCCAGCCCGGTCACAGCCTGCAGGGTAACGGTAGGAATGCCGACGGAACCGAACGCTGTGGGAAAAGCATTGGCAATCATGCAGACCACACAGGCTTCAATCGGATTCATGCCCATACCGGCCAGCATGCTGGCCGGTATGGCGATCGCCGTGCCGAAACCGGCCATGCCTTCCAGAAATCCACCGAAGCACCAGCCCACCAGCAGGATCAGAAGGCGCTTATCGGCGGAAACACCTGTAAGCATCTGCTTAATGATGTCCATTGCGCCGGTTTTTAAAGAAAGGTTATAGGTGAAAATGGCGGCAATGATGACCAGAATGATAGGCCACAGTGCGGTGGCGAACCCTTCCAGAGCGGACGTGGCGCAATCCACCGCCGGCATACGCCAAAGCGTCAGCGCCAGAACTGCGGCAACGGCCAGCGCGCTGAGGCATGCCTTGTGACCGGGCATCTTCAGATATGTAAGCGCGATAATCAGCCAGACGATTGGCACCAGAGCAAGATAGGATTGAAGCATAAATGAGACCTCCCCTATTTATTTCAGTGGCTACAACAGTCACAGTTTACCTGCTTTTGGTTCTACCAATTTTCGACAAGCATTCCGGTAATATAGAAAGTCAAATGGCAGCAAAAAAAGGACCTCCCGGGAGCGGATATTTCTATGTTGGACACATTATATCCTAAAATTAGCATAAAGTCTATATCAAGTTATATATAAAATTATATTTTAGTATATTTGACGAATATTCAACCCCATTTTTGTCAGAAAAATAGAATCACTCCATTGGGCATTGTATTAAAAAAAAAATGTGGTAAGATGATAGCATACATAAATGGAGCTACCAATTTTAAAGCGTTTTTTACCGCTTGTTCAATGCAAACGGTTGGTGTAAAAACGGAATGGAGGTGCTTTCATGTCTATAATGATTCCCTTTGGCAAATCCGGGATGCCACTGCACGCGGATCTCAGCGATGCGGAAATTCTGGAATCCCATGTGGATGAACTC
>JGI20225J20221_1001493_pt1 | contig 23426 bp, 16 predicted proteins | sample BioMet4_FD_20221 | JGI IMG/M metagenome (IMG submission 20221)
ATTATTATCTCGTGTGAGTTCTATACGAACAGGAACTCTCTGTTCTACTTTTACAAAGTTTCCTGTTGCATTGTCAATAGGAATATTACTGTATACGCTTCCTGTAGCTGAACTAATGCTCTGCACGCGACCTTTGAAAGTAACACCGCTAATAGCATCTGCCTTAAACTCAACAGGCATTCCAACCTTAACATTTTCCATTTGAGTCTCACGATAGTTGGCAATAACCCATATCTCGTCTTGGTCTACCATGTCAACCAACAACTGTCCAGGTTGCACCAGCTGTCCTTCATGAATAGTTTTCCTGCCCACATAGCCGTCACAGGGTGCCGTTATCACGGTATATGATAAGTTTAGTTGTGCCAAATTCAGGGTTGCCTGTGCTACGCTCACTCCAGCATTAGACTGGCCTAGTCGCTGGGTCTGCTCATGTTTCACTACAGCAGTAGCGTTTTTGTTTGCACTCGCCTGATTCATTTTTGCCACAGCACCTTGATAGCGACTAAGTGCCTCTTCATATTGTGTCTTTATATTATCAAACTGCTGTTGCGTTACAGCGTCTTTCTTTAAAAGCATTGTGTAACGGTCATAATCTTTCTTTGCGTTCTGCATTCCCACACGTGCTTCTGCAACACCTGCCCCAGCAACGTTAATACCAGCACTGGCTACATGAACATTACTTTCTACCGTGTTGATGGTTGCACTCACTGCATTGCTACCACTCTTACTTCCCTTTACTCCAGCCTCAGCCTGAGCAAGTGCAAGTCTGTATTCTGCATCTTCTATTATTACAAGAGTATCTCCCTTGTGGACATGTTGAAATTCCTTGAATCTTATTTCCTTTACAAATCCTTGTACACGTGTGTTTATAGGAGTTATATTTCTATTTACCATTGCATTGTCAGTATATTCTACTGTGCCAAGATGCACAAACCTACTGCAAACATATATTACCCCTATGCCCAACAACGCTATCACTATGATATTATAAGCTCTTAATACTTGTTTCCTCTTGTTCATTTTTATATTTTATTTTCTTTTTATATTAAAGTTGTCCTGCTATGTACTTCATTTTGTAGTATGCATAAGCAATATTAATGCGTGCATCGACCTCGCTAAGTTCAGCGTCCAGTTTCATATTGCTAGCATCAAGCATATCGGTGATAAGAGCAAGTTGATTTATATATCTTTCGTTTATCACTTTATAGTTTTGCTGTGCCAATTCAACGTCTTTCTCTTGTGTTTCTAATTCAGTGTAACTTTCCAAATACTGTGTATAGGCAGCCTGTACCTGATTGTTCAACTGTTCGCCCACAACATCCGTCCGTTCTTTGGCATTCTTGAATGCAAGTTTAGCTTTAGAAAGCTTTTTATTGCTTTTGAAAATTGACGACAAGCTGTATTTCACTCCAACTCCGACATACCAAGCGTTTAGATTCTTGTTTATAGACGGTATTTCAAATGTTATAGGTCCGTTAAAATCATTGCATGCAACAAGAGACACCTTTGGCATAAAGTCACTTTTTGCTATTTTTATTTGCTGTTCAGCTATACGCTCGTTCAGTCTGGAAATTTTAATTTGCTGTGACTGATCAGCAGTCTCGGTCTGCCATTTAGTTTCACCATCTTTGCTGAATATGGCAGAAGCCGTATCATCTGTTGGTTGAATAATCTCAGAATTTACAAGTCCTAAAGAATTACATAGTTGATGATTTATGATGCTACACTGATTGCGTATCTTTGTGAGTGTGAGGCGCAACGTCTGCATTTGCAATTCATATCGTGTTATATCATTTTTCAATGCAACGCCCTGGCTATGCTTTTCCTCAATATTAGCTATAAGTTTAGCTGTTAGTTCTATATTTTCTTCTATTACTTTTTCGCGATTTTGCAGTTTCTGCAAATCCAAATATTCACCTAATGCCATAAAGCGGATGTTCTCGCGACTCATATCCAGACCTAATCCCGCTTGTTCTTTACCAAGTTGTGCCAATTTTATGTTTGCATTTATTGCTCCACCGGCATAAACCACCTGCTGTGCATCAACGGCAAACTCATTTCCAAGATGAAACGCACTATAACCGTGAACATTTGTGAAGTCACGGTCGGTAAGCAGAATGTTACCCATGTAGTTGGCATTTAGTTTTACATTGATGTCTGGTAAGCGTTCACTTTTTGCTACTTTTACGCCTTCTTTAGCTACTTCAAGTCCTGTCCGCTGTGAATTTAGTTCACGGCTATTGCTTTCCGCCAACTGAAACATATCACTTATGCTCATCTTTCTCACTATTTGCGAATTGGCATTAACAGAAAGAATCACAATCAATGTGATTGTCAAAATAAATCTTTTAGTCATATCTATATTTCAAATAAATCTTTTTACCCTATCCTTAATTGTGGGATTACAACCCTGTCTCTACGATATATATTAATGAGCACATTTAGAATTCAGGTGCAAAGTTACTGCTATTTAGACAAATGTTAATAAACTTAAAGTCCACGTCTATAGACGTTTTGGGACATATATTATCCTTTTTAAAGAAAAATAGGCTATATTTGCAGCCTAAACGAGAATAAAAACAAAATGAACCAAGCAAAAATATACAGTACTTCACTTAAAGAATACATTGATTCCCCAACAATAACAAGCGGAGGGGCTATCATTCTTTGTCGGGATGGACATGCGCGCATACAAGTGAATTTCAATCACTGGGATTTATCAAAAGGTGAAGTTATGACAATCTTTCCAGGCGAGGGCATACAGCTTCACAACCCAACATCTGATTTTTGTGTTGACGTATTAGAATATAGTAATTCCATGTTACGCGAGGCTAGTTTGCAATTAGAACATGCCGTTTATTCATTCTTACGTACCGACCGTAAGTGTAGTGACCCTGAAGTTGTAAAGAATGTTGTTGAAACAATGTTTACATCTATTTCATTTTATCTATCAAATCCGGTTTATGAAGAGACGGACCACATAGTATTGTTGATGTTGAAATCGTTTTTTCTGGGAATCTATGAACATACACGCAATACTCCACAAAAGCAGATTGAAGAAATTGGCAGCCAACGAACAAACGAACTTTTCAATGCATTCATGGCTATACTTGAAAAAGAATACAGACATTCTAGAGACGTAAATTATTACGCATCAAAACTATGCATAACACGCAAATATCTAGGAATAATAATATCTCGCAAGACAGGTATCACGGCAAAGCATGTTATTGATGAATATGTGATAATGCAGTTAAAACTAAATTTGCGCACATCACATGCTTCTATAAAACAGATTGCCGCCGAATACAATTTCTCTGATGCGTCATTCTTCATACGCTACTTCCGTCATGCNACAGGTTCNACTCCTGCNGAATTCCGCAGATTGCATAAAGTTTAATTGAATAACATAAATTCCCTAGTGGTCCGTTAAAAATAGGACGAGTTAAAAATTAAACTAAAACTGTCAGCCATGGTCATTTCATTTTTTCTCATATAGAACATTAGTTGACTAAAAGAGTTTTCACAAAAGAATCTTATCTGTAAGATAAATATTGAAGATGTGAAATGCTTCACAAACTTGTCACCAATATACTTGTATACGATAGAACTTGCTTCTATTAAGAAATAACACCAACTGAGTAAATAAATATTTGTTTTTGAACATATTAAGTGGATCTAATTCTACAGCAAGACTATAAATTAAAGTCTCTCTCTGCCAAAAAACATATCTAATTAACTATGCTTCAATAAATTCAAACCCAATTCAAAGAACACAATGTTATTCCAACGGGATAACAATGACAATTTGAGATGAAGTTTAATGATAAAAGATATATAAACTTAGCATTAGAGCAAAAACATCATTGCTATTTCACATATTATATTCGTTATAAACAGCAGCATTATTCACTTGAATTTAATCCATATAAAAAGTTTCCAATACTATTTTTAAGTTTTATCAATTATTTATTCACATTTATCTTGAACTATGAAACAAATTGAAATATTGATGAAACAATAATTTGCATAATTAGATATAATATCCATATCTTTGCAATCATAATTTTACCTAAAAATAATAACTAACAAACATGAACATGAAATGCACTAACAATGCTAAAAAAATTATTGGGCTATTATTTCTGTATGCGATATTTCCTTTATGGTCATTCGCACAGGATATTACGGTCAAGGGAACAGTCAGTGATGATGGTGGTCCCATCATTGGTGCTACTGTAAAAGTTAAAGGGAGTACATCTGGGTCTGTTACTGATCTAAACGGAAAGTACTCCATTAGTGTAAAACCGAAAAGTACACTGCAAATATCTTATCTGGGTTATAAAACTCAAGAAGTTGTGGTAGGTAACAGAACTACTATAAATGTAGTTTTAAAAACCGACGAAGAGATGCTTAACGAAGTAGTTGTAGTAGGATACGGGCAGATGAAACGTTCTGACGTGACAGGAAGCGTAGTATCCATCAATGAAAAAGCTGTAGAGCGCAGTGTACCAACAAGTATTGACCAGGTTTTACAAGGTCGTGCTGCAGGAGTACAGATTCAATCAAATTCTGGTACNCCTGGTGCTAGTTCCTCAATACACATCCGTGGTATTAATTCACTGAATGCCACCAATCAACCAATCTTTGTAATTGATGGTGTTGTTGTGGATGCAGCGGGAGTTGACACAAGTGATCCATTGTCATCAAATAACCCTCTGGCTAGTATCAATCCAAGTGATATTGTTTCTATGGACATTCTGAAGGATGCTTCTGCTACGGCTATATACGGTGCACGTGCATCCAACGGTGTTATTATGATTACTACTAAGCGTGGTAAAGCAGGCGAAGCCACAATCACTTATGACGGGTATGTTGGATGGCAAGAACAGGCCACAAAACTTGATATGATGAATTTGCAACAGTATGCTATACATCATAACGCACGTGCCGCAGAAGGAATTGTTGCCTACAGTAATGCTTTTGTTAACACGAATGAACTTGGTGAAGGTACAGATTGGCAAGACGCACTGTTCCGTAGAGCTTTGATGACTAATCACAATATTTCTATCACTGGCGGAACACCAGCTAGCACTTATGCTATCAGTGGCGGATATCTAAATCAAGACGGTATTGCTGTTGGTTCAGGTTATAAACGTCTGACGCTTAGGGGTAATACTGATGTACAGGTAAAGAAATGGCTAAAAGCCACATTAAGTTTTTCACTTACAGACTCCAAGCAGAAGGTGGGTGCCGACAATGGTCTTATTATGAATGCACTTGAAAGTCAGCCATCTGTAGCTGTAAAAAGTGCAGACGGAACTTATGACGGACCTGATGATGTATGGATGCCAGTCAATGCCATTGCGATAGCTAACATGCGTGATAACTATAATAAAAAGACAAACTTCCGNGTAAACGGTTCACTCGAGGCGACATTATATAAGGGTCTCACTCTAAGAACAGAACTTAGTGCCGATTACAACCTTAACAAATTCTATTATTACGAACCAGATTACAAGTTTGGTGTACTGAAAAATGACACACGTACCGACAAGTGGACAAAAACAGATACAAAATATTGGTCATGGCGCAATATTCTGACTTATGCCAACACATTTAATGAAAAACATACATTCAATATTATGCTAGGTCAGGAAATGAGCCATTCACATTGGGAAAATCAAGCAAGTACAGCTACAGGATTCTTATCTAATTCTGTGCATGATCCAAATGCTGGAGATGTTTCATCTTCTACTGGTACTGGTACACAGGTTGACAATTCTCTATTCTCTTATTTTGGACGTTTATTCTATTCATACAATGACCGTTATCTACTAACTACAACGCTCCGTCGTGATGGAAGTTCTAAATTTGCAGATGGACATCGTTGGGGGTTGTTCCCTTCAGCAGCACTTGCATGGAAAGTTAGCAACGAACCGTTTATGAAAGGTACAGCAAATGTAATTAATAACATGAAAATTCGTCTTGGTTGGGGTTCAACGGGTAATCAGAATGTCAGCGACTGGGCATACATGGCACTACTTACATCTAAATCTACACCATGGGGCACAGGAGTACTTACAGCCAACAATGCAAATCCTGACTTAAAATGGGAGACTACTAACTCTTATAACGTAGGTTTAGATCTGAATTTATTCAATAACCGCATAGAATTTATTGCCGACTGGTATTACAAAAAGACTCGTGATTTATTACTACAGATGCCTCTGCCTGCTTATCTGGGTTCTTCTGGTAATGGTGCAGCAAGTAATCCATGGGCTAATGTTGGAAGTCTACGCAACACTGGTATTGAAATGACGTTGAATACCGTAAATATTGATAAATCTAGATTTCAATGGCGTAGTAATTTTGTGTTTTCACTCAATCGTAATAAGGTAATAAGCCTAGATACAGAAAGTTCTTCGATTGATAAAACATTTCAAGTTGGTTCAGATGTGTCTACAGTCACACGAACAAAAGTTGGACATCCTGTCGGTCAGTTCTGGGGATATAAAGTAATTGGTCGTTTTGACAAAGCCTCAGATTTTTACTATAAAGATGCTAATGGCAAAGTAAAGGCTGTAGCTCTACCTGAAGGCAGCAGTATAGCTAAGGATAAGACATGGATAGGGGATTACATCTTTGAAGATATCAATGGCGACGGCAAAATAAATAATGAGGATGAAACTTTTATTGGTAATCCATTGCCTGATTTCACTTATGGTATCGGAAATACGTTTTCATGGAAAGGCTTTGATTTAACTATATTCTTCAGCGGTAGTTATGGTAACGATGTTATTAACTATAACCGCAGATATATTGAAGATGTACGTTCTAATAGTAATCTTCTTGCCAGTGCCGCTAATTATGCCAAACTTGGAGTGATAGATCCAAGTCTACCTGCAGGCGATTTCCGCAATCTATATGTCACAAATGCCGATATGACTCACCTGCCACGACTGAGCGCCTCTTCCACTAATGCCAATAATCGTATGAGCAACTTATACATTGAGGACGGCAGTTATCTACGTCTACAAAATATATCATTGAGTTATACGCTGCCAAAGAATCTTGTACGCAAGATTAAACTGGAGAATGTCAAGGTATATATGAATTTACAGAATGTTTACACGTGGACAAAATACGATGGATTTGACCCTGAAGTTGGTGCTATGTATGGTGATGCCCTTATGACGGGCCTTGACTATGGTCGTTATCCTTCACCTCGTATCTACACATTTGGATTAAATGTATCTTTCTAACAATAAAACAATATGAAAATAAATAATATAATATTCATAGCTGGTCTTGTTGGTATAGGAATGACAGCAATGTCGTGTGCTGATGATTTTCTAGATCAAAAGAATACCACAAGTCTGAACCAAAATACGTTCTTCGACAGTGATAACGCCGTTAAGGAAGCTACGTCTACACTGTATAACTATGTATGGAATAGTTTCAACGGAAAGTTGTATTACAGCATGGGAGATGGCCGTTCAAATAATATAACAGCCCAATGGTCTAACTATATTAAAGTATATACAAATTTTAACGAGACTTCACTATCTGAAGGACTACAAGAAGGTTGGGGTTCTCTCTATTCAGTAGTTGCACAGAGCAATAACGTAATTAATAATATTAAAATGAAGTCATCGTCTGTAGTAAGTGAGAATGCTAAAAATCAGGGTATTGCCGAGGCACGTTTCATGCGTGGCTTAGCATACTGGTATNTAGCATCACTGTGGGGGAATGTAATACTATACGAGAACACAAGTGACTTAGTGAACCATTATGTAGTACCTACTAATCCACGTACTGACGTTATGGAATTTGCCATTCGTGACATGGAGTTTGCCGCAAAGCACCTACCTACTGTTGCTTCTGAAACAGGGCGCGTCAATAAGTATTCAGCATTTGGTATGCTGAGCCGTTTCTATCTTTCAATGGCAGGTCTTACTACCGAAGGACAGTATAATGGGACAAATGTTGCAACAGATTTCAATCGAGGCATTCGTAACACCTATTATTTAAATCTTGCACGTAAAGCTGCTGAAAAAGTAATCAAAGAGGGTGACTTCAAGTTAATGTCCAATTACGCATCACTCTTTAAGATAACTAATAACAACTGTTCTGAGGATATGTTCCAATTGCAGTGGCTAACAGGTAGCACGGATGCTATCGGTTGGGGATGTAACCAAGATATTACATCTTTCTTCGGATGGTCTACAATGGTTAGTGATGGTACTAACTGGGGTGGAGCAACTTGTTGCTCGTGGAATTTATTTAACGAATATGAAAGTAGTGATCTTCGCCGACATGAGAGCGTAGCTTCGTATGGTGATTATTATGCCGACATTAATATCAAAGGTGGAGGATACACTTACGGTGTAACAGAAAGTGCTAGTACAAATGGTGCCAACATCAAGAAATACGTCGTTGGCACACACGATGATAATGGTGTAAGCTATAAGCAAAGTTCTGGTATCAACACCCACATGTTGCGTCTAGCTGAAGTATACCTAAATCTAGCTGAAGCTATTCTTGGTAACAATGCATCTACAACAGATGCAGAGGCTTTGCAATATTTTAACTCAGTACGCACAAGGGCAGGACTTGAAGCAAAAAGTGTAATTGACTATGAGGCTTTGCGCCACGAACGCCGCATGGAATTTGCTTTTGAAGGACTTTATTGGTATGACCTTGTTAATCGTGCTTACTATAAACAACAGGAAGTTGTGAACTACCTCAACAATCAAGATCGCAACCGAACTTACAAATACGACTCTGGTTCAGCTTCATATAAACCAAGCGAGAAACCAGGAACAGGTGTTGCCACTGCTACCGCAGCAAGTATGCTGTTACCATACTCTGATGCCGACCAAAACAAAAACCATTATTTAAAGAGTAATGCCACACCTATGGCTTACAATTTTGGTTCTCGAGAGGTTGATGAAGCAACACTATTTGAATAATTGTTATTTAATTCAAAAATCTAAAGAAATGAAAAATATCAGATATATATGGATAATCTGCATCGCATTTGTCACAATGTGTTTTACATCATGCTCTGAAGATGATGGTGATGCATATCCAAGCGGTAACGGTCCGGTAACTGTAAGCAAGATATTTCTTGAGGATGCGGAATCAACCGTACCCGACCGTGAAGTTACCTTCGCCAGACTAGGACAAACCTTACGAATTGGTGGTAGTGGGTTTGGTGGAACAAAGAAAATATTAGTTAATGGCTATGAAACATATTTCAACACAGCCTTAGCAACCAACAACTCTATCATTATACAATTACAGAGTAAGACACCTATAAGTAATGCTCCTGATTCTGTACGCAACAAAATACAGTTTATCAAGGANANTGGAACTTATTCTTATAATTTCATTATACGTGCATCGTCACCTCAAATTTCAAGTATCAGCAATACTCTTCCCCAACCTGGTGAAACAGTTACTGTCTATGGTATCAACTTACAGGAAACCAATAAAGTTACGCTGCCTGACGGAACTTCTGTGACAGATATTACCAATGCTAAAGGCGATGACCAAGGTAAATGGTTCTCTTTCATAATGCCTAATGGCGTAAAAGCTGGTGGAAGCATTATCACAGAAGGAGCTAACGGTACAGCTATTTCTGCAGAATATTTCAACAACAAAATTTGTATGATTCTTGATTTTGACGGAACAGGCACTCAAGGATATTGGAGTTGGAGTCATACAGGAAGTATGATTAATAAAGATAGTGATATCGTTGCCGACCCACTAGCATCAGGTCGTGGTAATGTATGCCCTATGATTCCGTCACGCCTTATCAAAGATGGAGTTGCGGCAGGGAAAAATCGCACATCGGAAATATGGACAGCCGGTAATGGTAATGAAATGGATGATTGGACACGTATGTATACTTTTATTCCAAAAAACACTCCACTCACAGATGTAGCTTTCCAATTTGATATCTATGTACCCGACGAATGGACAAACACAGGATATTTGCAGGTGAACCTTGCAAACAATTCCAGCTTTACGGGATATGGCAGTAATGAGTCTACAAGTATTGGTGTAGCATATTATATTCCATGGATAAAAAGCGATATTATCACACCATTTAAAACAGCAGGGTGGCAAACTGTGACCATACCGCTAAGTGACTTTGGCCGTTTTGCCGCAGAAATCAAAGACGGCAAGAATCCTACATTCCAAGAATTAGTAGAATATCGCAACAATGCAGACTATCGCAACTTCGGTATGTCCTTTGTCAATGGCGATTTCACTTTAAACAAAGTGAAATATGTATCCACAGTAAGCAAACAAGAAGTTTATGTAGACAACTTCCGGATAGTACCTAGCAAAAGCAGTGTAGTAAAGGATTATTAAAATGAGTAAAACATATGAAACTGAATAATATTATTTTCCCATTGATAGCAGCTTCATTTCTGATGACAAGCTGTTACGACGAAAAAATGGATTGGCATACTCCTGATGGACATGGTGCTGCTGTTTCTTCAGAAATTCCCCTTTCGTTAGCAGAAGAAATAGCTAATTATGATTATATAAAAAAGTATATGACGCAATATATGCCTAATGTCCCTATAGGTATAGGTGTAGATGCTGATAAATATCTATCTGACTCTGCTTATGCTGCTGTGGCAAATACCAATTTCCAGATATTCACTCCAGGAAATGCTATGAAGCATGCCTCTGTGGTAAAAAATGATGGTTCACTTAACCTATCAACAGTTGGGCAATTTCTTACAAAAGCTGCCGAGAATAAGATAAATATATACGGTCATAATTTCATCTGGCATACACAGCAAAATTCAACTTATCTTAAATCTCTTATAGCCCCAACAATGACAATTACAAGTGATGGAGATATTGCTAATGTGCTTAAGAATGGTGACTTTGAAACAGGCGACCTATCCAGTTGGAGCGGTTGGGGAAATGGTTCAACAAAGTCATGCGAGGCTGGAACTGGAGTAAATGGTAGTCACGCTGCCGTATTAGTTAATCCAAAAGATGCAAGTTCGTATAGTGCTCAATTCATTCAGGATTTGAGCGCACCAATGGTAATCGGCAATACCTATGTAATACGTTTTAAGGCAAAGGCTAGTGTAGCCTCAGCACAAATTCAATTCTGTGCGCAACAACCAAGTGGAAGCTATCCTGCAGAGGGTTATAACACATTTAATATCGGAACTGATTGGACAACATACCAATATGAGTTCAAGGTAACTTCTCATGATGCCCTGTCGAGAGTGTGTCTTAACTTTGGAGCTGTTGCTGGCACTTATTACATTGACAATGTAGAATTTGGGCAAAAGATAGATGACCCGATGAATAACGTTCTTACTGGAGACGATAGTGATTTTGAAGGTGGAACAAAAGGGGGATGGGGCTCGTGGGGTAACAGTTCTTCATCTAGCATATCAGATAAAGGAAGTGGCTACAACAGCAGCTATAGTGTAATACTAACTAATCCAAAAGACGCAAGTGAATATAGTGCTCAGTGTGCTCATTCTATGGATTTAGTTAATGGTAATACATATATTATACAATTCAGAGCAAAGGCATCTGTTGCTGGCGGAATATTACAGTTTGCTACACAAAACAGCAGTAACTATTCTGGTGAAGGCTATCATACATTCAATGTTGGCACAGATTGGACACTTTGCGAATTTGAATATAATTGTACGAAAGATAATCTTAACCGAATTCTAATAAACTTTGGTAAGGTAGCAGGAACATACTATGTTGATAATATCAAATTCGGCACGAAGAAGAGCGCAGCTGCAAAACGTTACGCGATGCTAAAATCCACAAAGGTAACATACACATTAAAGACTGACGCACAGAAGCGGGAAGCCTTACTTGATGCAATGAAGAATTGGATTGAAGGCATGGCAAAGGCATGTCCAGAAGTTAAACAATGGGACGTAGTCAACGAGCCTATCACCGACGGAACTTATCTATGGCGAGGTGTTGACAAAGGAAGTTGGAGCGCCGACGATAGTGAACCCGTTGAGAACGCTACAGACGGACTTACAATTAACTGGACTTCTGGTCATTGGTATTGGGGATATTATATCGGAAAAGATTATGCTGCCAAAGCATTCCAATACGCACGTGACGCTATAGGAAACGATGCCAAGCTATATGTTAACGACTACAACTTGGAAACATCTCCTGAAAAACTGAGTGCACTGATAGACTTCACCAACTACATTGACCAGAATGGTGGGCATGTTGATGGAATAGGTACACAAATGCACCTCAAATATGATGCAATAACAAAAGATCAGGTTGATGCAATGTTCAAGACTCTTGCTGCAACAGGGAAACTAGTGCGTATCACCGAATTAGACGTAGCTATGGGAACCGCAACCCCTTCATTAGGACAATTCCAGACTCAGAGTGATGTTTACAAAATGGTGATAGAATCTTACAAGGCCAACATTCCTGAGGCACAACGTGGAGGTATTTGCATCTGGGGAATTTCTGATGCTGCCGACGAGCATAAATATTGGATACCTAATGACGCTCCGAATATATTCGATAAGATATATGCTCGCAAAATTTCCTATAAAGGTGTCTGCGATGGAATATCAGGAAAAGATATTGGTGCCGATTTCTCTGGTGATCTATGGCCTAACGCTTACAAATGATAAATAAAAAAGATTCTTTCCCTAACTTTTTAAAAGTTGGGGAAAGAATCTTTTTTATTCATCTTTGAAGTTACAAGACTTTACTGATTTTATAAAAAGCTATTCATTATATTACTAAAATAAGAATAGCCTTAAAATTAAATATAAGTAAGACTACATTTTTGACTATACACTGAAGAATATAGAAATATATGATTATTCTTTCAGTTTCATTTTCTCGCCAAATTCACAACTTACGTAATTGTATATATCCTTGCAACATTCTGCAGAAAAAGATAAACCTGAAGATATGAGTTTATCCCACTGATTATCGTTAAGTCCATTCTCAATGTCATAATGAGTGATATTATATTTAAGCATGCCGAATATAAAACCCGCATTGAAATTATCTCCAGCACCAATAGTACTTACGGAATCGGTCTTCAACACATCATACTCTTTAGTAAAACCGTTTTCAGCACGTACGGAAACAGGCTCACTGCCACGAGTACAGATAAACTTTTTGCAATAAAAACTGATCTCAGAGTTATAAACTTTGTCGGCATCTGGTTGCTTATATAGTATCTCGAAATCTTCATGACTACCACGTACTATATCAGCAAATTCAAGGTTCTCAATGAGATTTGGAGTAATCTTCATTATCTCGTCCTTATGTTGAGAACGGAAATTAACATCATAATATAATATAGCGCCATGGTTATGAGCATACTCCAAAAATCCCGCAACCTGTGGGCGAACAACTGGATTAATAGCGAAAAACGAACCAAAGACAACGATGTCATCAGGATTCACTTCTGGATATATAAACTCCAACTGGTCATGAGGATGATCCTATAAAATATGTAATCGGCATTATTATTCTCGTCAAGGAAAGCTAGAGATATAGGCGACTTGCTATCAGGAAATATGTTCACATTATCGGCATTAACACCGTTATCCTTTAAAAATTTAATTACACAATCGCCAATACGGTCATTACCAGCCTCACTAATAAAAGTTGAATTCACTCCACAACGACCAAGGGAAATAATCGCGTTAAAAGCAGAACCACCAGGAACGGCACTCACTGGTTGACCTTCCTTAAAAATAATGTCGAGTACCGTCTCGCCAATTCCTATTACCTTACGCATTAATTTTTATATTGTATATTTTTTATTTTGAATGCAAATATAATCGAAATCAGCGGCATCTGCAAATTTTTAAGTAACTTTGCACACAATATGACATACAATACTTTTACTCTTGATAATGGATTACGCATTATTCACCACCCATCAACATCTGACGTGGTATATTGCGGATATGAAATAAATGCAGGCACACGAAACGAACTGCCAACGGAAGACGGAATGGCGCATTTCTGCGAACATGTTTCATTCAAGGGAACTGAGCACAGACGCCCTTGGCAAATAATAAACTGTTTAGAAAGTGTTGGAGGTGATTTGAACGCTTTCACAAATAAAGAAGATACTGTATACTATTCAGCCATACTGAAAAAGCATACGGCAAAAGCTATTGACATNCTCACNGACATCGTCTTCCATAGCACTTATCCACAACAGGAAATAGATAAAGAGGTAGAAGTTATCTGCGACGAGATAGACAGTTACAAGGATTCACCAGCAGACCTTATATATGACGAGTTTGANAATNTNCTCTTCAAAGGTCATCCNCTTGGACANAACATATTGGGTACATCAGAACTGGTGAGAGGTTTCAAGACTGCAGATGCAAAGAGATTCACCAGCAAATACTATCGCCCAGAAAACAGTATATTCTTTATTTACGGAGATGTAGATTTCAAACGTATAGTAAAACTACTTAGCAAGGCGACTGCCGACTTCGGACCTTGCAAACCTTTGATCAATCCTGACATAAGTGAAGCGTTGCCAGAGTATAAGAGTCAGACTATTGAAGTTGACAAAGGAACTCATCAAGCTCACGTGATGATAGGAAACCGCAGTTATAATATCCATGATGACAGAAGAATGAGCCTGTACCTGCTTAACAATATTCTCGGCGGACCAGGAATGAGCGCCAGACTTAACATGAGTCTGCGTGAACATTATGGATTGGTATATACGGTTGAAAGTACTATGATGAACTATGGTGACACGGGAATATGGGGTATTTACTTCGGCTGCGATCCNCACGACGTAAACAAGTGNATAAAACTTGTGAAGAGAGAATTAAACAAAGTTATTGACAAGCCTTTATCTGAAACTCAGCTGAAAGCTGCTAAGAAGCAAATTAAAGGTCAGATAGGAGTGTCATGCGACAATAAGGAAAACTTCGCCCTAGATTTTGGCAAGAGTTATCTACACTATGGCTGGGAAAAAGACATTACATCATTATACGCCAACATAGATAAAATCACGTCTGAAAGTATTCAGAATGTTGCTGCCGATATTATGAGCGAAGATAAACTGACAATGCTTATATTCAAGTAATTCAGATATTTCCCTACATTTATTACATGATATTTATTCTCTCATTTATTTACTTCCGCTTATCTGTTTAATTTTAGAGGTAATGTCATCATCAGGTTCATAAGCAAGAGCTTTCTTCCATGCATCAATGGCTTTCGCTTTATTTCCGGATTCAGCTTCCGACTGTCCCAAATTTTTATAAATCAGCCTCATCAATGTTGGATTAGGCTGATAAAGTTGAGCTGCCGCTTCCAAATGAGATATAGCTTCAGTGTTTAGATGAAGCATGCTCTCCACCATACCGAGACGATACATACCGACGGGACTCTTTGGAGAAATGTTTACAGCCTTTTGAAGATACACTTTCGCCGAATCGAGGTTATGAAGATACTCATAACATAAGCCCGTATAATATAATCCAGAAAATGTGGTATCCTTTTCCTGCAACAACCTTTGGTATATATTAAGTGATTTATCATATTTCTGAGAAAAGAAATATGCTTGGGCAAGTGCACGATTAACCTCCACATTATCAGAGTCCTTTTTATAATATTTCTCACCAAATTCTACTGCAAGGATCTGACGGGTACCATACTTATCATTATCAATTATCAGATGCATAAGACTAGCTAAGATCTTACTATCCATAGGGAAACGCCTAATAAGGGCATAACCATAAATTTCCTGGGTAGAAGGATTTTCCATTGCACCATAGGCATAATACAATTCTTTGAAAGCATCATGACTCAAACTATCCTCCTTTATTTTTTCAAGTATCGTTATACATTCCTTTAACTGGTACCTACAATAATAGCAGTCTGCAATCTTCATCTGAAGATCTTTTGTATCACGTATTTTCTGTGCTTTTTGAAAATAGTCTAAAGCATGAAAATAGTCATTTTCCGTAACGCAACTATCCCCTTTGCCAATCAGCTCGTTGCGATTATTGTTCAACGCAAATCCTGCATTGCTAACCAAAAGCATTATAATTGCAATTAATGTTTTTCTAACCATAATTATATTCTGTATTTATTTACTATCATTAACATGAAAAAAAATTGCTTTGTTTCCATTGTCTTTAAAATTAAAAAGCATGACAAAATTACTATTTACAGAGTACAAATCAAAATAAAAAACAGACAAAGATTACACAAAATTACACAAAGAGTAAGATATGTTAATAATGCTCTTAAACACTCTTCTTTTTAAGCATCATGTTTTATCAGTTAATAGAAAGCTGCAAGTATTTAACATACTTGCAGCTATATATTTTTTGCTTAGATCTAAACTTAAAGATATAATACAGACTCGTTTCCTTCATTAAACAACAAGTCTAGAATACTCATGTTTGGTTGAAAATCTATTTTTTGTTGATACACCTGATAATATCTTTTCGGGCTGAAGCCAACATCATTTCCAGGATGCTTAGGGCGTATCACATCACGAAAATCAATCACATCACTTGCTGGTGAGGCAAATTCATCTGTAAGGGCAATCGTTGGACGAATATCCAAAAGCTCATTCATCTTTTGCGTTATTGCCATATTAAAATCAATAAGGAAGTCCCATTTCTTTTCGAAGAAAGGACGTATGTCATCCTGATAATATTCAAAGAAAGGGCTTTCACCATAAGCTGAAGATAAAGCATTCCAATGAATATGTCTCCAATTTCCATGATCAGAAATACGAATATCCTTCATTGGTGTCTTTGATATTGATAAACCTTCAATTGTGGTAACCGGAATACTAAGTGACTGGAGTCCATTAGTAGTCGGTATGACACACCGGTTGCGATAGGTCTGCTTGATAAAATTATCATGCTGTTCTATCATACAATGGTCATATCTGTTTAGCTTCTGATACCATTGTATAGGACCGAAATATGTAGAACCAAGTAATGCTGTTGTCAAAACGGAAGATTGTATAATCGGTATGCTTTGCCACTTATGCTATGATAAGGTACAAGTAATTTGCCACGTCCTATATTAATAAGGTATTCATGACAATTTTTACACCTGCACTTTCGGCAACATACCGTAGGTATAAGAAATTTGTCTTTGCCAACAATGATCGTATCTCCAGGCAGAGCTTCTATTCTACCAAGCAAATTCACACTGTCGCCAAAGACAATTAAATCATTTTTCTTGAAATCAGAACGTGCCAATCTATTCACTATCACTCTGTCACCATTCTTCAACAAAGAATTTTCTGGTACTTTATAGACAGCAAAAGCAAAGGCGCGCACCGCTAATACGATTAAAAACGCAGCCAATATTGATATCATCCATTTCAGGAATTGCCGCATATCAATCAGCCTTCCCATTTGAGGGAAGGCTTAAATAGACTTTATTTGATGTTATCGACAAAATTAAACAGACGATTCCATCTTATGCCACTGAGACCTGGATGATCTGGATTGTGGCTCCACCATATAAATATAGGCTTTCCAACAATATGGCTTTCAGGCACAAATCCCCAATAACGAGAATCGGCACTGTTATGACGATTGTCACCCATCATCCAATAATAATCCATTTTGAACTTGTAGCTATGTGAGACCTTGCCATTGATATATATATTTCCGTTGACAATCTTTAGATTGTTGCCTTCATATACATGTATAGGACGCTCATAGATAGCAATATTGTTCATATCAAGTTTTACAGTTGCACCCTTCTTTGGTATCCAGATAGGACCATAGTTGTCACGAGTCCATCCAGTATATCCGTTTAAAGGATATAAGTCTCCTGTCTGTGCATCCGTATTAAGACGAATACTTTGAACAATATCCTTGCGTTTAGAAAGAACCTTAACAGCATTCTTTGTGAGNGGAATAAAACCGAATTTGCTAAGACCTGTTATATCTTCTGTTGATATNCNTAATTGATCCATTAGCTCCTGNGGCATCGGGCATCTGAGTTTCACATAATAAGAATACTGAACATTATCAGGCTCCTTATTAGCCTTGCCGTTTAGATATACGATTCGNTTCTTTATCTGCAAAGTCTGTCCAGGAAGTCCNACGCAACGTTTTACGTAATTCTCACGACGNTCTGTCGGACGTGTAATTATCTCACCATATTCCTGCTGATTACTCAATATATAGTTTCTACCAAGTGCATAAACCATATCAAAATATTTACGCTGCTGAATTCTGTTAAGTGACTTCAGTTGTGGCATACTATGATTTTGCTGATAAAGTTGTTCTCCAATACCATACGACATTGCATAATAATCTTGCTGTTGCCATTGATCAGAAGAGCAAATGGAATCACCAGCTGGATAATTAAAAACGACAATATCATTAAGCTTTACATTACCCAAACCTTTAACGCGACGATAGTCCCAATGAGGCCATTCGATATAACTCTTGGCATTTACTACAGGGAGGGTATGCTGAGTAAGTGGCATTGTGAGCGGAGTCTCTGGAATACGCGGACCGTAACTAACCTTGCTTACAAACAAATAGTCACCGGTAAGGAGACTCTTCTCTAATGAAGATGAAGGAATAACAAAGTTCTGGAAGAAAAACAGATTAATGAAATATACAGCTACAAGAGCAAATACAAGCGCATCAACCCAACTCATAAGAAAACGAGTAGGTCCTTCAGCATCCTTCCACCATTGCCATCTTATTTTTTTTGTTATATATACATCATATATAAACGGTACAACTATCAGTCCCCACCAACTCTTAACCCATAACAGGAAAAGCAGGTAACAAACTAGAACTACAGTAAACTTAGTCCATTGAACCTTAGAATTAATCTTGGTTTTGCTTTTATCAATCATCGTTATTAGAATTTAAAAAGATCACTTGTGGTAAGCAATCCGGTATGTTCTTTTGTATATTCAGCCGCAAGAACAGCACCGAGTGCAAATCCTTTTCTGCTATGTGCATCATGAGTTATCGTGATTTTATCTGCCTCGCTATCATAACTTATTGAGTGGATACCAGGCACTTCGTCGCGACGTATGCTAGCAATAGCTAACTGATTATCAGCGACCTCATTACTACCTTCTTCTGTTCCGTCAGCATTATGCTGGAATCCTTTAACCCATTCCGCTTTTCTATCAATATTATCTATCAATTCCTCAGCAAGAGTGATTGCTGTTCCTGATGGAGCATCCAACTTATGAACGTGATGAGTTTCCTCCATTTCAACATCATACTGTGGAAAATTGTTCATTATCTTTGCAAGATAACGATTTACAGCAGAGAAAATAGCTACACCAATTGAAAAGTTTGATGCCCAGAACAATGTCTGTTTACCATCTTTAGTAAGAGCCTCAACTTCTGATTTATGATCTGTCATCCAACCTGTACTACCACTCACAATCTTAACATTGTGCTTGAAAGCCTTCAAATAGTTGCTATAAGCAGCTGTAGGATTAGTAAACTCTATCGCAACATCTGCACTGGCAAACTCTGGAGAATCAAAATCCTGAGGGTTGTTGACATCAATCTTGCAAACAATTTCATGACCACGCTGAAGGGCTATTTCCTCTATCATGCGTCCCATTTTTCCGTAGCCTATCAAAGCTATTTTCATAATCTATATAAATTAAGAATATTCTAACTTGCAAAAATAATTCTTTAAAACCATACTACAAAATATAAATTCCTATTTTAACGTTTATTCCAAAGATATAAACCGTCAAACACTGATTATCAAGAGATTTGGTACTGATTGCAATATGTTTACTGAGCATTTAAATTATTTATCTTTAATGTGTATATGCTATAAAAAAATATTAGTAATTTTGCAGCATTATTGATATTCATATTTAATAAATGAAAAGATTTTATTTATGGCTTATTCTTGGCTTGATGTCATCAACAAGCATGGTAGCACAAAACTACAAGGTTACCGTTATGGGTAAAGTGTGCAATCAATTGGGACACGGTATTCCTGACGTTGTTGTAAATGACGGAGAAAACTTCGTGAAGACGGACATGAAAGGCAAATATCGTATTGTAGCAGATACGACAAAAAGCAAATTCATTGCCATATCGACTCCGGCTGAATACATGCTTCCACATAAGGATGGTATAGCTTATGGATTTTATGCCGCAATAAACAAGTTAAAAGGTAAGTCTGTCAGAACACACAACTTCATATTAAACAAACGTGAGAACAAATCCGACAAGTTTTATTACATCGCTATTTCCGATCCACAAATAAACGACGAACATGATTATAAGCGCTGGTGTAATGAGACTGTAAAGGATATGAAATCCGAAATATCTCGTATGAATAAAGAACATGAAGTCATAGGAATAACGCTTGGAGACTTGGTATTTAGTAAACGAAATATTTGGGAACCTTTTAAAAAGTCCATCGAAAACACAGGGATGACAACATTCATGTGTATAGGTAATCACGATATGATTAAGAGTATACCTAGTTTAGAGAATTCGCCAAAGGGAGCAAAGATATATTCAGAAATGGATTTCATGAACTATTTCGGACCTACAGATTATTCATTCAACATCGGAAAGATTCATGTTATTACAATAAATAACATCAATAACATGCAACACAACAAATATGTTGAAATGCTTACACAGTCTAAATTAGAATGGCTACGAAAAGATCTTAGCTATATTCCTAAAGGATCCATGGTATTTCTGAATATGCATGCCCCAGGATGGAACAAATGGTATCCATACGCAAATATGCATAATACTCCTATGCTTGACAAACTTCTCGAAGGATATGATGTTCACGTATTCTGTGGACACTCACACTTTTACCAAGATGTTGACGTAAACGAGCATCTTTACCAGCACAATATAGGTGCTGCTTGTGGCGCATGGTGGTGGGGAGACGTAAACAGATGCGGTGCGCCAAACGGATATATGATTGTTGATGTTGACGGAACAAAAGTCAGATGTATTTACAAAGCAACGGGAAAATCCACAGAGTATCAAATCCACGTTTATAAAAAAGGAGAGTTTAGTACACAAAAAGACTTCATAGTTGCAAACGTATGGGACTATGATAACAAGTGCAGCGTAGAATGGATACAAGACGGAGTGAACAAGGGGAAAATGGAGCAATTTAAAGATAAGGACGAAGAGTATTCTAGAATTAAAAACGAGCATCATGTGAATCTTCCTGAGTGCTATACAACTCACTTGTTTCGCCTAAGACCAGAACAAGGCGCAAAAAAAATAGAAATTATTTTCACTAATCATTACGGAGAAAAATACAAAGAAAACATTGTATTATGATAAGATAGTGGTTCTTTGTCAATTTAGAGGGGGAGAATATTCACCATAAATTGACAAAGGACCAACATCGATTGAAAGTTAAACGTCTTTTAATCATAAAGCTCCCATTATGTCCTTGTTTTATAAATGCTAATTAGCAAAAAAACAATAAGAATATAGTCTACTATTTGTTTATAAATATAACAACTATATTTGTTTTAGACTTTTAAATACATAAACATATTAATGAACAAGAAACGAACGGATTATTTCTATTTTCATAAAAATTGCACTATCTTTGCAAAAACATATTAACTATTAATGTAAACTTAAAGAAAATGAAAAAACTAATCGTTTTAATTAGTTTGTTGGTAATGGCAGTAACAGCCTATTCACAGCAGTTGCGCCCAGGTTCAATAACAATAACACCAAAAATGGGTGTTAATGCATCAAGCTACTTTGGTGACAACAATGAAGGTTGCGAATACAAGACTGGCTTCACTATCGGAGCAGAAGGTGAATATTATATCAAGAATTGGTTAGGCATATCAGCTGGGCTTATGTATTCCCAGCAAGGCTGTAGTGATGGTAACGCGACCCTCTATAATGCTAAGATATGTACAGAGTACATCAATATCCCACTCTTATGTAATTTCCATTTTGGCAAATGTTTCTCACTTAAAGCTGGTCTGCAACCTGGTGTTAACTTGAGTGCGAAAGCAAAAGTTGGAGATGTTAGCGCAGACTTGTCTAGATCGGGCGTTGACGCAAAAACATTTGATATCGCAATGCCAATAGGTATGAGTTTTGCATTCAACAATTTGGTTATTGATGCTCGCTATGCTCTTGGCTTAAACACTGCCTTTAAAGGGAAATTAGACAACTATAATTTTAACAATGCCGATTTATACAACAGTGTATTCTCTTTAACTTTAGGATACAGATTCAACTTGAAATAACCACAAAAGAGACAAGTTATTTCACTTAAAATATATGAGCCCCTGCTCATTCAGAATTCATCATTATCATTTTGATTACTTCTGTATGGACAGGGGCGAAATGATTAATAATTAATAAAATACTTTGCGCTTAATGAAATTTGCATTACTTTTGTTTCCCAAATAGCTATTTTGATGAAGATATTAGTAACAGGTGCCAGTGGTTTCATTGGCAGCTTTATTGTGGAGGAAGCACTCAGAAGGGATATGGAAGTATGGGCTGCCGTGAGGAAAAGCAGTTCAAGAAAGTATCTTACTGATGAGCGTATAAATTTCATAGAACTTAATCTATCCTCGGAAGATGATTTAAGGCAACAACTAGCTGGACATGAGTTCGACTATGTTGTTCATGCGGCAGGTGCTACAAAGTGCCTGCATAAATGTGATTTCTTCAAGACCAATACTGATGGTACAAAGAACCTTGTGCATACACTAATTACATTGAAGATGCCTATCAAACGATTTGTATACCTCAGCAGCCTGAGTATTTTCGGTGCAATTAGGGAAAATTCTCCATATATGGAAATTGAAGAGAATGACATTCCACGTCCAAATACTGCCTACGGTAAAAGTAAACTTATGGCAGAAAAGTTTCTTGACACGATAGGAAATGATTTCCCTTATGTCGTATTACGCCCTACTGGAGTTTATGGACCTCGGGAAAAAGACTATTTCATGATGGCAAAGACTATTAAAGGACATATCGATTTCTCTGTTGGTTTCAAGCATCAGGATATTACTTTCATATACGTTCAGGACCTTGTGCAAGCAGTATTCCTGACATTTGATCGTGGTAAAAACGGAAGAAAATATTTCTTGAGTGACGGCAATATTTATAATTCTACTGAATTCAGTAATTATATTCATGAAAATCTTGGACGCCCATGGTGGATAAGAATAAAAGCACCTATATTCATACTGCGACTTGCAACATTGATTGGAGAATACACAGGAAGAATCACTGGTAAGATATCGGCACTTAACAACGATAAATATAATATTTTAAAACAACGCAATTGGCGCTGTAATATAGAGCCTGCCGTAGACGAATTGGGCTTTCATCCACAATATGACCTGAAACGCGGTACGGAACTCGCCATTAAATGGT
>JGI20225J20221_1001495_pt2 | contig 23401 bp, 16 predicted proteins | sample BioMet4_FD_20221 | JGI IMG/M metagenome (IMG submission 20221)
TAAGCGCGAGTTGGCAGAAGGGTGCAAGATTTTCCACTTCGGCTCCCTCTCACTGACCGATGAGCCTTCGCGTTCTGCAACAATAGAAGCGGTTAAAGCTGCAAAAAAGGCCGGAGCCATCATCTCTTACGACCCAAATTACCGTGCCCCGCTTTGGAAAAGTGAGGACGAAGCCGCAAAGATCATGCAAAGTGTCCTCAATTTTGCTGACATTGTAAAAATCAGCGACGAGGAAATCGGGCTAATAACAGGACAATCTTCTCCCGAGGCCGCCGCCGAGTCTCTTTTCCAAAAAGGGATTTCCTGCGCGGTGGTTACGCTTGGCAGCAGCGGCGCCTATGCCGCGGTGAAAGGCGCATCCGCGCTCGTTTCCGTTCCCGATGTTCCGGTGGTTGACACCACAGGTGCCGGGGATGCTTTTTGGGGCGGATTCCTCTATAAACTGATTGTGAGCGGGCTTCGCCCCAATGAACTTCGAGAAGCACAACTCCGGGATTTCACCGAATTTGCCAACGCGGTCGCCTCGCTGTGCGTTCAAAAGCGCGGGGGGATACCGGCAATGCCCACACTAGACATGGTCATGAATTTTCTTGGGCGAACAGGGGAGCTCTGAGATTTATCAAATGGGTCAATGAAAATAAGAATGTAAGAAAAGAAGTAAGCAAGGCACCTGCGTCGGATTTCGCAGAGTGCCTTGCTTGTTTTTACTCTGATTCATTCACCCTCGCCGTTGCGCGGGATTTAAGTTTCGGAATAGCGAAAGCAAAATGAGTGATGACAGCACATGGCAATGGCTATTCGGGAAACGCCATGGCCCTCATTTATATATTTTACGTTTTTTGGCTGCGGGAATTTCCATTACATACCGATACTTTGCCACGGTGCGCCTTGAAATATCAATGTTTTTTTCCTGAAGGCGCCGAGTGATGTTCTGATCCGAGAGCGGCGCGGATTTATTTTCGTGTTCAATCAGACTGCGGATGGTCTCTTTGATTTGTAAAGAAGAAAAGCAGTCTTCTTTTCCCTGCATTCGTATTTTTGAGGTAAAAAGCGATTTGATACTGATTGTTCCGGAGGAACACACAATATATTTTCCGGAAATTGCGCGACTGACCGTCGATTGATGCAAATGAAGCTGGTCAGCGACCTCGGCGATGGACATCGGTTTCAGACAGGATGCACCATGCTCAAAATAATCTTTTTGAATCACGACGATTTTCTCCAGTACGCGGAGCACTGTGCTTTGCCGATTGGATAATTCCTTTATGAGGAACGCGGCACGTTTCGTTTTATCCCTGAGGTACACGATTGTGTTGTGGTCATTCTCTTCGTGAAGTAATTTTTGATAAAACTTACTGATGTACAAATGGGGCAAAGCTTTTTCATTGTTCTGAATCAAAAACCCGCCCTGCGCATCCTTACAAATGACCGCCTCGGGGATGATGTAGCCGCCGCTGCGGCCTGTCCGAAACCCTCTGGAGGGAATGGGGTTCAGGCTGTGGATGAAATCGCACATTTTTTTCGCAGCCTGAATGGAGATGCCGAGCCGGTTTGCAATAACCTGTATTTTATTTTCGCCCAGGAGTCCGAGATGTTTTTCAATGATTTCTTTGACAAGCGCCGCATCACACTCTGTACACCGCTCCAATTGAAGAAGCAGGCATTCCGTTATATCTGCGGCGCCAACTCCGGGCGGCTCCATCTTCTGAATGATTTTTACAGCTTCCTTTGTTTTTTCGACAGGCAGCCCGAAGTGCCGGGAAAGCTCTTCCGCGCTGCTGCCGAGATACCCTTTTTCATCGAGGTCCTGAATGATGTATCTGCACACGTGCTCAGTGGCCCGGTCGATTTTTATTTCTCCAAGCTGGCTCAGAAGATAATCGGTAAAGGTGTCTTCCGCGGAAAGTGCAGCGTAGGGATCAAAATTTTCCTCGTCGCCGTAAAAGGCCTGGCGGGCACCAAAGGCACAGCCGTCCGAAGAAAGAATTTTAGCCATTTCCAATGCTGTTTTTTCATCTTGATAAGATTCACCGTCGTCAGCTAATACACAGTCGGAAAACATGGAATCTTCCGGCTGATAATCATCGTCATACTCCAGCACGGGATTTTCCATTACGGCTTGTTCCACCCGCTGTTGCAATTCTGCAAGAGGCATTTGCAGCAGCTCAAGGGATTCTCTCATCTCCGCCGTCAATTTCAGCTTCTGACTTTGGCTCTGTCTCTGTGTCTGATTTTTTATATATAAAAGATCCACAAAATCACCTTCCGACTAAAGAGACTGTTCCCCCTTATGCGTCAATATGTTTAAGCAGCGTACTTCTGGTTTCGGCTATTACCCCCGGACTTACGGAGAACTCATCCAGCCCATACTCCATCAGCAGCGGAATCGCCTGTTCATTGGACGCCAGCTCACCGCACAGGCAGCAAGGGATTCCGGATTTATGCGCTGCGGCAATCGTCATCTGAATCAGGCGCAAAACAGCCGGATGCAGCGGATTGTATAAATCGGAAATGCTTTCATTCATCCTGTCCACCGCCAGCGTATACTGCGTAAGATCATTGGTCCCAATGCTGAAAAAATCAACCTGTTTTGCAAATTCCTCCGCAGTCAGCGCGGCGGACGGGATTTCTATCATCATTCCGGTCGGGATCGAAGAGCAAAAACGTACGCCCTCCCGTTCCAGCTGTAATTTGCAGGTGTTCAGGACGTCCTTCGCGCGGTTCAGTTCTTCCATGCAGCTGATCATAGGGAACATAATCTGAATATTGCCAAATGCGGATGCCCTTAAAATTGCCCGGAGCTGCGTCTGAAACAGATCTGGATTCTTAAGGCAAAGCCGGATTGCCCGCAGTCCGAGAAAAGGATTGCTTTCCTTGTCCATCGCAAGATACGGGAGGCTTTTATCTCCTCCAATATCAAGCGTGCGTATGGTAAGGGGTCTGCCGTCCAGCAACTCGGCCGCTTTCCTGTAAATCCGGAACTGTTCTTCCTCGGTGGGCATGGATGGTTTATCCATGTACAAAAATTCCGTTCGAAAAAGTCCCACCCCTTCCGCACCGTTTTTTACTGCGGCTTCAATATCCTTTATTCCCCCTATGTTCGCGGCGATCAAAATCCGCCTTCCGTCTTTGGAACGAATTTTTTTTCCAATCGTTTGTTTTTCGTCCTCTTTTATCAGTTTAAACTGATTCTCAAGCGCCCGGTATTTTTTGATTAAATCCACACCGGGGCTGACCAGGACTTCTCCCGACACGCCGTCCACAATCACGGTATCACCGCTGCGGACTTCCGCGAGAATATCTCTGCAGCCAACTACTGCCGGAATATCCAACGCTTTTGCGAGGATGGCTGTATGGGAGGTTTCCCCTCCTGTTTCAGTCACAAAGGCAAATATTCTTTCTTTGTCAAGCTGTGCGGTGTCCGAAGGCTTCAGGTCATGCGCGAAAATAACGGTTCCGGCCGGCAGGTCGGCAAAATTGAGTTCCTTGCCCTGCCCGGTGAGATTGCGCAGTATTCTTGAACCTACATCCCTGATATCCGCGGCACGCTCTTTCATATAGTCGTCCCCAAATGAGGAAAAGGTATCGTACAGCGTCTTGGTTATATCGGAGACAGCTTTTTCCGCAGATATGGCTTCCTGTTTTATTTTATTAAAGGCTTCCCCTGTAAATGCAGGATCTTTTAAAAAGTTAAGATGGCTTTCTATAATTTTAACGTTTTTAGCGTCCATCTTTCCACGGGATTTTTCTACAATCTCTTCAATCTGTTTTCTGGACAGCTCCAATGCTTTCGTTAGTCTGTCCGCCTCCACGGCGGGATTCCCGGCGGTTTCTTTAAAGTGCAAAGATACATCCGCGTCAATTACATATGCTTTGCCCACCGCATAGCCCTTGAAAACTCCAATACCTTTTTTCATAATGGGCCTCCTCACAAGGTATTAATCTTCTCCGAATTTTGACTTAATTAATGCGGCCAGCTCTGCCACTGCCTTTTTTTCATCTTTTCCATCAGCCTGAATCGTAACGGTATCGTTCATCTTTACCTGCAGGGCAAGCAGGCTGATCATGGATTTTGCAACTGCCGAGCGGGAACCGTTTTTAATGATAATTTCAGATTCATATCTGCCGGCGGTTGTAACCAGCATGGAAGCCGGCCGGGCATGCAGTCCGACTTTGTTGGATATTTGTACTGTCTGTGACGTCATGGTAAAATCCTCCTTAAAATGTGTTTCACTTAATAATTAAGCAATTTTCATGCCAAAGATCATGCGGCTGTTTCCGTCTACGTTTGCGAAACACAATTTCCTATGGAAAAAAAGGAAGCGATATAGCAAATCTCGTCATCGGGAATCAGGACTTTAAATTTTTGTTCCAGTCTGCTGCATGATGTTTTTATCGTCTCGTACATTTTGCTGTTTTTTCTGATATAAGCATCCTTGTCGGGAAACTTCTCGACGGCGATGTTCCCAATCAGGCGGTCAATCAAACACCCGATATGGCACAGAACCCCGATCAGTGTGTCCGGAAGCAATTTGCGCTGTGTCCGGGCTTCTATTTCCTGAATCACTTCCCGGATATCATTGAAAATACTGTTGCTGCTAAGATTTTTCAGCATATTGGAAAGTGTGCGGCCGATTTCTTCAAACGTGTTTTCCGTATCAATGAGCGACTGGATTTCCGGTATGGCCTTTTTGTCGAAAATATCCGCCAGGTCGAAATGCGGCACCGCGAGGTCTATCTGAAAGCTGCTGACAACACAGAGGATTTTCCCGATACGGCTGATGGAGTCCAGTCGGGAAGAAAGGCCTTCTTCGTCCGTCAGCTTCAATGCCACCGTTTCACAAAGGGAATTATAGTAATTCAGTTGGCTGTCCAAAATATTTTTAATTATTTGCGCACTGCCTTCCCCGGTTGTACAAACTGTAAGGATAAACAGCTTCGGCAATTGGCCCCTGTTAGGATTCAAGGGGTCAGCTTCGCTGAGCAGATCATTGACAGACAGCGTTTCATGATACACATAGTCCAGCGGATATCCCAAAGCTGCCTTGCGGCCGGCTTCAATCACATGCAGCGTGCTGACCAGAGGAATGGTTTTCACATGAACGCCAAGCTCGTTTTCCAGCGCCGTGGAAAAATCGGTCAGGGAGCCCATATCCACCAGCAAAAGAAGGTCGGATTTCTGCGGTCTGCCAAGCAGATATTCTTTCAGACCGGTATAGACTTTTTGCGGGTTTTCATCCAGGGAGGCGTCTATCCCCACTACACAGTCCATCCCAAGCAGCCGGTTCGCCGCACCGGCCATGGAAGTCGCAGTTGACACACCGTGTGCAATCACAACCACCTGCACCCGTTCGTTTTTTCCTCCGGCCATCGAATGCTCCAGACAGAAAAATACAGCCAGAAAACCGGCTTCGTCAATCGGCATGGTGATTTCAAATTCCTGGTTGACCAGCTTCAGACTTTCCAGTGCGACGGCAAATTCCGCATCATGCTCCTTACGAATCAGGTTCAACTGCGGATTCACAATCCTGCGCCCTCTTTTTACACGGTTGACGGAGTTGAAAATATGTACCGCCATTCCGTAACGGATATTGTTTCCGAAACTGCGCTCCAGCTTTTCTTCCGCATAAGTCAGAATCCTGTCTACGGTTTGCACAATTTCGACACCCACCAGATTTGTAATGCTTGAAAAATCCTGTGGGTGACTGGAAAGTTCCGTGTATTTCTCAAAGTAAAGATGAATTTCCTTGTCGATCTGCCCGCTGATTTCCTCTTCGCCCGCACCGATGCCTTTCAACTCCTGCATCCGGGTATCTATCATTTCATAGATGTTTTCAGCGTCTTCGTTATTTCGGAACAGCAGCTCTTTAGAACCGCTGTCAAATACGCAGTAGCGCTTATTGATTCCAATAAAACGGTTCCAGATCTGACGGTGTGTGGTTTCCAGGTACAAGCCTTCCTTGATATAGGGGGGCAGGTCAAAGCTGACAATGCGCAGGTCCTCTTTTTTGCCGGATACAAGGTCGGAATAGGCTTTGGCGCAAATAATCTGAATATCGTTTTTTAACTGGCCGATATTGTTGGGACAGTGGTAGCTCAGGAGCGACCGCATGGAATTGACGGAAACAGAAATCGGCTTGTTCAGCCTCGTGGATTCGTTTCGGAAGAAGCCGCTGATTAAATTTAACCTCTCTTCCATGCTGCGTTCACTTAAATTCGGAATTTTAATAATCATGGGAATCCTGCGTACAAAAGTCTTGAGCAGAGTGGAGTCCGGGTCCTCCGTAGTGGCGCAGATGAGCAGGACCTTCGCCCTCCTCTCCAGATCCGCCTCTCCCAGACGGCGGTAAACGCCGCGGTCAATAAAAGTAAACAGCATTTCCTGCCCCTGTGGGGGCAGACGGTGAACCTCATCCAAAAACAGGAACCCACCGTCGGCTTTTTCAAGCAAACCGGGCCTGTCCGTATCCGCGCCCGTATACGCTCCCTTTTTCGTTCCCATGAGTTGACTTACCAGAAGTTGAGGATTGTTTGCATAGTCCGCGCAATTGAAGATAATAAAAGGTGCATCCCCGCCGATGCACTCTTTTTCACGCGCGTATTGATAGATCAATTCCGCAAACATGGATTTCCCCACGCCGGTTTCTCCGAAAATCAGCAAATGCATTCCGTTCGGCGGATACAGCACGGCAGCCTTTGCCTGTTCCACACAATGGTAAAGGCTCCTGTTGTCGCGGACGAATGCGTCAAGTGTGGATTCGGCGCTTTGGGGAGGGAGAGCGCCGGATGGTTTATAATAAATGGGTTTCGAACCGAATTTTACCGCTTTACCTTCTTCACAGAGCCTGTTCAGGTCTCCGCTTACATTTGCGCGCGACAACCCAAGACTTTCCGCCAGATCTCCGGCAGTCACGCCCCGCTCGCCGGACAATTCGCCCAATTTTTTTCTCACAGCCTCAATCCGCTTCAAACTTACCACCCCATATTTCTTATCTAAAAAAGTATAGCCCTTATGCACAATAAAGTCAAATCGTATGTTTGATATATCGTACAATGTGTTTTGTAATTAGCTATAATCTGTTTTATTTAATACACATCTACCGGATTTCTTTTTGTGTTAAGAAGGGTAGCCTGTTTCTCCTTCAATTTATGTCAAATTGTGTTTTGGCACGATTCATGCTTATTCAAGTAGAAGAGAGAAAAAATACATATATAAAAAGGTGATTTTGAAATGGATTTAGAATCAATCTCCATGCAGCTGCTGGTAAACAGCGGCGATGCCAAAAGTCTGGCGATGGAAGCAATCGCAAGCGCAAAAGAAGGCGAATTCGCAAAAGCGCGGGAGTCGATTGAAAAGGCGGGCCACTGCCTTACGGAAGCACACCGTTTTCAAACGGAGATCATACAGGAAGAGGCGGTAGGAAAAATTGATAAAGTGACGGTACTCTTAGCCCATGCGCAGGATCATTTAATGAGTGCCATTACTGTCATCGATATGGCAAAAGAGTTTATCGATTTATATGAGCTTGTTTACTCAAAGCAAGGCTGACCGACTGAATGGAGAGGAGTGCGGTTGATAATGATAAGGGTGGTTCAGTTTTTAAACCAGATACAGGCAGGTCTTGGCGGAGATGAAAGAATGGACATTCAACCCAGGGCGGAACAGGGTGCTGTGGGAATGGGAATGCTTTTACGAACCATGCTCATGAAGAAAGGCGCGGATATTGTGGGAACGGTAATCTGCGGCGACCATTATTTTTTGGAGAATAGGGAAGAGGCTATTGCAAAATTAACAGAGCTGATCCGCTCATTCCGGGCGGACGTGGTGATCTGCGGGCCTGCCCTCAATCATAAACGGTTCGGGGAATGCTGCGGATATCTTGTGGAGGCTCTGGAAAACAGAGAGAAAATTCCGGCCTTCGCCGCCATGGCAAAAGAGAGCACGGGGACGGAGCTTTTCAGAAACCGTGTTTATATTATTGAGACACCGAAGGTAGGCGGTACCGGCCTAAATACTTCCCTGAAAAGAATTGCCGATTTTGCGGTGAAAAAGAGCAGGGGAGAGCCGGTCGGTTCACCCGAAGAGGAAGGATATTTCAAAAGAGACTGATTTGGATAAGTATATCACGCCGCTGTCATCACGGTGGTTTGATACTTAAAATATAACAACAGAGGAGGAGGAATCCGAATGAAGCGCATTCTTTTATTTTGTTCCGCCGGAATGTCTACCAGTCTGCTGGTCACGAAAATGCAGAAAGCGGCGCAGGAAAAAGGGGAAGATGTGGTAATAGACGCTTTCCCTGAAGCGGAAATGGCAAGCCATCTGGACGGCACTGACGTTGTTCTTCTGGGTCCGCAAATTCGATTTGCGTTGAACAGGGCGAAAAAATTATGCAGCGAAAAAGGGATACCTGTCGATGTGATCAACAGCATGGACTACGGAATGATGGATGGCGCAAAAGTACTGCAAAAAGCCCTTGAAATGTGCGAGGATTCAAACGGAGGTGTATTAAAATGAGTAAAAGAGAAAATGTTCTGGAAGAGAAGATCATGCCGGTAGCGGATAAAATTGCCAACAACCGGTACCTGATCGCGATACGTGACGGATTTATGCTGGCAATGCCCCTGCTGATTATCGGCGCGATGTCTTTGCTGATCGAAGAATTTCCGGTCGCGGGATATGCGGATTTTATGGCCGGGATTTTCGGCAAGCAGTGGGGGGACTTTTTTCTGGTTCCCTACCATGCGTCCATGGCGATTATGACAATCTTTGTGATTGTCGGCATTTCCAACAGTCTGTCGAAGCACTACCAGCAGGACGGTCTCAGCTGTGCGGTTATCTCTCTTGTGTCTTTCTTTGTGCTGACTCCGTTCGTCACCAGCTTTACGCCCGAAGGGTCACAGACTGCCTATCAGGTCGGCAGCGTGATTCCGATGGAATGGATTGGGTCAAAAGGCCTGTTCGTGGGGATGCTTTCGGCAATACTTGCCACTGAGATTATGAGGTACATAACCGGCAAGGGATGGGTTATTAAAATGCCGGAAGGGGTTCCTCCGACTGTTTCACGGGCCTTTTCAGCCCTAATTCCCGGTGCGATTACGATTTATGTCTTTGGAATCATCAGGCTGATCTTTGCATATACATCGTTCGGCACCATCCATCATTTTATCTATACGATTTTACAGCTGCCTCTGGTTTCGCTGGGCGACAGCCTTGGCGCAGTGCTCATTGCAAATTTTTTTATCGGGCTGTTTTGGATGTTCGGCATTGCCGGCGGCGACGTCGTCCAATCGATTATGACCCCAATCTGGCTGGCTTTGTCGGCGGATAACCTCGCGGCATTTGGAAGAGGGCAAGCTTTGCCGCACATTATTACTCAGCAGTTCAATTCCATTTATCTGTGGCTGGGCGGCGGCGGCGCTACCTTGGGACTTTGCCTTGCCCTTTTGCTTGTCTGCAAATCCCAGCAATGTAAAAAAATCGGTAAGCTCGCGATTCTTCCTGGACTTTTCAACATCAACGAGCCGATCATCTTTGGACTTCCCGTGGTGCTCAACCCCATTATGGTCATTCCCTTTATCGGGACTCCGTTGGTATTGGCGGTATTGACCTACTTTACCATGGCGGTCGGACTGGTTCCATATCCCAACGGTGTGGTCATTCCCTGGACTACCCCGCCGATCATCGGTGGCTTCCTTATTTCCGGAATCAGAGGGGCAATTCTTCAGATTGTTGAAGTAGCGGTCTCGTTTCTCATTTATCTGCCGTTTATCAAAGCGCAGGACAAGGAATACTGCGAGCAGGAAAAATTATATGAAGGCAAGGGCGACGATTCTGCTGCCGGGTAAAAGAACAATGCTGCAAGCACTTCAAAAAGGAGAATCATAATGAGAACAATTGGATTTTCAATTTATCCGGCCCACGCAAAGCTGGAACAAAATTTAGCGTATATCGATAAGGCGAATCAGTACGGTTATAAAAGAATATTCACCTGCCTGCTTTCTGTTGAAGGGGATAAGGAAAAAATTATTGATGAGTTCAAACAAACAATTGCCCATGCAAACCATTACGGCATGAAGGTAATTGCGGACATCAATCCCTCCGTCTTTCAGTATCTTGAAGTGGACTATAATGATTTACGGATATTTAAAGACATGGGGCTTTATGGAATCCGTCTGGACAACGGATTTACCGGTTACGAAGAATCGGTGATGTCCTATAATGAATTCGGATTGAAAATTGAACTCAATATGAGTGCGGGAACAAAATATATTGACAATATTTTCAGCTATCAGCCCAACGCGGATAATCTTTTAGGATGCCATAATTTCTATCCTCACAGGTATTCAGGACTTGGATATCGGCATTTTATGAACTGCAACGAGCAATTTAAGAGCTACCGTATCCGCACTGCGGCATTTGTTTCCTCACAGAGCGCAAGCTTTGGCCCATGGCCTGTAAACGAGGGCTTATGTACGCTGGAAGAACACCGGAGCCTTCCCATTCAGGTGCAGGCAAAGCATTTATTTTCTACAAATTTAATCGACGACGTCATCATAGCCAATGCCTTTGCGACCGACGAGGAACTGGAAGCCGTCAGCCGGATCGATCCCTATAAGCTGACTTTGAAAATTCAGCCTGCAGACGGCATATCCGATCTTGAAAGGGATATCATTTTTAACAAGCCTCATTTTAACAGGGGCGATATATCGGAATATATGATCCGTTCAAGTAAAAGCAGGGTAAAGGACGGAAGCGGATTCAAGCCCCATAACACAAGAGACATTAAGCGGGGCGACATTACGATCGATAATATTCTCTATAAAAACTATACGGGAGAATTGCAGATTGCCCTTAGAGATATGAAAAACTCCGGGAGTACCAATGTCGTTGGGCGAATAGACGATGAAGAACTGTTTTTAATCGACTGCATAAAGCCCTGGCAGCAATTTGCCTTTACCGAATAATTTTATTAATGGAGATTTGCCGCGTACGTTAGTCTGAAAATGAGCAAACGAAAAGAGAAAATGTATGTTCACAATGGATAAAATTTATCACGCCGAATCTGTTTTGAAGGATGTCGTCCACAGAACGGAATTAATATATGCACCGTACATAAATCCGGAAAGCGAAGTTTACTTGAAACCGGAAAACCTACAGATAACGGGATCTTTTAAAGTGCGCGGCGCGTATTATAAAATTTCACAGCTGTCCGAAGCGGAGCAGATAAAAGGTGTGATTGCGTGCTCCGCGGGGAATCACGCACAGGGTGTGGCTTTTGCTGCGGCAAAAAGAGGAATTTCGTCCCTGATCTGTATTCCGGAGGGAGCGCCGATTTCAAAGATTGAAGCGACCAAGAGCTACGGCGCGCAGGTATGCCTTGTTGAAGGAGTGTATGACGACGCCTTTCAGAAAGCGTGTGAACTGCAAAAAGACAGCGGGGCGGTCTTTATCCATCCGTTTAATGACCCCGATGTTATCGCGGGGCAGGGGACTATCGGGTTGGAAATAGTAAGCGAGCTTTCCAATGTCGACGCAGTGATTGTTCCGGTGGGCGGCGGCGGACTGATCTCCGGGATTGCTTTTGCCATTAAAACATTAAAACCAAACTGCAAGGTATATGGGGTGCAGGCCAGCGGTGCGCCCGCAATGCTGAAATCCGTTGAGAACGGGAAAGTGGAGCCGCTCGCCGGTGTTTCCACCTTTGCGGACGGAATTGCTGTCAAATGTCCGGGTGACCTTACTTATGGGTTCTGCTGCAAATATGTAGACAAAATTGTGACGGTAACGGATGACGAAGTGGCAATGGCTATCCTTGCGCTGGTTGAGCGGCAGAAGTTGATTGCCGAAGGAGCCGGCGCGGTTTCCATTGCGGCGGCCATGTTTAACAAAGTTGAGATCAAAGGGAAAAAAGTGGTTTGCCTGCTTTCTGGAGGAAATATCGACGTTACCATTCTCTCAAAAGTCATTAACCGCGGTCTTCAGAAAGCGGGGCGTCTGGGCGAGCTGGTTCTGAAGACTGCGGACAGACCCGGACAGATTAAGGAGGTAACCGCCATCATTGCCGATTTGGGCGCAAACGTGGTCAGTATCCACCACGACCGGAGCCGGGAGGATATCAGTGTAGACGCCTGTACTTTGAGCATCAGAATGGAGACAAAGAACAGCGGTCATTTGGCGGAAATTCGGCAGGCGATTACCAAAGCGGGATATTTACTTATCAATTAGAAGTTCCTCATGAAAATTATTGATTAAAAAGTCGGGCGCCTGAAAATAGCGCCCGACTTTTTGTGCTGTGTTTTTACCAACGTTTCCATTTGCTGTCGGCTTCTTCAGAACGGTCTTTCAGCAGAATTTTCACAACCTTCTCGGCTGTGAGGGCCTTGCCGTAGGAAATTGCTTTCCCGTTGGACAACAAGAACAGGGGGTGACATTACGCAATAAGCTACAATTCGTGAAACAAAGAAAACCGTTTCGTGCTCCGCTGCCGATCGACGTTCTTGCGCTGGGTGTCTTTTATATGGTATACTGCTTTAGACAGAATTTGTAGCTTAAAAGCAAAAGCAGTTTTGAAATGACGATGTACAAAAAACTGATTAAGGACCAAAAATTTCACGGAAGAAAGTTGCCAAGAGAATTGGTATGATGGAAACAGGTATGTTTGTAAAGAATTATCGCGGAATAGAAATGCCACATTTGATTTTTGAGTTAAACAAAAACCAGAAATAATCCGATTTAATGGTTAATGTTTTAGACGGCGTCCATGGCGGTCAACACAAATAACAGGGAGAACAATTTTTATGGAACACAAAATACTTAGGCTCACCGTGACCATGGCGTTTGGTGATACTGAAAACACAGTATATCCCACGCTGCTGTGGGATGAGAAGAACATTATTCTTGTCGACTGCGGGTTTATTGGTTCGCTTCCCATATTGGAAAAAGAATTGCATCGGCACGGACTGATGTCAGAGCAAATAACCGGTCTTGTATTGACCCATCATGATCACGACCATATGGGGGCAGCTGCCGCCATGAAAAAAATAAATCATAATATAAAAATATACGCTTCCAAAGCGGAAGCGCCTTCTATTTCCGCTCAGGAAACGCCGCTGAGACTGCGTCAGGCAGAAGAAATGCAGAAAACGCTTCCGCCGGAACAACAGAATTTTGGTAAGGCATTTTGCGATATGCTGCGACGGGTTGAGCCTGTTCATGTTGATAAGTTTCTGCATGACGGAGATCACATGGATTGGTGCGGCGGATGCCGTATCATCGCTACTCCGGGACATACGCCCGGTCATATTTCACTTTTAATGGAAAGTGATTCGGTTGTCATAACCGGGGATGCAATTGCTTTGGAGGGTGGCTTGCCTGTCATAGCGAATCCGCAGTTTACGCTGGATATGGAACAAGCCGCCAAGTCAATGGAGAAGCTATTGTCGATGAAAGCAAAAGCTTATTATTGTTATCACGGCGGCGTGCATCTTTCCTCCCAGCAGCCTTTGCAAGAAAATTAGGAAGAGTCGGTCAAAAATCTTCGTCTGTGCATTTACGAATGATGGTCTTAATTTTATCGAGTGGAAAAGGGGCATCATCTTCAGTGAAGTATTCAATATTTACAATTTCAACGATGGCTGTTCTGCCGTCTTTGCCCACCGGCACAAAAACAGAATCGCCGACTTGGAGAGTGTCATCATCAGTTAAATAGTAATACGATTTCCCACCATCCTCAAACTCCACGCTGCAAAAGATATAATCGCTGTTTTTTCGTTTTGCCTTTCTGTAGACCGATGGGTTAAGGATTTCGCCCATTCCGTAGAAACACATGAAATTCATAATGTCTTGCGCTAGCGCAGGAAAGTCCTCCGGAAGCCCGTTTTTATCAAAACTTCCGGAAATGATGCGCTGCCCGCCATACAGATAAGCAACGGTTATTTTATAGTCTTTTTTTTCCAGTGGGTCGTCAATTACATCTGGCGGATTTCCTTTCATGTTTGAAAAGAGTCCGGAAGAATAATGGTTATCCAAAAAAGCAGACAGGCCGTTCTCAACATGATATTCCCTTGAAACCGTACATCCAGAGCCAATATTCTGGATATGCTCCAGTGATTCTGAAGCACGGTCAAGAGTGATATGCTCAGAATAATCCCATGTTGCGTACTCAATTTCGGGGTTAAACGGCACTTTCGGCTTGATTTTCGTGACCCTGCGATAATCGATAACCAGTTTCTCGATTCTGTCTTGATGGGAATCACCGTCAAAGACAAGCAAATCCGGCATATCCAAGTTATGCCTCATGATGGATGAGATGTTGTCAAGTTCACTCACTCCGGGACAGAGCGATCCAGCAAAACGGAACGATTTCCCGTTGGTGTTGAACATATCTATTTCCCAGCTTCCAATATCAGTAGCAAAGTACATTTCATTTTCTTTGGAAAAATAGTCGCCAACAATCTTCAAAATGTACGATATCGTGTCGCTATGAATTTTGAAGTTTTGTTCGCGCACTTTTTTATACCTGCCGCCGTCGCCCCAGCAATATGAGGAGAAAGACACCTTTCCGTCCGCCGTTGCCGTAAGGTGTTGCTCGACCTCGTCGTCCGGCTTCGGGCGGGGGCCGTAGCAGATGCAATTTGACTTTATCCTTATTTTCTGCACTGTGCCTTCAAATACCGGCGGATGGGCATTCTCCAGTGTCTTACCAAACATAAAGCACCTCCGCTTATGTTGAATCGTCCAAAGAAGCATCATTGGTCTCCTTTAGTTTGTTGGGGTTTGTATATCTTTTGCGGAAAAGCCGTTTTTTGTCGGCGACAGAGATTCCGTGGTTATAGCGTTTTCTTCCATGTGCCGTTTCCTGTAGAGGTAGCATCGATTCGTTTGCTCCACATCAGCTAAGACACGCTCTATGTTGTTCCCGGTCAGCGATGCGTTCCGCCCAAAAGCAGATAGCTCTGATGAACGTTTATCTGCACCGTATATCGGGTACCGATATTCTACCTTATATGGTGCGAAAAATCAATTCAATTCGATGAGTTCGCAGATGTTTAGTTGCGATACTCAAAAGCAACTATACAGTCTTTAGGTTTGAGTTTCGAGCAATTACAGCAAAGTATTATCCATGCACTATCATATGAATCGTGCTCATAAAATCAGAAATTTTCATTTCTGCCGGACATTATGTGTCCGGTTTTTTTTATTCTGTGCTCTTCTGTAGTGCGGGAGACATTCACAGTTACCAATGTGGTGTGAAAATCGGACATTCTGCGTCCGGGGCAAAAAAAAGCTCCAATACAGCCCGCATAAATTTTATAAACCTAATAGGAAATCGATAAAAAACAAATATTGTGCTATTTTTTATGGAAAAACAGACAAACTATCTGTGAAGAGACACCGTCATGTCTGAAGGATTTCTCGAATAAGGAGGAGCTTCCATTGCAGATATTGTTGGAAGAAATCGGTTTTTATATAAATTCACCGTTTCTACTGGTTATTGTACTGATACTGATTTCATTGTTTGGTTTTGCTCTATTCATGCTGTATTACCGGTTGAGCCATTTTGGTAAGAAAGTAAATTTTTCGGTTTGTTCTCATGGAGAAGGAGATAAACCGGGTCCGAGCGAGTGGGACAAGCAGATGCTTGATCTGGCGGAAAGCCACAGTCAGGTCAGACTGACCGGATACAGCTTTGTTCTGTATGATTATAATCAAGCCGCCTATAAAGAACTGAATAAAATTAGAGACAGTATCTCCGCCGTATCCTCCGATATGATTTCCCTGATTCCGGCAGCGCGCTGGCTCTTTGATAATTTTCAAATGCTTTACCGGGAAATTAAAAAGGTGCGTACCTCGGGGACTGACTACGCCGTATTGCCGGTTCTGAAAGGAAAGGAATACCGTAACTTTCCCCGCATTTATATTGTGGCCAAAAAGATGGTGGCTCTTTCCGGCGGACACCTGAGTGAAGAAAATATTTCCGTGATGCTGAATGCATATCAGCGGAAAATAGCGCTTACGGACAAGGAAATCTGGGTTTTGCCGGAAGTGCTGGGATTTTGCCTTCTTGAAGAGATCATTGCAATCGCGGATGAAATCCTTCATATGATTGAGGTAAAGTCAAAGGCGGAAAAATTCCTTCAGGATAAGCTGGCGGATAAGCAGGGGCCGGCCGATCTGTCAGCACTGCTTTGCAAAATAGAGGATCACTTTAGGCTGAACTACTCGTTCCATGCCCATGTCATATACCTGCTGAAAAATATGTCCTTTGATGAGGCTTCCGTTCAAAGATATCTGGAATATCATTTTGCTTCTTTGGAAAGACAGGTGAAGGCCTCCGGCGTATTTCTGGAGGAAGGAAAGATTGAATCATTTCTTGAGACAAATATCCGGACTTTAATTGTCAGCCTGAGGGATATCAATGAGGTGGACGAAGAGAAATTTTTTGAGAAATTTTCCTGTTTGGAGCAGATTTTATCACAGGATCCGGACGGCGTCTATCAAAGGATGGATTTGGAATCCAGGGGCATGTACCGCGGAGTCATTGTTAAATTATCGCTCCGTTACCGGCTGATGGAAGAAAAGATAGCCAAGGACTGTCTGGAACTGGCGGTTCAGGGAAGGGAAGACCTGTATTGTTCTCATCATGTGGGGGCCTATCTTTTGGGGAAAGGTTATCCGATTCTGAAAGCGAAGGTATTAGGAAAGCCGATCCCCAAAAGAATAAAGAAAAAGATGAATGTACAAGGCTTCCTTTATTTTCTTATCCTGTTCCTTATTATTCCGGGGCTGAGTGGCTGTCTGCTCTATGCTTTCCGAAATCTTGGCGGGTTACAGGATACCAACCGGTATATCATTACCCTTCTGGCGGCAATGCCGCTGCTGATGGGTATTTCCATAGAAGTCACAAATTTTATATTTACCAGAAGAATTATGGTTAAGAAGATTCCTTCCCTGAACTATCTGGAAGAAATACCGGAGGAAGCAAGAACCTTTGTGGTCATGCCGGTTATCGTCTCCTCGAAGGAGCAGGGTCTGGAATACATGGATCGTCTTCAAAAGCATTATCTGGCAAACCGGCAGCCGAACCTTTCCTTTGCATTGCTGCTTGATTTTGAGGATTCCCCGGATCAGTTTATGCCGAAGGACGCGGTGATTGAAAGCGCTCTTGCCGCGCGTATGAAGGAACTGAATGAGCTTTATCCGTCGGAGTACCAGCGCTTTTCTCTGTTCTTCCGTTGCCGCAAATGGAATAAAGCGGAAAACTGTTACATGGGATGGGAGCGCAAGAGAGGAAAGCTGGAAGAGTTTAATAACCTTTTAAATGGGGAAGGAAAGGAGAATACCACCTTTTCCTCTATTTACTGCGACCAAAAACTTCTTACCACCTTCCGGTATGTGATTACACTGGATGCGGATACCAACCTGATCCGTGACAATGCCGCGAAGCTGGTCGGACTGATTGATCACCCTTTAAATAAACCGATTCTGGATCTCGCCAATCAAAAGGTGAAGGAGGGCTATGTCATCATACAGCCCTCGGTAAGAAATCATATCGCAGATAAGCACGGCAGCGGATTTACGAAAATCTTCGGGGGGGAGTCGGGTCTTGCCCATTACGGAACTGTCATATCGGATATCTATCAGGATATTTTTAACGAAGCAATTTATACCGGAAAGGGAATCTATGATATAAAAGCTTTTCGCAAGGTGCTTCAAAGTAAGGTGCCGGAAAACCGGATTCTCAGTCATGACCTTTTTGAGAGCTGCTATGCACGGACGGCTTTTTCCAGTACAGCCAAGATTATGGATAATTTCCCAAACAGCGTTTTATCCTTTACCAAAAGGGAACACCGATGGCTGCGCGGAGACTGGCAGCTGCTGCCCTGGCTGTTTATGAAAAAGGCTGCGGACGGGAGCAACTTATGCGCGTTGTCAAAATGGAAAATCTTTGACAACCTGAGAAGAAGTCTGGTTCCTCTAAGCAAGACTCTGCTTATATTGTTGAATCTGGCATGGATGCCGAAAGCATATTATCTTTGGCTGCCCTTAGTTTTCTTTAATGATCTGTTTTCCCTGGTGATTCTGCTGCTTGCGGTGATCACTCAGAAGCTGATCCGGCCGAAGCTCTCCCTTGTTTATAAAAGCTTCTTAGAGGAACTTGCCGTGATGCTGGAAAGAGCATTTCTGGAGTTTACAATCACTCCCTACCGCGCTTATGTCGCATCCGATGCCATTGTCAGAACTCTGTATCGGCTCTTTGTCAGCAAAAAAAATCTGCTTCACTGGAATACGGCGGAAGCGGTGGACGCCTCCATTGTCAATACCAGAAAAGGATATTTTCTTACCATGTGGAGCTCTTTTCTTCCGGCGATTGCGCTTGTGATCATTTTATTTATGGGATATTTGAACCCCGCAGGGATAATTTTGACAGCAATCATCATTGCCGACTGGAGTATTGCCTTTGAAATCGCATACCGGATCAGCCAGCCGGAAAACAAGCTCCATCCAAGGGATAAAGAACAGGACAGCGAACTGCTGTTGGATACCGCGCGCAGAACCTGGCTGTTTTTCAAGAAGTTTTCCACGAAGGAAAATAACTGGCTCTGTCCGGATAATTATCAGATTTCAACGGTTGAAAAAGTCAGCGATAAAACATCGCCGACCAATATCGGACTTCAGTTCCTGGCGATCCTGTCAGCCAGGGACCTGGGGTTTGAAACTCTGGGCTCTACAATTGAAGCCGTGGAAAACTTAATGGAAACGGTTCAGAAAATGCTGAAATACAAGGGACATCTCTATAACTGGTATCACATTAAATCCCTGGAAGTGCTCAACCCCGCCTATATATCAACAGTAGACAGCGGTAATTTTCTGGGACATCTGGTCGTCCTGAAAAACGGCCTTTTAGAGCAGATCGACAAGCCGGTTTATCCGGACAATTTTCTGCCCGAACTTAGGATCGCGGTGGAGAACAGCAATGAGGAAATTCAGCTGAGAACAGGCAATCCTGCCGGGAATCGGCTCAGGGCCGGGTATCAAAGCATAGGGGAATTGATAGAAGATATTGCGGATATCTGGGAAAATTTAAGCGAGAAGAAGCTTAGGCCGCCGGCAGATTACCGCTGGACCAGACATTTGATGAGCCTCATTGACAGTACTGCAAATGAAGCCGCGGCCTTAAAACTGAAGGCAGAAAGCTTTTCTTCTTATCCTGCGCTTCGCCGTATTGCAGCGGAGGATAATCAATTTGCGGACGGCATGATCCATCGGATCAAAGAGCTCTGCAATCAAATAGACTGCATTTTAGCAAATGTTGATTTCCGTTTTCTATTTAACGAAAAAAGAATGATGTTCCATATCGGGTATCATGTATCTTCGCACACGCTGGATGACGGCTGTTACGACCTGATGGCGTCGGAGTCGGCGCTCACAAGCCTTCTTGCGATATCCATGGGCCAAGTGCCGTTAAAGCATTGGTATAAACTGGGAAGACCGCTGACCATAGTCAAGGGTATTCCGTGTTTCGTATCCTGGAGCGGTACGATGTTTGAATATCTGATGCCAAATCTTGTATTTAAAGAATATGAGGGCTCCGTCTACGCGCAGACTTCCAGGGCTGCGGTGCTTCAGCATATAAAGTATGCAGAGGAAGCGGGGATACCCTGGGGGATATCGGAATCACAGTATTATCGTTTTGACTTAAACTCAAATTACCAGTACTAAGCCTTTGGCGTTCCAAAGATAAGGCTCCAGCCGGTTCGTAGGAATCCCCTGGTGGTTGCTCCCTATGCAACGATGCTGGCACTGGATATCGCAGAAGAGGAATGCATGAGAAATTTAAAGCGACTGAAGGAATTAGGTGTCTTCGGCACTTACGGTTTCTATGAGTCGATTGATTTTAACGTGCCGAATTCTGTGGAACTGAAGCCTTATTGTATTGTAAAATCCTATATGGCGCATCATCAGGGGATGAATCTGGCGGCTATTAATAATTATCTGAATGAGGGCATCCTTCGTGAGAGGTTTCATGCGGAGATGATGATCAAGGCTTCAGAAGTCCTGCTGGAAGAAAAACGCCAGTCCTATTTGATTTCCACTGCCAGACAGGGATACACAATAAAAATCGGAAAACCTCTTTTTAAAGAAGACAGCTACAGTAATCGATATGTCAACAGTGCAGGCGTGAATTCGCCGGTTGTAAATTATCTGTCAAACGGGAAGTATTCCCTGATGATCACTTCGGACGGCGACGGCTTCAGTAAATATGAGGACCGGATGCTTTACCGCTGGCGGTCGGATATTTACGCGAATACCGGTAATTATATCTATATTAAGGACATGAAGCAGGGGAAGCTTTGGAGCGCCGCCTATCATCCTACAAGAACGGAGCCGGAGGATTATCAGGTGGTTTTCTGCCCGCATCAGGCAGAATTTAAACGCAGGGACGGGGATATTTCATCGGACATGGTTGTCAGCCTGGATGCGGACCATAACTTTGAAATACGCAAGGTTACACTTACTAATCACGGGAATAAGGAAAAGCAGCTGGAAGTGACCAGTTATCTGGAGGTGGTGGATGATGCCTATCCGGCAGAGTTAAGTCATCCTGCGTTCAATAAGCTCTTTCTGGAAAGCGAATATCTGGAAGAGCAGGAAATCTTCCTTACAAAAAGACGAGGGAAGAAGGAGGATGATCATCCTTATGTAATGCACATGGTAAGAACAGGAACAAAGCTATGCAAAAAATTAGAATATGAAAATGACAGAAAACGTTTTATCGGAAGAAACAATACCTTGGAAAATCCGGATTCTGTGGTTAACAGCACGGCTTTTTTCAATCATTCGGGCTTTTGTAATGACCCGATTATGAGTCTGCGGGCACAATTCTGCATAGAAGCAGGTGAAACCGCCTGCATTTCTTTCATTACCGGAGTATGCGGCAGTAAGGAGGAAGCAATAAAAACAGCAGCGGAATTGGATGTAAGTTACCGGATTGACGATATTCTGGAGAAATTCAGGCTTCAAAAAAACCTGGAGTTAAAGTATCTGGAGATTACCAGAACCCAGCTGAATGCCTTTCAGGATCTGGTCAGCCCGGTCTACTATTCTGCGGGTATTTACCGGGGGCCGGATGAAAATATAAGACGGAACGTTATGAACCAGAGTTTCTTATGGAAATTTGGCGTATCCGGCGATAATCCCATTATGCTTTTAACGGTTCGGTCCATTGAAGAGGAAAGAATCGTGAAGGATGCGTTAAAGGCTTACGAATATCTGAGAATTAACCGTGTTATGGTGGATCTGATTATCCTGATTGATTCCAAATATGGATACCTTCAAGAGGTGGATGGATTCATCAACGACATGACGAGTTCTCTTCGGATTTATGATTCCGGAAACGAGAGGCCGAGCTTTTTTACACTGCATACGTATGAGATGAAACCGGCGGAGATTGATCTGCTGTATACGGTAGCGCGGGTTGTATTTTCAGAGAAGACGGGGATTTATTTTGCCAAATGAGTTACTTGAGAAATATTAGGCCTTCGAGGCCCAGCCTTTAAGGAGGAAGAGGCTTTGGACACAGCATATGCACCAACAGCACAGGAGCAAAAAACAGAGAATCATGAATTTTTTAACGGCTTCGGGGCATTTGCCTGTGAGGGCAGAGAATATGAAATTCTGCTGGAAGGCGACAACAGACCGCCGGCACCCTGGATTAATGTTATCTCAAACAAGAGCTTTGGATTTCAGATATCGGAGTCGGGCGCGGGTTTTACCTGGAGTATCAACAGCAGGGAAAATAAGCTTACACCCTGGTCCAACGATCCTGTAAGCGACAGAGCCTCCGAGGCAATCTATATTTTGGATGAAATAACCGGTGAGGTAATGACTCCCATGTCCCTCGGGCGGTCTGACCGGGGCATTTACCGGGTAAGGCATGGTTTTGGATACAGCAGGTTTCTTCATAAGGAAGCACTCGTTGATCAGGAGCTGACTGTTTTTACCCCTTTGGATGAGTCATTGAAGCTATGGAACCTAAAACTGACGAACCATTCGGATAAAGTGAAATATCTGAGCCTGACCTATTATGTGGAATGGGTTTTGGGCACCAACAGAGAACAGACCAATCCCTATCTTCTGACCTCTTATGACAATGAGCATGAATGTTTCTATGCGAAGAACATCTATACCATGAACTTTCAAAATGTCTGCTCCTATCTGTTTTCCAGTGAAGCGATCGTCGGTTATACCGGCGACAGACAGGAGTTTCTGGGGCAGAGGGGCAGCATCCGGGAACCGCGGGGAGCGGAAGTCAAGCTGTCCTGCAATACGGGTGTATGCTATGATCCCTGCGGAGCAATTCAGGTATCCGTCGCAATACAGCCGCAGGAGAGCAAGACGGTGCTGTTCGGGCTCGGGCAGAGCAGCAGCCTTCATGAGATATACAGCATCAGAAACAAGTACAGGGATGCCGCCGCCGCGGTAAAGGAGCTTGACAGAGTGAAAGCCTATTGGGACGGGTTATTGGGGACCGTTCAGGTGAAGACAAAGGACAGGGCGGTCGATATTCTGGTGAACGGCTGGCTGCTCTATCAGACGTTGTCCTGCCGCATTCACGCAAGATCAGGCTTTTATCAGTGCGGAGGAGCTTTTGGATACCGTGATCAGCTTCAGGATTCCCTTTCGCTTCTCTTTGCCGATTCCAGTATTCTGCGCAGACAGATTCTGATTGCCTGCAGCAGGCAGTTTGAAGAAGGGGATGTCCAGCATTGGTGGCATCCTCCGATGGGGATCGGGGTAAGAACAAGAATAACCGATGATTTACTGTGGCTGCCTTATTGCACCGCCGCCTATATCCGAAGCACCGGAGATGCCGCAATTTTAAAGGAGCCGGTACCTTACATCAAGGGTCCGCTGCTTAAGGAGGGCCAACAGGATGTCATGTTTACTCCGGAAATCTCCGAGCGTTCCGAAAGCGTTTATGAGCATTGTAAAAAGGCCATCGGCCGGACCCGCTTAGGAGAACACGGACTTCCTCTCATGGGGGGAGGCGACTGGAACGACGGCATGAATGAGGTAGGAGTGCAGGGGAAGGGAGAAAGTGTTTGGCTGGCCTGGTTTTTGTTTGCCGTACTGGGTGACTTCCTTCCTTTGTGCCGGCAGGAAGGCGATGGAGCCTACGGCCGGGAGCTGGAGCAGAAACGGGAAACCCTGCTTCAAAGCATTGAAGAGCACGCCTGGGATGGGGAGTGGTATCTTCGGGCCTTTTATGACGACGGATCGAAGCTCGGTTCAAAGGAAAATGATGAGTGCAGGATAGATTCCATCAGCCAGTCCTGGAGCGTAATATCAAAGGGGGCGAAGAAGGAACGGGCGAAAACAGCAATGCAGTCGGCA
>JGI20225J20221_1002687_pt2 | contig 23381 bp, 20 predicted proteins | sample BioMet4_FD_20221 | JGI IMG/M metagenome (IMG submission 20221)
TTTTTATGCAATTTATTTGTTATGCCACATAATTATTGCGCTTTGCAAATAATTGCAACTATAAAACAAAAAACCAAATGTTTTTTAGTTGGAATACTATTTAACGTTTCATAATGTTTAAGATGGCAATGAAAAAGTTCTTGCCATGTTTAGGTTATACTGTTAAGATTACTTGCTTGCTCATTGAAGTTTCGCAAGAGTTTCTAAGTTTAGATAGTTTTGTCGGCGCATTAGCTCCTTGCCAACAACACAAAGACTTGGCAAATTGGGTAATGAAAAAAATTTAAAGCCATCATACTATGAGAGAAAAGCGCTGGCCATTCACCAAACTTTCTTCCCACATTTCTTAGCAAACAGGCTCTTACATGCGCAATCAAAAAAACATTGCGCTTCCTTGGCGAAGATAATGTTCCTTGCTATCGGGTCATTAACGGGTCAAATGGCACCTTTGGATTATACCCCCTGGTGGGGATCAAGTACAAGGAAATTTAAACTTCCTTCAGGTACAATGGGTGCCTACTGATTGCCATGTGGCAAACTTCCCTTTCGATCCTACCAAAAATCTCGAGAAGGCTTGTTTGGGAACAATACCCCACCCACTATTCCGGAAGAGCAATTTTTTGGGGGGGGGGGGAGTTGCAGACACCAAGAATGTTTATGCCGGAGCCAATAACACTTTACTCACCTATTTATATGGGATGGTACAAATTAGAGCTTAGCATAGAATTAACAAAAAATTTGCAGAGAGACTAAGCTAAAACACAGCCACAAGTCAGGGGATGCAGGAGGTTATTTTTAACACATGATCAAGGCATATTGGCAAGTGGTGGTCATCATCGTGAATAAAAGGAAGTTGGCGCAGAAGGTTTATCTGGAACTTCTAAAAAAGCCTGGAAAGGCGATATTAGGACAAAAATGATTGCAGAAGGGAGTTGCAACAAAGGCTGACGGACTTTCTATAAAAGTAAAGGTTAACGAAGCCGAAATGACACTTACAAAAGTAGAAGACGGTTTAAGTCTTTCCAGAATGTTGCTCTGTCAGATCTGTGGTATTGACTTATCAACACCAATTAAATTAGCTGACGAAACAATTAATAATCTACCAGTCAACCCATCTGTTGGAGTTGCCGATATAGATATGGCCTACAAAAATCGTCCAGAACTTAAAAGTCTCGAATTAGCGACCAATATTTATAATCAGAAAATAAATATAACTCGCTCAGAATTTCTTCCTTCAGTAGTATTAATAGGAAATTATCTCGTAAGCAACCCTTCAATATACAATGGATTTGAAAATAAATTTGGTGGACAATGGAATGTAGGTGTTATGGTAAAAATCCCTATTTGGCATTGGAAAGAAGGTTCTTATAAAGTAAATGCAGCCAAAGCTGAAGCTCGTGTCGCTCAATTTCAATTAGCAGATGCAAAAGAAAAAATCCAGTTACAAGTAAATCAGTCGGCATATAAAGTAAATGAAGCATCAAAGAAACTAGCCATGGCCGAAAAGAACATGGAAAAAGCCAATGAGAATTTACGCTATGCAACTTTAGGTTTTGAAGAAGGTGTTATCCCCCCAAGTAATGTGCTCGAAGCACACACAGCATGGCTGTCTGCTCAATCAGAAAAAATAGATGCGCAGATTGATGTTAAACTAACCGAGATATATCTACAGAAATCATTAGGAACATTATCAAAATGATATAAAAAATAAATAATATGGCATCACAAAAATCACAAAACAGTAATATGCTGCTGGCATTTATTACCCTACTTGGGGTTATTGCAATCGTTGCTTTAGTAGGTTTCTTTATGCTAAGAAAAGGCCCCGAAATTATTCAAGGACAGGCTGAAGTAACCGAATATAGAGTATCCAGTAAAGTTCCCGGCAGAATTCTGGAGTTCAGAGTGAAAGAAGGTGATAAAGTTAAAGCCGGTGATACGCTGGCCATACTTGAAGCGCCTGAGGTTACCGCAAAAATGATGCAGGCACAAGCTGCTGAATCTGCTGCGCAAGCACAAAACCAGAAAGCAATCAAGGGAGCACGTTCAGAACAAATTCAGACAGCTTATGAAATGTGGCAAAAAGCCAAAGCCGGAGTTGATATTGCCGAAAAATCTTATAAAAGAGTGAAAAACCTTTTCGAGCAAGGTGTTATGTCTGCTCAAAAAATGGATGAACTAACAGCACAACGCGATGCTGCCATAGCTACAGAAAAAGCTGCTCATGCACAATATTCAATGGCTAAAAACGGAGCGGAAAGAGAAGATAAACTTGCAGCTTCGGCATTAGTAGATAGAGCAAAAGGTGCTGTTGCCGAAGTTGAATCGTACGTAAAAGAAACGGTATTAATAGCTCCGATGGATGGTGAAATCAGTGAGATATTCCCCGAAATGGGAGAATTAGTAGGAACAGGTGCACCAATTATGAACGTAGCTAAAATGGACGACATGTGGGTTACTTTCAATGTTCGTGAAGATCTTCTGAATGGACTCAATATTGGAACTGAGTTTACTGCTATTATTCCTTCTATGAATAATAAAGAGGTAAAATTGAAAGTGAACTTTATGAAAGACTTAGGTACTTATGCTGCATGGAAAGCAACTAAGACAACCGGGCAGTTCGATTTAAAAACATTTGAAGTTCGTGCACTTCCTACTGAAAAAATACAGAATCTTCGTCCTGGAATGTCTGTTATTATTAAGAAATAGATATGATGGAAGCAAAACAAAAGAAATATACCAGTTTGGGGCAAGTCATGAAACGTGAATGTAAGCGTTTGGTGTCGCGCCCGCTTTATCTCTTTTGTATGGTCATAGCACCCATGTTCTGCTATATTTTCTTTACCACATTAATGGGATCCGGACTTCCAACAGATCTTCCTATTGGTGCAGTTGATTTAGACAATTCATCTACTTCACGCTCAATTCTTAGGAATCTGGATGCTTTCGAACAAACAAAGATTGTTGCCAGATATGAAAGTTTTGATGATGCAAGAATAGCCATGCAACGAGGAGATATTTACGGATTCTTTTATATTCCTGAAGATTTAGCCTCAAAAGCAATAAGCGGTCGCCAACCTAGAATATCTTTTTATACAAATAATTCTTATCTGATTGCCGGTTCTTTGCTTTTCAAAGACATGAAAATGATGTCAGAACTAGCGGGCGGAGCCTTATCGCGTGCCACACTTTATGCTAAGGGCGCTACAGAAGAACAAGCTATGGCCATTTTACAACCAATATTAATTGATACACATCCACTAAATAATCCATGGCTTAATTACTCTGTTTATTTGTGTAATACTCTTGTTCCTGGAATATTGATGATACTCATATTTATGACGACAGTCTATTCTATTGGAGTTGAGATTAAAGACAGAACCGCCAGAGAATGGTTAAGATTAGGCAATAACTCTATCTATATATCATTAGCAGGAAAGCTGATACCNCAAACAATAGTGTTCTTTGTNATGAGTATCTTTTATAATACNTATCTCTACGGATANTTGCATTTTCCTTGCAATAGTGGTATTTTACCAATGATTTTNGCTTCTCTGCTTNTGGTTCTTGCNTCGCAAGCCTGCGGAGTAGTAATGATCGGNACTTTCCCCACATTGCGNCTGGGACTGAGTTTTGCNTCACTATGGGGAGTTATTTCCTTCTCTATTTCAGGATTCTCATTTCCGGTAATGGCNATGCATCCAGTACTTCAGGGTCTATCAAATCTATTTCCATTAAGACATTATTTCTTNATTTATGTAGATCAGGCACTTAATGGATATAGTATGGTATATTCCTGGACAAACTACACGGCATTACTGCTATTTATTATGTTACCATTTGCTGTAATGCAAAGACTAAAGAGTGCTTTAATTTATTATAAATATATGCCATAATGAAAGAAGCAACTTTCAAAGATAAGATATCAGAAGGAATACATGACCTTTTTTATATATGGAAAAGGGAATTCCAGACAACTTTCAGAGATCAGGGAGTTTTGATCTTTTTCATTCTTGTACCACTTATGTATCCATTAATATATGGATTCATATATACAAATGAAGTAGTTCGGGAAGTTCCGGTTATAGTTGTTGATGACTCTCATTCTTCATTGAGCCGTGAATTTATACGAAAAGTTGATGCTACTGCCGATGTTGAAATAAAGACTTATTGCAGCAATATGGAAGAAGCAAAACAGCTGATGAAAGAAAGGAAGGCTTATGGCTTNATATATGTTCCAAGTAATTTCAGTAAAGACATTGCACTGGGGAAACAGACTAAAGTGAGCATCTATTGTGATATGAGNGGATTACTTTANTACAAAGGNATTTTGCTTTCAGCNACAGCTGTATCNTTAGACATGAATAAGAATATCAAAATCAGNCGTGCCGGAAATACAACCAACCGACAAGATGAAATAACAGCACGTCCAATAGATTACGATAATGTAGCTTTGTTTAATCCACAAAATGGTTTTGCAGCATTCCTTATTCCGGCCGTACTTATTTTGTTGATACAGCAAACTTTATTGTTAGGTATTGGACTTTCAGCAGGAACAGCACGCGAACATAACAGATTTAAGGACCTGGTNCCTATCAATCGTCATTATAACGGAACGCTAAGAATTGTCATGGGTAAAGGCTTAAGCTACTTCATGGTATATTCTATTATTTCTGTTTATGTACTCTGCGTAGTTCCTCGTATTTTCAGTCTAAACCAGATTGGACAGCCAGATGCTTTAACTCTGTTTATGTTACCCTATCTGGCCGCTTGCATATTCTTTGCCATGACTGCTTCCATTGCCATTCGTAACAGAGAAACCTGCATGCTTATTTTTGTATTTACGTCNGTTCCTTTGTTATTCATTTCTGGTATTTCATGGCCTGGAGCAGCTATTCCTGCATTCTGGAAATATGTATCTTACATATTCCCTTCTACTTTTGGGATCAACGGTTTTGTAAGAATCAACAATATGGGGGCATCATTAAATGAAATCTCAACAGAATATAAAGCCCTCTGGATACAGGCAGGAGTCTATTTTCTTACCACTTGCTGGGTTTATCGCTGGCAGATACTGAGCAGTCGTAAGCATGTATTAGATCGATACAAAGAAATGAAAGCCAAACAACAACTCTCATCCAGAGAAATTACAGACTAAACTTTATTGTGCAGATACAGTAAAACAAATTATTATANTACAGACGGGAGTAAGCGTTATTACTCCCGTTTTTTTATGTAACAGACTGCTGTATCAGATTTTATATATATCTTTGTCGCAAACTTTATAATAAAAAACAATGAAAGAATTTTTCCAGATTTTAAGAAGGTTTGTACCTCCTTACAANAAGTTTTTAATACTTAATATNCTATCNAATGTCCTTTCGGCGATACTTAATATCTTTTCTTTTTCTCTCATAATTCCGATTCTGCAAATCCTGTTCAAACTCAGTGATCAGGTTTATAAGTTTATTCCNTGGGATGCAGACATGAGCATGAAAAAGATTGCTTTAAATAACTTCTACTATTATGTAACNGAGTTAATTAAAACATACGGACCTAGCAAGACNTTGCTTATTCTNGGACTCTTTCTGTCTATTATGACATTCATGAAGACAGGTACCTATATACTAACTTTTGCAACTATTATCCCTATCAGAACCGGAGTTGTAAGAGATATACGTGGCCAGTTTTATAAAAAGCTGCTTAATCTGCCTCTCAGTTTCTATTCAGAAGAGCGCAAAGGAGATATCATGGCAAGAATGAGCGGCGACGTTCAGGAAATTGAAACTTCCATAATGAGTAGNCTTGATATGATATTTAAGAATCCTATTCTTATTATTATGTATTTCGGAACATTACTTGCTATTAGCTGGGANCTCACCCTGTTTACAATAGCNGTNCTTCCAGGAATGGGTTGGTTAATGGGAACNATAGGAAAGAAACTTAAAANNAAATCACTTATNGCACAGAGCCAATGGAGNGATATGATGTCNCAGATGGAAGAAACNTTAGGNGGACTTCGTATTATTAAAGCATTCAATGCGGAACATAAAATGGANGATCGCTTTAATCGCTGTAATAACGAATATCGCCATACAATAAGCAAAGTAAATACTCGTCAACAGATGTCGGGCCCAATGAGCGAATTCTTGGGTACAGTGCTTATTGTAATTGTTTTGTGGTTTGGAGGAACATTGATTTTAAGAAACTCTTCAACTATTGATGCACCATCTTTTATTTTCTATCTGGTAATTCTTTACAGCCTTATTAACCCACTAAAAGATTTTTCGAAAGCAGCCTATTCCGTACCTAAGGGACTTGCTTCCATGCAACGTGTAGACAAGATTCTGCAGGCGGAAAATTCAATGGAAATTTCAGAGAATCCAACTCCTATCAAAGATCTAAAAGATAAGATTGTATACAAAGATGTATCATTCAAATATGAATCAGAATATGTATTAAAGCATATTAATCTTGTTATTCCTAAAGGTAAAACAATAGCTCTTGTAGGACAATCTGGTTCTGGAAAATCGACTCTTGTTGATCTTCTTCCTCGCTTCTATGATGTTACTGAAGGAGAAATTCTTATTGATGGTGTGAATGTAAAAGATACCACACTGTATGATTTAAGAAGCATTATGGGAAATGTAAATCAGGAAGCAATTTTGTTTAATGACACATTCTATCATAATATTGCTTTCGGAGTTGAAAATGCAACAATGGAGCAGGTTATTGAAGCTGCTAAGATTGCAAATGCACACGAGTTTATTATGGCNAGTGAAAAAGGCTANGAAACAAATATTGGCGACCGCGGAGGTAAACTATCTGGTGGACAACGTCAGCGAATCAGTATAGCACGCGCCATACTTAAAAACCCTCCGATCCTGATTCTGGACGAAGCTACTTCTGCTCTTGATACAGAATCTGAACGTATGGTACAAGAAGCACTTGATAATTTGATGAAGAATCGCACAACGATTGCCATCGCTCACCGTTTATCTACTATTAAGAATGCTGACGAAATCTGTGTTCTTCATGAAGGTGAAATTGTAGAACGCGGAAAGCATGATGAGTTAATCGAGCTAGATGGTTATTACAGACGTTTGTGTGATATGCAAGGATTCTGATTTAGACTATAATAGAATAATTCTTTATATATGGGCTGTTCAATGAACAGCCCTATTTTTTTGCTTTTCCCTTCCATTTTCTACCTGGAACCATTTACAGGACTAGAATCTCAGAGACTTTACCTTAATATCAGAAGAGTAACTTATTTATTAGTCTTCTTTAATAAAATCAAAATAATTCATCAATTAACATTATTTACACAAGCAATGTATTGCTAATTACGAAATATTCGTAGATTTGCGATACAATCGTAATAAACTTATAATCATGGATAAGCTAACTAATCAGGAAGAAGAAGTAATGATCTACATTTGGGAGATAGGCCCATGCTATGTAAAAGACATTGTTACAAAGTTTCCCGAGCCATATCCTCCTTATACAACTATTGCTTCAATAGTGAAGAATCTTGAGAGGAAAGAATATCTATCCTCNAAAAGATATGGNAACACTTATGAATACACTCCTCTTATTAAAGAAACTGAATACAAAAAAACATTNATGAGNGGAGTTGTTCGTAATTACTTTGAAAACTCATACAAGGAAATGGTTTCTTTCTTTGCACGCGAACATAAAATTTCGGCAGANGAATTGAAAGAGATCATTAATCAGATAGAGAAAGGAAAAGAATAACCACATTAATAAATTGTACTATGGCAACCGAGCTCATCTATTTTNTAAAGATAAATATTGGTATAGCTTTGTTTTATGCCTTTTATCGTTTATTTTTTTATCGCGACACCTTTTTCCAGTGGCGAAGATATGCACTGCTATCTTTTCTAGTTATTTCTCTCTTCTACCCTCTAATGAATATCCAGGATTGGGTAAAAGAGCAAGAACCTATAAACCAGATCGCGACTATTTACGCTCAAACTATTTTACCCGATATCGTGATTAAGCCTGAAAACAGCGACAAGTGGACTGAAATAATCACTAATATAGTACCATACGTTTACTATTCAGGAGTGATGTTATTATTTATGCGTTTCATAATCCAGTTATTCAGCATTTGTATTCTGGCTTTACGCAGTAAGAAAAGAAATATCAACGGAATAACAGTGAGAATACCTGTAAAAGCCTCAGCTCCTTTTTCATTTTTCCGCTGGATATTTATATCACCGGAATTACATACGGAGAAAGAAGCTAAAGAAATTCTGGTACACGAAGAGACACATGTACAACAAATGCATTCCATCGATGTAATTCTCAGTGAAATTATAACCATCTTATGCTGGATAAACCCATTTGTATGGTTACTAAAAAGAGAGATTCGTAACAATCTTGAGTACATGGCGGATGATAATGTAATTCTATCCGGACACGATACAAAAAGTTACCAATACCATTTATTAGGATTGGCAAATCAAAAGGCTGCAGCAAATTTATATAATAGTTTTAATGTATTACCTCTTAAAAACAGAATTACCATGATGAACAAAAAAAGAACAAAGAATATCGGTAAAACAAAGTATGCGATATTCATTCCTCTAGCAGTCTTACTAATGTTGGTTAGCAACATTGAAGCTGTTGCGAGAGTAACAAGTAAATTAACAAAAGATCTTGATGTTTCATTGACTAAAAATGAATCAGCTCCTGAGACCGCATCTTACGCACTAGCCCCAATTACGCAGGAAACTGACTCTGCAAAGCCTAAAAAAAGCAATATTTACACCGCTGTAGAAGAAATGCCTAGATATCCTGGAGGCGAACAAGCTTTATTAAAATATATTGTAACTAATCTAAAATATCCTGTTGAAGCACAAAAAGCAAAAGAAGAGGGAAAAGTATATATACGTTTTACCGTAAACGAAAATGGCTATGTTAAAGACCCAACTGTGCTGAGAAGTGTATCACCTTTATTAGATAATGAAGCCAAAAGAATAATCAGTACTATGCCAAAGTGGATTCCGGGAAAACAAAAAGGGAAAAATGTTAGCGTATATTATGTCATACCTATTCTATTCAAGTTAGACGGTTCTCCTGCCAATTTAAAGAGAAACACTTCTGAAAAGAATCAAGTTACGGTAATTGGCTATGGAGCTAAGTCTGATTCTAACATCAAGACTTCACAAACAACGATAAACGAAATAAATAGTGCCAATCCTCCACTTTACATTTTGGATGGTAAGGAAATATCTGGTGCAGAAATGAAGAAGTTAGACCCTAACAGCATTCAATCGATTAATGTTTTAAAAAATAAGGCTGCTACTGATATATACGGAGATAAAGGCGTAAATGGCGTTATTTTGATTACTCTAAAAGATTAGTAAACAATAAAAAATGAACGGTTGATATTCTTTATTACAGCATACATCATTTATTAGGATTGGCAAATCAAAAGGCTGCAAAAAATTTATATAACATTTTTAATGTATTACCTCTAAAAAAACAGAATAACCTTGATGAACAAAAAAAGAACAAGAAACATCGGTAAAACAAAATATGCAATATTTATTCATCTTGCAGCCTTGCTAATGCTGGTAAGCAACTTTGAAGCCGTTGCCAAAGTAACAAGTAAATCAACAAAAGGAGTTAATGTATCATTGACTAGAAATGAATTAACTCCTGAGGTTGCAATTTATACACCAGCCCCAATAACACATGAAACCGACTCTGCAAATCCTAAAAAAAGCAATGTTTTCACTGCAGTAGAAGAAATGCCTAAATATCCCGGTGGCGATCAAGAATTATTAAAATATCTTGCTGCTAATTTAAAGTATCCTATTGAAGCACAACAAAATAAAATAGAAGGGAAAGTCTATATTCGCTTTATCGTAACAGAAGATGGAGATATTGATAAAGCCACAGTCATGAAATCATTAAATAAAGAGTGTGACGAAGAAGCTCTTCGGGTTATTAAAGGTATGCCAAAATGGGAACCAGGAAAACAAAACGGAGTAAACGCATCGGTTTATTACGTTATTCCATTTCACTTCTCACTTAATAAGAACAAAACTATAACAACAGAAAACACTTTAGCAAAAAATGGTGCACCTGAAGAACCTTATCCTTATACAACCGTACAAGAAAAGCCTCGTTTTCCCGGAGGAGAATATGCTTTGATGCAGCTTATTTTTAAAAATATAAAATATCCAATTATATCCAGGGAAAATGGAGTAAAAGGAAAAGTTTATGTTCGTTTTACTATCACAGAAGATGGAACTGTAAAGAATCCTAAAATTATACGTCCTCTTGATTATTTTTGCAACCAAGAAGTTATCCGAATAATAAGAATTATACCCAAATGGATTCCAGGCAAGCAAAATGGCGTTAATGTTCCAGTCTACATTGATCTTCCAATAACATTCGAGATAAATTAAAGAATAAACAATATGAAAAATCAAAGGTTGATATTCTTTCTTATAGCATACAGCATTTATATATTCAATGCTAGCGCACAAAAGGTTTCAATACAGCAAGCTATACAACAATCTAATTATCCGTTGGCTATACAACTGATTGATAAAGAAAAGCCAACCTTTGATTTAGAGATGCAAAAGGTTACGTGCCTGAAAATGATGAATAACTTTTCGAGCGCAATACCTTTGCTTGAAAGTATATCTTCCAGATATTCTCCCAATGTATATTGCTTAAGAGAACTGGCCGATTGTTATCAACAGATTGAAGATTATAAAAAATCAGAAAATTGTCTTCAAAGCGCATTAAGTCTATCTCCTGATAATTCTGTATTACTACGTTTATTGGGAGAAAATTACGATCAGGAAGGGAAAAAAGATTCTGCCATTGTTTATTATAAAAAGACGATTGAAAAGAATCCGGCAGATTTTGTGACCGCTCAAAAGCTGGCAAAACTATATCTGAAAAAAGATCAGTTGGAAGATGTTATCAGTTTAACGAATCAATATCTTAAACAAGATTCACTCAATGTTCAAATGAATAAGCTTAGTGGGGCTGCTTATTGTCTTTCGCACAGATATTCAAAAGCCATTGAGCAATTACAGAAAATCGAAGCAGCAGACAGCACTTACGACACAAATTATTTCCTGGGAATGAGTCATTATGGAAATAATAATTATTTCAATGCCATTATATACCTCAAGAAGGTATATCAAAAAGATAGTACCAGCCTCAGCAACATTTACTATCTGGGGAATGCTTATGGGGAATGTTTCAATTCTCCTAAAGCAATAGAGTACTTAAACAAAGGTATTTGCATTGCCCAGAAGGTAGACTCCGTACTTTATAACTTTTATATGACTCTTTCAACAGCCTATCATACTGAGAAAAAATATAAAGAAGAGATAACTGCTTTATCAGAGGCTTACAAGCGCATGCCCACTCATTCACTTGTACTCTACAAGATTGGCTCAATATATGATATTGCACTGAAAGACGAGCAGAACACGAAATATTATCTGGAATTATTTATCAGTAAGATTCAGCAAGGAGTAAAAGACAAATACGAGAAAACAGGGAAAGACGTTGATCAGATGTATCTCTTATCTGCAAAAAGAAGGCTGGATGAACTCAAAGAAAAGAAACTAGCCCAAAAGAATAAATAAAGCTTCAAAGGCAATTCGTATTTAATTCACTGTTGAAATATCACCTACACCCAGGTGGAGATGTTCCTTACATCCGGGTGTACCAACATCTTACACCCGGATGGACAGCCTTGCTACACCCAGATGGAGCCACCATTTACTCAATAAATGTTAACTAAACAAAATAAAATAAATTTATAAATATTAGGCGTGATTTTTATTCACGAATATACGTCTAATGCCAAAAAACACATAATATGAAAAAAAACTTATTAACTCTACTACTACTTTTATTGTGTATCGCAGCAAAGGCACAATCAGAAAAACCTGTATTATTTACAGTAAAAGGAGTATTGCTGGATTCTATTTCAAAAACCGGTGAGCCATACTCTACCATACGGATTTTTAAAAAGACAGCACCAAATAAACCAATAAAAGTCCTCACAACCGACCTTAATGGAAAATTCACACAAAAAATATCCGAAGAAGGTAATCTGGTTATATCATTTACTTCCGTAGGAAAGAGTGTTGTATATAAAGAGTTTTCAGTACAGCCTAATTCAACAACTATAGACCTTGGTGTTATCTACACAAAGGAAAATGCAAAAGAATTAAAAGGTGTTGAAGTCGTTGCGCAAAAGCCCTTAGTAAAAACAGAAATAGATAAACTTGCTTATAACATCGAAGATGACCCGGATTCAAAAACAAGCAGCACATTGGAAATGTTACGAAAAGTACCTTTGGTTACAGTAGATGGCGAAGATAAAATACAGGTTAATGGTAGCAGTAAGTTTAAAGTATATGTAAACGGTAAGCCAAACAATATGATAAGCAATAACCCCNTGGTTACAGTAGATGGCGAAGATAAAATACAGGTTAATGGTAGCAGTAAGTTTAAAGTATATGTAAACGGTAAGCCAAACAATATGATAAGCAATAACCCCACTGAGGTTTTAAAAAGCATGCCGGCAAGCTCTATTAAATCTATAGAAGTTATCACTAATCCAGGAGCTAAATATGATGCCGAAGGAGTAGCNGGAATATTAAATATAGTTACTTTCGGNAAAGGAATGCAAGGATACACNACTACATTTAATGCAGGTGCAAGTACAACCGGGAGAAATGCCGGGATCTATTCTACTGTACAATCGGGTAAATTCACTGTTACAGGAAACTACTATTATAACTATTATAAATCTGCCGGTGATGTGGACACATATAGTAAACGTGAAGATATTACTTCTACAACTAATAAATATCTGACCAATAAATCAGTTTCCGATTATAAAGGGAATTACAACTCCGGAAATATTGAAGCTAGTTATGAAATTGATTCATTACGATTAATCACATTCTCTGGTAGTTTATACGGAGGAAACAGCAAAAATAATTCAACCGGAAATACAGAAATGGAAGATGCTAATCTTAATTCAATGTACAGCTACAACACTATAANTTCGGGTAAAGANAACTATATGAGCATTGATGCNAGTCTTGATTATCAACGAACATTCAAAAAGAAAGACGAANTGCTTATTCTATCATACAAACTTAATGGTTCTCCACAAAAATCTGATGCATATACATATTATAAAGACATTCTAAACTACCCATCTCAGTTATATGATATGCACACAAAAGGAGATCCCAGTACAACAGAACATACTTTCCAATGCGATTACACTTATCCTATTACCAAAGAGCAAACTCTTGAATTGGGAGCCAAATATATAATCCGTAATAGTGATAGTGATAATAAATATTACACTACAAATTCGGGAAGCGAAGACTTTAAAGAAAATAAAGATAAAAGTAGTAAATACAGTCACCTTCAGGATATTGTAGCTGCTTATGCCGGATATAGTTTGAAACATAAGAGTTTTGGATTCAAAACAGGCTTGCGTTATGAATATACTATGATGGACGTTAAATACTATAGCGCTAAAGGAGAAGATTTCAATAAACGCTTCAGCGATTTGGTTCCATCGGCTAATATCTCGTACCAGATTGCTCCTACCCAAACATTAAAGGCTTCTTATAACATGAGAATCAGCCGACCAGGTATTTGGTATCTGAATCCTTTTATTAATGATGCCGATCCTAAAAATATCAGTTATGGTAATTCAAAACTGGATAGTGAAAAAAGCCATTCATTTGGATTGAACTATAGCAGCTTCTCTCAGAAGTTCAATATTAACCTTTCTTTGGGACATACATTTGTTAATAACAGCATAGAATCGTATTCTTTCATTAAGGACGGTATTGTTAATAACACGTNTGATAATATTGGTAAATGGTCATCAACACGTTTATCATCTTATATAAACTGGAATATGACTCCTAAAACCAGAATATTCATNAATGGAAGTACAAGTTATGACGACTTTAAGAGTGATAAAATGGATCAATCGAACAATGGATTCAATTACTACATCGGNGGTGGAATTCAACAAAACTTGCCATACGACCTGAGATTAAGCTTAAATGGAGGAGGCAGCGGATCTTCCATCGGACTTCAAGGAAAGAGATCAGGATATAAATATTATGGAATAAGCCTGAATAAGTTAATGCTTAATAAGAGACTGACAATCTCGGTATATGCTCGAAATTTGTTTAACAAGAACCTTACATTCACTTCTACTACAGAAACTCCAAGTTTCCGCTATTACAGCGAGACTACTTATCCGATGCGCAGTTTTGGAATTAATATCAGCTATAGAATCGGAGAACTTTCTGCAGCCGTGAAGAAAACCGCAAAATCAATTCAGAACGATGATGTTAAGGGTGGAGGTAGCAATACCGGAGGAGGAGCTCCTTCAGGAAACTAAAAACCAGTAATGTAATGAGAGTGTCTAAGAAATCAAAATATCCCCTTGTAGAATCGGATATTTGATTTCAGTCTCCATTTGAGATACGAATAAATGATATGCCCTCAAAAAGTTTTTTTGTTTAATTTTTGGGGTGCATATCATACTTTTTGAACACTCTCTTTATATGCGCGGAATTTTTCTTCTTTTTTCTGTATATATACGGGGTGAAATAAAAAAGCCCGCAGCTTATAATCAACTAATTAGCTCAAAAAGTAAAACGGATTGTCAGAAAACTTCCTTTATAGTTTCTCTGAGAAATAGAAAGATCGAGTTAAAAAGTGTTTCATGGCTGATTTTAAATACTATATAGAGGGATAAAAAAGAACTAAATTTCGATCGTATTTATATAACATTACAAATAAAATCAATAAAGCGCTTTCACGGAGTGGAAAAAGCTNTTTATAAAGTTAATNTATCNGAAGTATCTATTTAATATACAATAATTTATAATAAAAAACTAATTGTGTAAAATATTAGAACTTCAATCAAGAATAGATTACATAAAAAACCAAGCAATACTATAATAAATCTCTATGNNTTNGTAGCNTTTCATACTTAGAAAAAAGGGCTGTAACGNGATGTTACAGCCCTTTCGTCTATTTATGCAGACAAATNACTTATGCATTTCAACAATCTTNGTNGGAGCTAATTTCTCATTACGTATATTTACCTGACTCACTACATTTTCNGCCAGTGCAAGAAATGCCTGACCGGTAATTGANTCTTCATTCANTGCAACAGGAACNCCACTATCTCCNCCTTCACAAATGCTTTGGACNATTGGAATCTGNCCAAGAAGAGGAATATTCATNTCTTCAGATAANAGNTTGGCACCTTCTTTTCCGAAGATATAATATTTNTTTTCAGGTAACTCAGCAGGAGTAAACCACGACATNTTTTCTACCAATCCCAGGATAGGAACATTTACCTTATCATTGGTAAACATATCAATACCTTTACGGGCATCNGCCAATGCTACAGCCTGAGGAGTGCTNACNACAATNGCTCCNGTTAAAGCAACNGTTTGAACAATAGTCAGGTGAATATCACTGGTCCCNGGAGGNAGGTCGATAAGGAAATAATCCAGTTCACCCCAGTTAGCATCTGCTATTAATTGCTTCAGCGCATTACTTGCCATACCTCCACGCCACACAGTAGCCTGATCGGGATTAACAAAGAAGCCGATAGATAATAGTTTTACGCCATACTTTTCTACAGGTATAATTAGATCTCTTCCTTCCACTCTCTCAAGGAAAGGACGGGCATCNTCTACCTGAAACATCTTTGGCATTGAAGGACCAAANATATCNGCATCCAGCAAGCCTACTTTATAACCAAGTTTTGCCAAGGCAACAGCAAGGTTTGCAGATACAGTAGATTTNCCTACTCCCCCTTTTCCGGAAGAAATAGCTATCAACATTCTTTACATCAGGTAAAAAGCTTTGCCACCTCAGGNCTGANGNTTCTGAACTGCTACCACCGACTAATGATTACCCCAACAATTTCCCACGTACGTCCTTACTCACATAAGTAAGAATTGCAGTTTCAGCAGATTTCACTAACGATTTAATAAACGGATCAGTAGGTTTCTCAAAAATCAAAGAGAAAGAAACCTTCATACCTTCAATGCGGATATCGTCATCCACCATNCCGGAAGAAACAATGTCCTTGCCTGTTCCGGGGTAACGCACATTACTTAGCGCGTCGAGTATAAGTTTAGGATAAAGTGTCATTTTATTATTCATTTTCTAATTGTTCATCTTCAAAAGCTAACGTTGTCTTTTTACCGCTTCGTTTACTACGATTGTAGCTACGATAGGTATCCAGTTCAATTTCTTGTTCAGGTTCTTTTAAAGCACCTTCCTGAGGAAGGGTAAACTTAAGATATTTTATATTCAATCCTCTGTCCAGCCATTGTTGCTCATAATANGTCTGAATTCCTAGAATATCATCTACCAAACCAGAATGGTATAAATCTTCAGTAACAAACAGCACCGGAAATTTATTCTCCTGAACCATATAGTTTGTATANGTAAACATGAAGTTACTGTCAGTCTTCAGATGGATAATTCCATCAGGAACCAGGAATTTGCGGTAACGNTCCATGAAGNAAGTTGANGTTAATCGCTTGGTTGCTTTCTTCATTTGAGGATCAGAGAAAGTAAGCCAGATTTCGCTCACTTCACCTTCNGCAAAAAAGCGATCAATAATCTCAATATTCGTACGCAGGAAAGCTACATTNTTNAGACCNTCTTTCAGAGAATCGGAAGCACCACTCCACATTCGCGAACCTTTAATGTCCACGCCAATAAAGTTTTTATCAGGAAACATNCGCCCAAGTCCAACTGTATATTCTCCTCGTCCACANCCTAGTTCGAGTACAATAGGATTATCATTCTTNAAAAATTCCTTTCCCCACTTTCCTTGCATTTCAAAAGGAACATTATCAACAACCGAATACGGATATTCGAATACNTGCGGATAGCTCCGCATATCAGCAAATTTCTGTAATTTATTTTTTCCCATTCAATCTTTTTATTTTATTTCTTCCACCCATCCGGTATAGTTATAGAACACACGTGTGCTAAATCCCTGATGGAAACGTGCATAGTTATCTATTCCCGTACAATGACAAACGCCCAGACGCTTAGGCAACTTCCTTCCCAGATAAGTACTGATTAAATCAAGCTTATCATCTCCGGCATTACGTACATGAAAACCTCCAATTACTACATTTAGTGTGTGCTCAGGAAAAGCCTCAAATGCACAACGAATAATATTAGTAATTCCTCTATGTGAGCAAGAGCTAAGTACCGAAATAGTTTTCGAATCCGATAAGATCAATGCCAATTCATCTTCAAAAGTATCGGGTACAATATTACCATCTTTCACAGTAAAGAAGTGCTCAAAATGAGTATCACCCTTTTCAACTATTTTAATCTGGGGAAGAACAGTTACTCCTGGTACTATTTCTGTTAAACTATCTACCAGCCATAACCGGTTTTCATCTACTTGTCCGGCACTTACAAAACCATTTTCGCGAGCATCTTTATATTTTTTCTGCAAAGCTTCCTTCTTGCAAACAACCTTAGCTTGCGTATTGAGTTCAAGAAACTGCTTTACTCCACCTGTATGATCGCTATGACCATGAGAGAGAACCAGATAGTCTACTTTCTTTAAATCTACGCCCAGAATTTCTGCATTTCTCATAAACAGATCAGAAGCTCCGGTATCAAACAGTATCACCTTATCTTCGGCAGCAATCAAAAGAGATAGTCCATGCTCTGCCTGCAATCCCCGATCATAAACAACATTATCAACAAGAGTCGTTATTTTAAAGCTCATAATAACATCCGGATTAAATTAATTCAGGCATTTGCCTTTAAATGAAAAAGGAGTATATTATCTCATAGTAAACTGACTATTTTGATAACACACCCCTTCTGCATTAATTATAACAAATATTTTGCAATATACTTCCGTCTTTCAGAACGTTACTTTTATGGAATATTATTCCACAATAGTAATCCATCCAAATTCATCCGGTTCGTCACCGTACTGAATTGCACGAAGTTTATTATATAATTTTGTACTTATCGGACCTGGTTTGCCATCTTTTGCTATTACATAAGATATTCCTTTTTCAACGTCATCAATACGTTCAATAGGGCTGATAACAGCTGCTGTACCGCAAGCGCCGGCTTCTTCGAAAGTAAGAAGTTCTTCTTCGGCAACCGGACGACGTTCTACCTTCAAACCAAAGCTTTCGGCCAATGCGATAAGGCTTCTGTTGGTTATAGAAGGAAGTACNGAAGTTGACAGCGGAGTAATATATGTATTATCTCTGATTCCGAAGAAATTGGCAGCACCGCATTCGTCGATATATTTCTTTTCTTTAGCATCCAAATAGAACTCAGAAGAGTAACCCATATCGTGAGCTTTCTTATTAGCTCTAAGGCTAGCAGCATAATTACCACCAATCTTAAATGTACCGGTTCCAAGCGGAGCAGCACGGTCGAATTCACGAATAATCACATAAGGATTACATGAGAAACCACCTTTAAAGTAAGGACCTACAGGAGTAACAAAAACAATAAATGTATATTCGCTGGCTGGATGAACACCTACCTGAGCACTTGTACCAAACAGAACCGGACGAATATAAAGTGAAGCACCACTTTCATAAGGAGGAACAAAACGTTCGTTTAGTTTAACGGCCTTCAATATTGCTTCTTTGAATTTTTCAACCGGAAGCTTAGCCATCAAAATACCATCACAAGAAGATTGCAGGCGTTTAGCATTCTCTTCNAGACGGAAAATACGAATCTTACCATCTTTTCCTTTAAAAGCTTTCAAGCCTTCAAAAGCTTCCTGCCCGTAGTGTAAACATGTAGCCGCCATGTGAAGATTTATATATTCACTGCTGCTAACCTCAAGTTCTCCCCACTCACCGTTGCGGTAATTATACCGAACGTTGTAATCTGTCTTTATATAGCCAAATGACAGATTAGACCAATCTATTTGTTCCATTATTATATGATGTTTTTGTAAGTTTTCTATTGATTAGCAAAAGTAACTTTTATATTTCAAATTTCCACTTAATAGATTAAGAAAATTATGAAAGAGGAATCTTTTAAATGGGTTTAATATAAATCAGTTACCTTCACCTTCCATGATCTTTTTTATTTCTTCATCGGCTTTGTAAAGTTTTTCCTTACAAAAGCTGACTAATTTCTGAGCTTCTTTAAGCTTCTGGCTCAGCTGGTCGATATCCAGTTCATCTTTCTCCACAGCCGATACTATTTTTTCCAGTTTAGCCATAGCCTCAGCATAAGATTCTTTTTTTTCTGCCATATCCAGTTGTCTATTAATTATTTAACTTCACTTGTTACTTCACCCTTTGCCAAGCGTGTTGTAATTACATCTCCTGCTTTCAGTTGCGCTCTATCCGTCACTGCTTTACCATCTTTGAGGGTTATACTGAATCCTCTTTTCAATAAGCGTTCAGGAGAAGCGTCGTTTACACGTTGCTCCAGCAACATCAGTCGATGCTGTTTATTCGTCAAGCTGCGGACTATTCCCACATTTATTCGCTGAATCAGTTGTTCTAACAAGTAGCCTTCGCGAATTGTTCGGTTTTTAATAACCAAAGGCAAACGATTGGTAAGTTCTGACAGTCGCGAATATTCTTTATCCATGCGTACCGANACAGAAGATATCAGTGNTTGAGCCAGTTCNTCCAANGACNCTGCCGCATCGTGCATGTGAGTTATGAGGAANTGAGCTGCAGCTGTCGGCGTTTTTACNCGGGTATGAGCCACAGAGTCGAGCACTGTATCATCTCGTTCGTGCCCTATTCCGGTAATTATCGGTAAAGGAAACTGTGCACAGTTAGCAGCCAGCAGATAAGTATCAAAGCCGGAAAGATCGGATGTTGCNCCNCCTCCACGNATAATTACCACNNNATCGAAATCATCCCGATGNTCATTTACTGCATTCAGGGCATTGATAACCGATTCTTCTACCTGATTGCCCTGCATCAATGCAGGAAAAAGGCGGGGGTAGAACACAAATCCATAGGGATTCTCTTCTAATTGTCGACAGAAATCTCCGTAACCGGCAGCAGACGAAGAAGATATTACAGCTATTCGCTGAGCCAGCATAGGCATTTCAAGCTCTTTATTGAGAGTAAGAACCCCTTCTTCCTCCAACTGTTTTAGAATTTCACGCCGTTTGCGTGCCATATCTCCCAATGTATAGGTAGGATCAATGTCAACAACCGTAAGACTGAAACCGTAAAGTTCATGAAACTCCACAGTGACTTCCACCATCACCTTTATTCCCGAAACGAACGCCTGACCGGTGCTCTCCTCGAAATAAGGTTTCAGCATACGGTATACGTTGGCCCAAATGGTTCCCCTTGCTTTAGCAATGAGATTATTACCACGAGCATCCTTCTGAATAAACTCCAGATAACAATGTCCGGTGGCATTTGAACGCACATCGCTTAGTTCTGCCTGAATCCAATAGGTATCAGGGAGTGATTCGTTCAATGCCTGTCTTACCAACGCATTGAGTTCGTAAAGTGATAATGGTTCTTTTTCCATGAATGGGGTTTCTATTTTGTTGCTATTTCCTGATGAACGGTAAGGTAGGCCTTATATATATCGGGCACACCATAACCGTAAATATTATCAGGAAAAGCATAATGATTGCATGATTTGCGTACTAATTCAATAACTTCCTTTGCCGTAAGCTGAGGACAAGCCTGCCACAAACAGGTAACCAGTCCGCAGAAAGTTGGTGTAGAAAAAGATGTTCCGTTTGCATGACCCACTTCTCCGTTTGTATTCAACAGAATTGTTCTCTCGCCAATAGCAGAAACATCCGGTTTAACACGGTTATCGGTAGTATTACCTACCGAAGAAAACGGTGCCAGATTCAGTGTTGAATCCACCGCTGCAACAGTTATCACATTGAATGCATCGGCCGGAGGAGTAATTTTTTTCCATGATCCGCGACCTTCGTTTCCGGCGCTGCACACTAAAACCATACCTTTATCGGCAGCCATTCCGGCGGAACGAGAAATCATTGCTTTCTTTCCGTTAAGGTCCTGATAAGTATAATTTTTAGAGGAATCGTCGAAAGTGCGATAACCAAGCGAAGTATTTACCACATCCACTCCTACACTATCGGCAAATTCAATGGCAGCCGCCCAGTAATCTTGTTCAATTAAGTTTTCAGAGCTGGTATCTTCTGAGCGAAGCAACCAGTAAGAGGCCTCAGGTGCAGTACCTACAATAGAATATGGTTCATTGGATGCCATGCATGAAAGCACCTTCATTCCATGATTGTTTTCCTCATAAATATCAGAATTAGGTTTCACAAAATCTCGTGTACCTAATAACTTCAACGATTTTAATGCAGTTAGTTTATTTGCATTCTTAAACCCACCATCGATAATGGCCACCGTCATTCCTTGTCCACGGAAACCCGCCTCGTGCAGTTTCTGTCCGTTATGAACTTCAATCTGATGGAAAGCCCTTCCGTAGTAGTTCTCTGTTTTTTCAAGCTTGTTAGTAACTTCATCTTTCTGTGCGGCGTCGGAAGACTGAGTTTGCTCTTCACCCATCCAAACCAGCTCGGTATTGGCTACGAAAGGAAGCTTTGCAATTTTATTCACCAATAACGAATCTGCACAACTCACCGCTACAGTATTGTTCCATTTGCTTGTTACAAGCACTTTAGCACCAGTGGCACGAATAGCTTTTAAATATTTACCGGGAATAGGAAGGTCGGTAGAATCTACGGCCAGTTTTTGTTTGGCACGACGAAGTAAAGCCTTTTCGGATAGGAACTGCTGAGGTTTATCAAGTGAATATTCAGTATTATTTTTATCAGTCAGACTGATTCGAAACTTATACGTAACTTTCGCCTGAGCTACGNCCACCAGTAAAAGGGCNATAGCAATCAAACTTACTTTTTTCATTTTCTAATGTGTTTTATCATTTTACATAGTTATACATGCAAATATATGTATTGATGGCAGGAAATAAAAAGGATTATGGAATTAAATTTAAAAAAGCCGGCGAATGATTAGTAAATCCTTGTACAAAAGATTGCATTCTTTTGTACAAAAGAATTAATTGTTCTGTACAGAAGAAAACAATCTTTTGTACAAGGGCATAAAAAAAAGAGCCGAAGCTCTTCTTTTCTATCTATAAGTTTTTCTATTCTTTGGTTATCAGTACCGTGGCATAAGCCGAAATACCTTCTTCCCTACCCGTAAAACCCAGTTTTTCGGTAGTAGTTGCTTTAATGGAAATATCGTCCTCGTCTACATTCATTACAGCAGCCATTGCTTTTTTCATGGCCGGAATGTGAGGATTCAGTTTAGGGCGTTCAGCACAAACCGTAGCATCAATATTTCCCAACTCATAACCTTTGGAACGGATTAGTTCCATTGTTCTTGCAAGAAGTATTTTACTGTCAATATTCTTATATTCACCGGCATTATCGGGAAAATGAAATCCTATATCCCGCATATTTGCTGCACCAGCACCCAATAGTGGCATCGCACACATGCATGAAGGCCAATACATCTGGCATCCGAATGTTCCTTAACAATCCTTTTTCATGCTCCAGCTTTATTCCCGCCTAAGCCATAATTCACGCTTCAGAAACAAGTGCGTGAACGTCAAATCGCAAAACCAACTCTTATTTTCATGCTTTTACCAAAATATCTTTTTATACCATCCATATCAAAAGAAAGAGAGAATCGAATGTCTGATCCAACCGGATTGCTTTGCGCTGTGTGATATCAGGTAAGCTGCATCCAGTGAGAATACATTCATTTTTAAACCGCTTCCTACTGAGCAAATATTTGCTGTTTTCCTTTGTTTCTCGATTCTTCATAGATGGATAATCCACCTCTCACTGAGAAATTGGCTGGTTATAGGTGTATTTCAGGCACCAACCGACCACTGAACTTCCTTGCCAATCTCCCTTCTTTAAAAAAACGCACCCGGTGCATCGGCTTAAGGATTTAAAGATTCCGCTAATGGTGTGGACATATCGCGTTTAAATCTCTTTGCAGTCTGCTCCTGATAATGCTGTATTGCGAGTTCTCCGCGCATCTTTTTGGCAAAGGACGTGTAGGAACCAGCAGTTTTATTGGCATGCTGGGCGGCTGATGGGGCCAAAGGTGTTATACTTCGTCAATTGGCATTAACAGGAGAGCTCCTCCCAAAGCGAAGATTGCGTAGGAATAAACTCACTGGTATTACCACTTGTCAATAGGATTATTTTTACTAGCCACTATGTGGCATATACTTCAAGCCAAAAGCAAGTTGCACTCACGTTGCGCCGCCAGCCCCCTCAACGC
>JGI20225J20221_1001497_pt1 | contig 23373 bp, 19 predicted proteins | sample BioMet4_FD_20221 | JGI IMG/M metagenome (IMG submission 20221)
GGAATCCCCCGTTGCTGAAAGGAAAGCTGAGGACGAGATATTTTGCTTCATGATGAAGCTTTCCATTCTCGTAAAAATCGGCAAATCCGAAGTCCGCCTGTGCTTCTCCCGGATGATGTACCAGAGGAATATAGCCCTCCGTCTTTTTCAGGCGAAGTTCCTCTTTCTTTTCCGCAACATACAATGCAACAAGACGATAGCCGCAGTTGAAGCCTTTGGCTTCATCCCGTAATCTTCGATATATTCTTTTTGCGGTGTGGCGTTGCTTCCTCGGCGCGAGTTTGTCGGCTTCAAGCCATTCGCCAATAAGTGGCTTGAATGGGTCGAGCTTGGATTCATGCTCTTCCTCGGATGCTGGTATGGGTGATGGGGTGTTAAAATCCTCCATATCCACGTATTTTCGAACTGTACGCCAGTCACAGTTCATAATGATTGCAATTTCTTTCAGATTTTTCTCTTGCCCATAATAGAGCTCTCTGATACGATGAATCTGATCCATTGTAGTCATACTCCTTTCCTCCTTGTCTTTATTTGTTTGTCACAACAAAAACAAAGGGTAACGGTTTTTATGTATGTCTGCAATGGATTTTTGTAAATCCGACATAGGAGCCTCCAATGGGTGCTACCTGTTCCTGGGACTTTACAGTGCCTTGCAATCACCTACAAAATGCAGTTGCAATCACCTACATTTTTGGTCTGCAACTAACTACATTTATATTTTACAATAAACAATCTTCTGTTCTCAATTTCGAGAAGAAGACTGGTATGACAGGCTGTGTAATTCACAGGAGAATACGCTTGCGGACGCAATCATGGATCGAATATCTTATGATTCATACAAGATCAACATTGAAAGCATCGATCAAGCCAAGGATATCTCGATGAGAGAAGTCTATGGACTGGATCCTGCACAGTCAGAATAAACATAGGTGGCTCTGCTCGTCCGGAACAGTGGCTCTCGCCACACCGGACAGGCGGCTCCGCCGCAACGTAATATTCACTGACCTGCCGGACAGCTAAACTTGTTTGAGACTCCATTTATCTGACCTCCTGAGCCAAGTCAAAAAAGTATAGGACTCAACTTTTTAGACTCGTTATAGTATATCTATTATTTCAGAAGATCCAAGGCGGGGCAAGGTACCCATGTTGGAGCGTTTACAAATAAACTGTTATATTGTTATTTAATTCTTTAATTCTACGCTCAACTTATTCACATTATACGCCTCAACACTATGCTCTGCTTTGATCTCACCAAACTCTAATATATCGGCAATTCTTTCAGATGAATGACCATCGCCATAAGGATTTGATGCTTTTGACATGGCATTATAAGCAGTCTGATCCGTTAGCAAGCGACTAAACTCTCTATAAATCGTTTCTTCGTCTGTTCCCACAAGCTTTAACGTTCCAGCATCAATACCTTCAGGACGCTCAGTAGTATCTCTCATGACTAGAACAGGTTTGCCGAGAGATGGCGCTTCTTCCTGTATTCCACCAGAATCCGTAAGGATCAGGTAACTAGCTTCCATAAAATTATGGAAATCGAAAACATCAAGGGGCTCAATCAAATGCAACCGATCCTCTCCCTTGAAAACTCTATTCGCCATCTCCCGTACAGCCGGATTCATATGAATCGGATAAATCGCCTTCACATCTGGATGTTCATCCATTACACGACGTATTGCCCTGAACATATGATACATCGGTTCGCCCAAATTTTCTCTCCTATGGGCAGTGATAAGAATCAATCTGCAATCCTTTGCCCACGTTAATTCAGGGTTAAAATAATTTTCTCGTATTGTTGTACGCAATGCGTCGCAAGCGGTGTTACCTGTAATCCAAATTTTATCTGGATCTTTCCCCTCCGCAACCAAATTATCAAAAGAACGCTTCGTTGGCGCAAAGTTATATTGAGAGATAATACTCACGGCTTCACGGTTAAACTCTTCTGGATAAGGAGAGTAGATATTATATGTGCGCAAGCCTGCTTCTACATGTCCAACTTGTATCTGAAGATAAAAACAAGCTAAAGCAGTAACAAAAGTTGTGGAAGTATCCCCATGGACAAGAACAACATCTGGACGCTCATTCTCTAAAACTTCTTTTATTGAATTAAGAATCCGCGTTGTGATATCAAATAGTGTCTGACGCTCCTTCATGATAGAAAGATCATAATCCGGAACCACATTAAAAACTTCAAGTACAGCATCCAGCATCTGGCGATGTTGACCTGTAACACAGACTACCGTATCCATACTCGAGCGTTGTTTTAACTCATTTATGACAGGACACATTTTAATCGCCTCTGGGCGTGTGCCAAATACTAGTAAAACCTTTTTTTTATCACTAACTATTCTTTTCACTGTTCAATGCCTCAATTCGTTTTCTATTTTTCTGTAATAATGAGAGTCAAAATGAATCCTAATATTTTTCATTATATCCCGCCATTGCTAGCATTAGCTGACTATCATCATAAGTTGCAACAGCATAAACAATTTGCAAGCTTATATCATACCATAAATTTTAATGAAGAATAAGAAACATATTTTTCTGACCTCTATTTTTTTCTGATCTTTTTTACGCACTCTAACACTATTGAATTTTTCAATGTCACCAAAAGAATGGCATATATAACTGCAGAGAGTATCATAGTTGCTAATAATCTTATTAAAAAATAATCTAAGAACCTATAACACAACCATCCGACAATACTAATACCAATGCAACCAATAATAACAGAGAATAGATTATTTGCTATTTCACCAAGTTTTATATCACTCTTGGAATATATTATCGACATTACACAAACTATAGCCTCAGCAATAATAGTAGTAATTGCGGCTCCATTTATCCCCCACAACGGAATAAAAACGAAATTTAAACCAATATTAACTGCTGCGCTAATAGTAGTAGCTATAAAAACAACCTTTTCCTTTTTCTTTGGAATAAGAATGCATTGAGTATATAAGTATGCAATCAATGAGAATGCTATCGCGACACACAATAAACGAAGAGAATTTGTCCCCCCGAGATAATTACTTCCGCCAATCAAATGAATTACATCTTCACTGGTAATAAATAAACCAACAATAGATGGCAGCATCAATATGGTTAATACGTTAAATACTCTTGAAAAAAGATGATTCGCCTCTTCCTTTTTATCACATTGCAAAAGTAAAGAAAAGCGTGGGATTAATACTATTAACGCCGCAGAAAGAATATTTTTAACAATAGTATAAATCTTCACAGCAGTACTATATAATCCCACTTGGTAATCATTAGTCATAAACCCCAACATCGTTGTATCTGAATTAACATAAATTGAAATAGCAATGGAGGTTGAAAAAATTATTAAAATAGGTTTTATATGTTTTCGAAATCCACAATGTAATTTAAATTGAAATTTGCAATACTTATATCTAATATAAAAATAATTAGCAATATTGGCAGCCGATTTTGAAAAAGCAACAATTCCAATGTATATATTAATATCACTTGGAGACTTTACCAATAACAATGTTAATATTAACGATAACGCTTGAACAGAAATAGATTGAATGGTGATAAATAAAAAATCCTCGAAAATATTACATACCCAATTTACGCCAAGGGTATTAAAAATCATTTCAGTTGCAAGAATTAGTATTGCGATTGTATAATTGTGCAACTTTTCAACTGATAACATTGCTATAAGCAATAAAATATACGAAATTATAGTTGACCACAAATTGATACTGAAAACTTCACTGACAAACTTAGATATTAGCTTTCTGTCTTCTCTATATTGTGGGCCTTCTCTAATAGCGTATGTAGATATTCCAAGTCCAGCCAATAAAGCAAAATAAGAGATAACAGATGCGCTGAAATTGTATATTCCAATTTCTTCAACCTGAAGTACTCGAGACACATAGGGAAACGTAATTAAAGGAAACAGCAAACTTATTACGGTTTTAATTGTATTTAACAACGCATTCGTTTTTAGCGATCTATGATTCATATAATCCTTCTCAATTTCTAATTATTAATTACTATGCTCTATTATATATAAAATATTGTATATTCGCATTATCCGATTGAAGAGTTAACCAAATCTCTTATGTCCACCACAGAAAATTTATTTTCTTCAAGCTTCATCATTAAATTGATATCAAGTACCTGATAATCGATTTTTTTTAACATTTTAATCTCATCTTCATTAAACCTACGTTTTAGAATTCGATTACCTGCATAGATCGAGTATTCTGGGATATCTGTAGAAACTATTGAACCAGCACCTATAACGGAACCTCTACCAATTTTACAACCGGAAAGTATTATTGCATTTTCGCCTATCCATACATCATCCTCAACACAAATAGGTCCCTTTGTTTTCGTTGCTATATGTTTATCTCCATAAAAATAATTATATGGATAAGTAGACACACAATTATAGTTATGTTCTCCACCTAAAATAAAAATAACTCCCGGAGCAATTGAACAGAAATTTCCAATCACCAACTTTTCCAATGGATTCCCATAACATTTTACATTTAGTGGTCCATAAGTGCCCTTTCCTACTTTAGCTTTTGAAAGAGGAAATACATTTTCTACTGTAGTAAAATTATTAGGGTTTCCCTTACGCCATTTTAAATTTAAAGACGCAACTCTAAATTGCATGATAATGGGATAAAACAGTTTTCTTAAAAAAATATAAATTGATCTCATAATGCCCCCAATGTTAAAGCCGAATCAGCAGTCCGCTTTATTGGCTTAGTATGTACTGTAAACTTAGAAAACAAATAAATAATAAAAATATGTATAATTGGTGAAAATTGGACTACTTCATTCAAAAACTGATCAGAGTATTGAAGCATAAATATCGGAAATACAAAGGAAGCAAACGCAACTCTTCTAGCAATATAGTTATTTCTTAAACAACTGTCAAATGCTTTTCGATAAATAAAGGCAATTAAAAAGTAAAGGAAAATCGCGCCTAACACCCCATAGTCATGCATATATGGTTTAATAGCAGTATATACATTTGTTCCTGTAATTCCAAAATTACTTTTCCAGTACGCATAAGGATAAACTACTTCAGTATTCGGAACGGAAAATCCCCTTTTTCTTAAAGACTCAAATAAAATGTTAAAAGTTTCAAATCCACTAGTTGAGCCTACTCCTTCAGTTATATAAAAATTCAACGCAACAATAGAACCACATAAATATATCAATATTGTGTCGGAAATATTTTCATTTCTTCTTAGTGATTGCTGAAAGCAAAATAGGAAAATTAAGAAAAGAAACAATAAAACAGATATACGTATTGCAGACCTATTAAATTTAAAATCTGTTTTTCCTCTTGAATTAGTGAATTGAGCAAAAGCAATCAATACTATAATCGCAATTAGCAATCTAATAAGTCCAGTTCTAGTAATAGATAACAATAGTACCCTTACTAAATAAATGAAACATGGAATTAAACATTTCTTTTTGGCATATCGCTTATCTACTATACGATTATTATAAAAGCTGTAAAAACAAATATACGCAAAAGCTTTATCAACTATTTGTAGCATAGTCAATATGGTTCCGGTATCTAGCTTTGTATCAAATTTATTATATGCAGATTTAATAAAGGTTAGTATATTTAAAATGTTGCCCGAATATCCAGCCCTTGAAAGGACTGAAACATCATATCGATATGTAAGAACTAATGTCACCAAAGAAATGACTGACATTAATCCTATGACATATGGTTTTATAGTGTAAACGTATTCAGAGTATGAAAATCCATTACTATTAGTCTTTCTATGAGAACTCATACGGAATCTTGTATGTTTTGCCAGTTGCTCTCCTATCAAAAAAGCTATTAGGCAGGCAGCAATGATAATTACCGTTCTTATATCAATTTCTATCTGCCATGTGCCAGTAGAAATAGCCAACCCAATTACTTGAACAAGGGAAATAGCACCTAAAATCATGGCAAATGAAAAAACATTTTTATTGTTAACTCTATACGTAAAATACAAATACAAAATAACAAAGCTGGCAAAAAGTATAATCATAATAATAGGCTCTCCTAGAAATATCGTTGATTCTCCGTTTTTAGATGGTTTCTTTTATCTCTTTTATCCCATTTTCCTCATCCCCACAATTTTTTTAGAAAGCCTGTTTATAAATCGTAATTCGCTGATGGTATACTAATCAAATGTAATTTTTACCGCAATTAGCTTCCCAAACACTTTGTAAGTTTCCATATCCAAAATCACGATCAGGTTCCATATAAGCTCCTTCGCCCCATTCATTCCATGCATTGAGGAACACTATTTTTTCATCAAGGCTTTCATTTTCTTCAGTCCATTCAATTATACTATTCAACCATTTTTTGAATAGTTCTGGTGTATTTCCATCATAAATAATCCCACGTTGATTCCTTCTCGGTGTATTATCCCATGATGGCATTACCGCAGCATAGGTTTTTTTTAACTGAGGATGTGTTTTTTCTAACGAATTCAAGATATCGCTATAACAATATATGTGCCCCTTAAAATCACTTCTCATAATCTTATAATTACTGGTCACATCGGGTATAGAATCACCAATTGATGCTGGTTGAAATTGAGACATTGCGTCAAATCCATATTTTGTCCAATCTATGGTGTTTCCGCGTTCAAGTGATGCGATAAGGTAAATCTCTCTTCCAAGTTTTGTATTAATATATGAACGCCAGTATTTTACAATGTTTTCACAATTAGGAATTTTGGATGGGCAATAAATAATTAAAACATATTTATTATTTATCATATAGTATCGTTTGTCATCAAAGCTTTGCGAAACATCTTTAATAAACTCTTTGTATTCAGCCTCATTATGATCAAGAACCAATATCGATCCATCATCTGTCCCGTTAAATCTCTTAGACCAATTTTCATTAGCCCAACATAGACAATATTTAATATCTATATCTTGGTTTTGAATGAACTCATTTAACGGTTTTTCTAAAACCCTCTTTCCATTAAACCAATAATAGTAAAAAGCAAAGCAATCAATCCCATAATTTCTGGCTAGCTCTGCCTGACGTCTAATATTATCTATTATTCGAAGATCATAATATCCTAACTCTCCAGGAAGTCGCGGTTGCATATGTCCAACATATTGAGGTACAGCCTTTGAAACATTAGTCCATTCCGTTGTTCCCTTTCCCCACCACATATCATTTGTGTCAGCAGGGTGAAATTGAGTTAAATAGTACGCTACCATTGTAACTTTTCTGTGATCCGACAAGGAATGCGTTTCTATCTCTTTATACAAATTCGATTGTCTCGCCGGTATTCTTAGTATATTTTTAATATAGTCACTATAGTTATTATTAAGTTCACTATTTAAAGTTATATGGTTATTAAGACCTAACGTTATGTCTTCTTCCTTCTTCATTATTCTAGTTTTATGATCTTCGATGAGTTTTTCCTTGGTCTTCTTTGGTAACGGAATTACCATAAATATCCGCTTTATTGTTTTTTTTAAGTCCATTATTTTATTCCTTTAATATGGATATATCCTTTCTACTAATTATTCAACCATTGAGAAATAGAATTATTAAATATTTCTTCTTCTTTATTGTATTTAAGTATAAACTCATCACATCCATTTACCAGTTTACTCTCGTCTACATTGTTATACCATAAATAGAATTCATCTTTTATTACAGGATCATTCAAGTCGATATCAAATCCAAAGTTATACTCTTTTGATATCTTACTCATAAAAGTTTCAGGACACACAAGTATTGGTACAGTTAATAACGCAGCATAATATAGTTTATTTGAAAGAGCATGATCTAATAATGGTGTTCCACTACCATATAAATTAATAATCGCATCTGTGGATGAAAAATAATCCAATGTTTTCTCCGGAGGAAACTTATCGTGAAGATACACGTTTGAAAACTCTTGTCTTTCCACATACTGGGATAAGTTATTTGCGCCAATGCCTATATATCTAATCTGAAACCTTTTATCATTTCCGAAGTATTTTAAGATTCGCTTATCTTGCTCCAGGAATCTGACTCCTCCAATAAATGACAAGACTATAGGACTATTTCCTCTATTTGCTCTTCTGTATCTAATAGATACTCTAATTTTTTCTCTAGTTGCAACATCGATATCAGGAGCATTATGCGCTAAAATATAATCATGCTTCGGAAGAAATGCTTTATATCCTTCTGAAGAAATGACAGCCAAAGCACAATTGTCTATTACTTTTTCTTCCGCTTTGAAATATCTTTTATTATTCTCTTTAAAATAATCTCGTATATCAATCAGATATTTCTTTATATACTTTCTTCCGAGAACTTCACTCAGTAATACAGCAACATTGCCACTTAATAGTATAACTTTTTCATAATCATTCTTCCTGAGTATCTTCTCAGTAAAATTTTTAAATTTTATATATCCGATAAACTTCTGAACTTTATTTGTTCTAGAAATAGTATAATCCATTCGATAATGATGAAGCGCGCCGCACTCTTGTACTTCTCCGTAACGATTCCAATAAATGATATCAAAAGGAGCGGTTTTTATTAAATTTATATATTTGGGAAGATATGGAAGGGCATATATATCCGTCAAACTAACAAAGCATATTGAAGCTTTATATTTCTTCATTTCATTATCCCTTTGATCTTTCTACTAGTCTGTGTTTAAAGAGAAAATTGATTCCTCGTTGCCTAACAATATCGTGTCTCGATAGTATTCGTTGTATCATTAAAGACCGGAAGAAGTTTCTTTTTAACCCTATGTTCACGGAACCATTTACCATACTCTTCATCTGTTAATCCTGCAAATGGAGTTTTTTCTTTAATCCATGATGAATTTTCATATTCCATACTCTCAACAAACTTGATACAATTTCCATCTGGGGAATACATAAATTGATGTATTATCATCTTTTCCGCTTTGAATTCTACTGCCATCTCATCCTTACAATAATCTGGAAAGACAGTTCTTCCACCCATAAATACTCCGTCCGGTACAAACCAATTTCCAAGACTATATATAATCGGACAATCCTTATAAATCTCGATTCCTTGAACACAGTGAGGATGGTGACCAATAACGAAATCGACTCCTCTGTCAATCATTTCTTTAGCTAACCTTCTGTGCGCAGGCATTGGAAACTTTTCTAGTTCATAATCCCAATGCATTAAAGTCACAATTTTAGCTTCAGGTAAGTTTTCTTTAACCTTTTCAATTGATTTAAAGATATTATTTGATTCCAAAGGATTAACTCCCGGAGAGACTTTTCCCGCATATACACAACTTATTATATCCCATCCAAAATCGAGAAAGACATACTCCTGACCATCTTCATTGAGTATCATCGGAGTTCTTGCCTGTCTTAGATTTATACCTGCGCCCGTATGCCTAATATTATTTTTATCTAGCGTATCTATCGTCTTGTTTAGAGCAACCGGTACATCCATCATATGATTATTCGCTAAAGAAACGCCTTGAACTTTCAAAGACTTTAATGCACCTAGCACATTATGATTACTGAATACCTTATTCTCCATTAAGCTTACATCTTTATCACCCGCAATTGGTTCTTCAAGGTTTGCTATTATCAATTGATTCTGAAAAGTATCCGGAAGATTCTCTATGTGAGGTATAATCCCCTTTGGTACTGCGATATCACCTATATAGATCATATAGTCGCCCTCTAATTCATATTAATTACAAATTGCTAATGACCAGTCTCTGTTTACCACTCTTTGTTTTTTCAAAAGCAGTTACATACTCAATCTTGATATTTATTTCTTTACTTAATCGCTCATGCATAGCAGTAAGAACTTCATTTTCTAATTCTTGGTTCATTTTCCCTTTGCATATTACCCGAACTGTTATAGAATCTATCGAATTCTGTACAATCTGAGATGCTTCTATAAAATTAAATCGATTGATAATAAGACTAATCGCAGCAGCACCAACTTTGGCTCCGTTTGGAAGCATTACAAATTCATTACTTCTTCCATTAAGTCCGTCAATCACACGACCGTGTGAATTGAACCTTTCCGGGTGATTTACAATCGCTAGATCTCCTGTTTCATAACGAATTAACGGCATAATGTAATTCGTCAATGAAGTACCAATAATTCTTTGTTCATTAGCGTTTCCATTTTCGTATGACAGGAATTCAACACAAGAAAAATCCTCATCAATAGTCAATTCCCCATTCCGGTCTTCTGATATGTTCGCCACGCCTTCCGTAAGACCGTAATGCTGCAATGGTCTAACACAAAATGCTTTTTCTATCTGTTTGATTTGATATTCATACAGATTTTCCGCTCCAATACTGACCCATTTAAGGGGAACCACAATTCCCTGCTCGTTCAGATTAGACGCAAGATTGGCTATGTTGGAAGGATACCCATGGATCCACGCAATCGCTTTGTCCTTTAAACACTGTGCGAAATACTTGGCATTATTCTTGTTAATATGGTATCCGCTAAAGAAATACTGTTTTCCATAATGGTTAATACGCCAAAACGGAGGTTTTGCCTGTTCCAAAGGGACGGTAACTTTTCCTCCAAAATTACCACACCATATATCAGTACTTATTCCATGCCATCTGCGATAACGCCACCATATTGCCCACTGAACAGCTTCCTCATAATTACTTGTTCGGAAAATCAGCCCTGCCCCAGTAGTGCCTCCAGTGGGATGTAACTTTATATTCTGAGAATTTACATTCGTCGCAATCAGTGAATCAATATTTGCTTTAACGTCATCCTTAGTCAGTACAGGAAGTCTTTGAAGGTCATTAATAGTCTGTATACTCTGCGGATCTATTCCGCCCTCATCAAAAACTGTTTTGTAGTATGGTACGTTCTTATAGCAGTGAAGCATCATCTTCCTAAGCTGTTTGTCTCGATATTCGCAATTCTGTTCATATGACCAGGTATTGTGACTTTCGTACTCAGCCAATTTATCCCAGAATATCTGACTATATCTCGTTTTCTTAATTCTTTTTCCTTCAAAATCACAGGCAAGGTTCTGCAATGGTATTGGAAGCCTGTTATATACTTTCATTTTATCCATATTATTTCATTGCCTCTATCAATAACCGATGACTCTCGAATGCCGCCTGAATTATGTCGTTTTTTTGTTTTCCCTGAAGAATGTCCGAAAGATACTTGTATTCATTTGGAATGCCCTTATCCTGCTTCAGTTTCATAACCATCTGTTTATTGCTCGTATACTTGGTGAGGCTTATATAATTATTCATTTCATAAACAGAGCCATTGGACAATACTCGAAGCTGCTCTTTGGGATACTTCTTGGAACCCATAGATGCGTAAATAATATTTGCAATTGCGCCAGAAGCAAATTTCAGTGTGATAATCGCATTATCTTTTTGAGTATAAGCACTGTTGTTAGCATAGGTCAACGATAAATTTACTAGTTTACTACAATCCAACGCCTGAATAGTATCAATAAAATGAACCGCTTCACCAATTATCCGTCCCCCGCCTTTTTGAGGATCCTGCGTCCAATGCTCTGGCGCAATAAAACCCGCATTTGCCAGATAGTCATAAACTGCAGGAATACTATCTGTCTTTAGACCCTTTTTAATTTCCTTAATTAATGGCGCATGACGTCGATTCAATCCGCATATCAATTCTCCTGCTGAATTCTCGTATGTTTCTTCAATTTTATCAAGTTCCTCTATTGAAAGACACAAAGGCTTCTCACAATATACATTTTTTCCTGCATTCAATGCCTCAATAATAAACTTAGCATGTGTATTATGCTGAGTTGAAATTGCAATCAAATCAATAGTACTATCTTCCAATAATTTTTTATAATCATTAGTTGTATACTCAAAGGGAAACACTTCGTTTACTTGAGCCGCCGCAATGCCACCGGTGGTCGCAAGTCCTTTGAAATGATACATTCCTGATGCCTGCATAATTGGAAGCATAGTAGTTCTTACGAAATTACCAGCGCCTATTAAGCCTAGATTTATCACATTACCTGTAATTTTATTTTTTTGTGTGATCTTTGCAACCTTCGAATTATTAATTATTGAATCCCATTTTTCTCTATATTGACTATACTCTAATAGAACTCCTATATACTTCTCATGTTTGGGATTTTTTGTAATCATCTCATATGCGTCCGCGGCTTTATCAAATGGAATCACATGAGTTATCAGATCATTAATCTTAAGTCGTTTTGTAGCAAGTAATCTCACAAATTCTTCTACATTACGACCTTCTGTAAATCTCACATAACCTATAGGATAGTCAACACCAGCTTCTTCATAATTTGCGTCGTAACGGCCAGGGCCATATGATCTCGCAATTTTAAAATTAAGCTCTTTGGCATAGAACGGTCTGCGATCCAGATGCATCTGTGTAACACCGATCATACAAATAGTGGCGCGATCTCTTGTGATTTCTTGAGAAAGATCTATTGGAGAATTTGAATCTGTAGCAGCGGTAATAATAACTTTATCCACGCCCCTACCATGTGTTAGCGCTTTTGTGATGTCTACAGCAGCATCATCGTCGCTTTTAACAAATGCTTTAAGTTTTGTCTCCGGAAGTGATTTATCCGCAACATCAAAACCAATCACATCACAACCATAGGCATATAAAATCCTCGAAACGATGTGTCCAAGAAGTCCCAATCCAATTACTGCCACTGTTTCACCGGGAACTACATCGGCCTGATGAATGCCCTCAAGCGCAATGCCTCCCAGTGCGGCAAACGCAACTTGCCGAATATCTTCAATTTCTTCCGGCACCTTAACGACAAGATTTTTTCCCATACGATTAATTTCTGAGTGATACGCTTGTCCAACTGCGGCAACTATGTCACCTACATCGATATCCGTTACACCCTTCCCAACTTCCACAACCTTGCCTACTCCAGTGTAACCCATAGGCATTGGATCCTTTAATCGTCCAAATGCGGCTTCTACTGTCGTTAAAATACCATCCGTAGACATTTTTTCAGTAACTTTTTTCACTTGATCCGGACGTTCTATAGCCTTTTGAATCAGATTTTTACCGCCAAAAGAAGTAAGTCCGCGCTCCGTTCCTGCGCTCACTACAGAATACAATGTTTCGATTATCACTGTATTATCCTTTATTGTGGGGGCCGGTGTTTCGATTTCATGCATGGAACCATCATTAACTGATAAAAATAACTGTTTCATCGTCTTTGCTATCTCCTTAAGTTTTTTTAATATTAAAGCCGATGGACACCACTAAAATCACAAATATTCCTTGTATCAAAAATAACCTTTTCTTTTAGTTTATCCATATTTTTCTTAATTTCATCATGGCCTACCATAATGACAATCATATCCACCGCTTCCAAAAAGGAATCAAGATTGTGATGCTGATTCTCAACGATATCTTTTTCTATAAAGGGATCATAAACTTGTACAAGTCCACCGCTTAATGCGTCATCCATTCTTTGAAGCATCTGCAATGTTGGTGATTCTCTGATATCATCCACATTTTCTTTATATGTCAACCCATAAATTCCTACTCTTTTAACATCCTTTAGATTCTCTTCTTTCATAATCTCTGATATTCTATGAATGACATATCGTGGCATCCCATCATTAATCTTGCGAGCCTGAAGAATAATATTAGCAAGACCTGGATAATCTCCCACTAAAAACCACGGATCAACAGATATACAATGGCCACCAACACCCGGCCCTGGAGTTAATATATTTACTCTTGGATGCTGATTCGCGATTCTAATAATTTCATAAACATCCATACCACCTTCACGGCAAATTTTCGCAAGTTCATTCGCATACGCAATATTTATATCACGAAACGTATTTTCAACAACTTTTGTCATCTCCGCAGTACGAATATTTGTAACTGTAATAGTACCTTGACAAAATGACGCGTAAAGCTCTTTGACTTTTTCACCTACCAAAAAATCATCCGCTCCAATCGTTCTATTATTATGTAGAAGCTCAAATACCATATTCCCAGGAATGATTCTCTCCGGTGAATGAACTAAATTTATCTGTTTTCCAAACTTCTTTACAATTGGTCTAACATATTTATCAATAGTTCCTGGCGATATTGTACTTTCAATGACTATCGTCGCTCCTTCCGGCGCAACCTCAAGCGCGTCTTCCACGCCACCAGCTACATATCTAGCGTCAACCGTTTTGAATTTTTTATCATATGGTGTAGGCACAGATATAATATACATATCGGCAATTTGATATTCTGTAGTAAATAAAATTCCTGCGTCAACCGCTTTCTTATATAATTCATCAAGACCTTTTTCTTTAAAAGTTGTATGTCCATGCTGTAATGTTTTTACTAGTTCTTTGTTATAATCTGTACCAATGATTTCAATGCCATGCGAAGCCATCATTAACGCTGTTGGGAGTCCAATATATCCCAGTCCAATTACATTTACCACAATACCGATCTCCTTATGAAAGTTCTATTTTTATAAGTAACTCTATGTTTTTTTGAAAGTTTGTTTTAATTTCCAGTACCTCTTTGTGTTCTAGTTTTCCAAAGTCTTCCGCATAATTCGTAAGTATTCCATCTGTATGTATCACTATCTCATTTGATCCCGGAATTACAATTTCGGCAATTTTCTGACCATTTTTAATGATATTAACATTCTTTTCATTAATTTGATATTGCGTTTCAGGAGACAGATGTAAAAAACGCCTAGCAATATGCTTATAATCATCTGACGCTTTTATAGAATCAAAAATAGTAATATTCCGCTCATCTATCATTATTTTCCTTATAAATCTATCACCAAAGTATGACGTAAACTTGCCAACCACCATCATACTTTCACTTTTGGCCTTGATGTTATGAATTCTTCTTGCGACTCTATGCTCACCCCACATTTCAGATTGTTCTCTGTCATCAATCATTACTGTATTATGCGCTGCGGTACTTCTAAAGAATGATCTCAAATCGCCTTGATACTGAAATGTCCCGGAATTAACAAATAATGGTGTGTCGCAAATGATAAGTTCAAAGCTTAAGCAATCACAATGCCCATGTCCTGGCATATAATCAGGACCTACCTTGCCTGAGTCAAAGAGTAAAACCATATTGTCTTTTCTAATCTTATAATATCCGCATTTGTATAAAAATCCAGTATCAACTGGCTCAATATTATATCGGCTTTTAACAACCTCTAACAGCGCTATTGTAGGTTTTGTAATATTGTTACCTGAATCATTGAATAAAGGTGTACGCCCCTTACCATCATCAAATGTTACCAATGCGTTACTCATTTGAATAATATATTTCAATATCTCTTGAAATTCATTTTCCTTACCACACTGTTTTAACCAATTTGCGATTCGAAGTGTATCTTCAAGTATAACTTTGTGATACATTGGACTCAACTCGAAATGGAATCCATCAGATAATATTTCTTCTTTAATTTCACGCTGAAGCTTCTTCCATTGTGTCAAATATATATCTTCTTCTTTAAAAAGCAGGCTTCCAAATAAAATGGTTTTCAAATTTTCATAATAATGGTTACCTAGTTGCCACGTTTCTTGGCGTAGAAGAAGTGTTCTATATTGTATATATACACTTTCAGCCATTAATTCTTTAAATTTTAAGTCTTCTTTAAACTTAGCGCCAAATATGTCCATCGCTATATGCCAGTTTGGTAATCGCATAGATATTGTATATGGATGCCAAGCGTCACCTTTAGGCTCTTTATTTATTTTAATCCAACTAATAACAAACTCTTTAAATTTCCTATAGTAACGTTCATCTAATGTGTTTTTATAGGCGACCGCCAGCGCTATTCCATATTCAAAGTAATGTAAATTAAAACGCCAAAGAGGTGACGCCTCTATATACCATGTATTAGTATTAAGTTCATGTGTTTCATGTAATAGCGTAATTTTATTTTTACATATCTCCTCCACATCAAAACGCTTCAGATATTCAGGATTTTCATCTAACTCTGGAATAACGGTCCTCAGTGCCCAATTTACTTTTTCTATGTTGATTTTTCCGCAATAAACACGCCTGATTTTCTTATGTTTTGTTAACTGACCCAATAATTGAACCGGTTTCAAATATTGTATTGTATTATAGTAATTTTCAAATTTATTTAGCATTTTTTTCCTCAACAAACCGAATAACATTTAGAAGTTTATCTGACAGAATTCCATAGTCAAAGTCTGCCGCTCCCTTTTTAGCGTTTTTACAATACTTTTGATATTTCTCTGGATCGAGCTTCTTAATAAACATTATAGCGTCAGCTAAGCCCTGAGGTGTTTGGCGATTCATTTCCACACCACATTGATACTTTTGAATAATTGAATATCCCGTCTTAACCGTAGATATTACAACCCTTCCACTTGCAAGGTATTCGAATAATTTATTTGAACTATTCCCGCGTGACCAATTATAATTTTCACTCGAATAATTCAGAAGATTTATGGAAGACTTACTAAGTATATAGGGTATGTATTTCTTTTCGACAAAGCCTTTAAAAATTACATTTGTAATTTTCTCTTCCTGTACTCTCTTTTCCAATGACTCACGTTCATTACCATCACCATAAATCAAAATCTTAATGTCACTTTCATCAGAGAGAAGTTTTGCCGCGTCTAATATATTGCCAACATTATTAACTGGACGAATTGCGCCTGCATAAACAATCTTAAAACTGTTATCTTCAAGATCCGAATCTTTAAAAGTACAGGTACTAATCTCCTCTTCATACTCTTTTAATTCAATTCCATTGTTGATGTAAAAACATTTGTTAAGATCAATATCTCCTCTCGATTCCGTCGTCCATCTATGCTCTTTAAGGTAATCCGTGTCTCCTTCTTTTGTGAATACCATAGCGTCCGCATGTTTATAAATCCAGTGTTCTCCAGCAACTAGCGCCTTCCCCATAACACTATTCTCTTTAAGCCTATCACTAACATTGAATACAGCTTCTGGCCATAAGTCCCTTACTTCACATATACAAGGTACATTATATTTTTTAGCAAGTTTTATTCCCGCTACCATTGCGAGTGGTTGAGGACTAGATGCTAATATTACATCCGGCTTGCCATATTTATCGGCGTATTTATTGGATATTCCCATCATACCAAAATAAAAAGATAACATATTCTTGATTCTTGCCATAAAGCCAGCTTCTGATGAAGGTGTATTGATAAAAACATAAGGAATCCCATCTTCCGTTTTCTGGTAAAGATAATCTCTACTATCATTGATCAAATTATAACCTGAGAAATGTTGAAATGACGCTGCGAAAATTGTAGTATTAATATCGTGCCTCAACAAATGTTTTGCGAATCGGTATGGACGTATATGACCATTCAAATTAGGTAATGACGCATAGTGGTGAAGAATCCAGAGATTTACTGGTCTGTTTATTTTTGAGCTATCCGGCTTAATATTATCTATATTGCTTTCTTTATCCATTTCACCTGTACCGCCTTCTACCACACCTTCTTTTTTAATAACCGAAAAAATCGTGCCATTAAAGCACTTTACATCAAAAAAGAATGCTCGCATCCCACCATAATTAATCACTTTAGTGTAATCACCGTCAAGTTTAGCTTTATAAGGAATTTCTAATTCATCACGACCATTTATTTGAGCCCAACCAGTCAAACCAGGCTTTATTTTATTTGCTCCATATTTATCTCTCTCTGACACCAAATCATACTGGTTCCATAATGCTGGGCGAGGACCAATTATACTCATATTCCCAATAAAAATATCCCAAATCTGCGGCAATTCGTCTAAAGATGTTTTTCTCAAAATCCGGCCTACTCTTGTAATATACTTTTCAGGATCAGAAAGTTGATGAGTAGGCACATCATGCGGCGTAGACATTTTCATAGTTCTAAATTTATGTAACACAAAAAAATGCTTGTCTTGTCCCACCCTTTTTTGAGTAAATAATACTGTACCAGGATCATCGATTATTATTGCCAAACTAATAGCAATGTATACTGGCGCAAGAATCACTAATCCTAAAAAAGATAGTATTTTGTCTATTACAGGCTTCCAAATTCTCAAATAAATATTGGGGCATTGTTTATTATCCTTCAATCTTTCCTGATTGTGGTTCAGATATTGATTTTCATCATTAATGTTTCTTGACCTTATTATTTTATACTGCTTTCCAACAATGCTAAAGATCACAAATAGCCCCACTATAGTTTTTAAGCCTGCAGATTTCTTATTTATATTTTTAAACATTTATCCCCATCCCCAAAAGTTTTAATACGCAAAACAATCATTGCTTCATAATTGTAAAAGCGTTTAAGCCTTACTATAAACATAGCCATTATCTTCATACAATAATTCCCATTAATATATTTAAACATATCTTTAAATATTCAAGAACAAATATATTAAATGACTTTCTTAATCATTCATCGTGATTTTAGGATAAAGGGCTTCTTAACAAACGATTGTTAAGATCATCTGTTAATGACATCTTGGGGTAATATCAGACAGAACAAAATTCTGCCAAAAAGGACCTCTTCTCTGGCAGAATGCGTATAAAGAACTCACGCCTCCATCATACCGACAAAAGCGCGGTCAGAATTCAATTATATCCCTCATTATATTCACCCTCGTTTTCCCTATACACGCTCGTATTCCGCTGCCTTCCCTCAAAAGCGAAACTCTCCCCGACACGAGCCATGAATCCGCGGCCGCTCAGAAATTATTCAAAAGCGAACCATGACCTTTTTATTTTAGCACACTGACGCGTCATAAGCAACGTACTTCACATAATTGACATGTAGCATGACAGCTCAAAACGGCAGGAAGCGAGCCGTATTACCAGCTCGTTCCCTGCTGTTTGTTTTTTTCGCTATCCAATTTGTTTGACGCCCTCGATCGCCCGCTCGTACTCAGCCTCGACCGCCGGGAAGAGTGTCTTGGCGGTGTCCAGGTCGCCGGCCCGGAGGGCCTCTACGACGGGGTTGAGCTTCTCGAACAGGTCGTCAAAGCTGAGATTGCCGACGACGCCTTTAAGCGTGTGGGCCTGGCGGAAGGCCTCATCGGCGTCGGTGCCGGCCATCGCTTTTCGCAAGTCGGAAAAAGTCGGGTCATCGACGAATTTCTTCAGGAATTTCGTAAACAGCGCCTCGTTGCCCGCGAAGCGGTTCACGCCACTTAAACTGTACCCTATAAGGTGGACACGCCCACAAGACGTATTCTACCCAATAATTATGGTGATACCCTTTTTTCAGGACACGTTTTCCCGCGATTCATCATTTGGAACGTGGTTTGCCCTGGTTGTACCCTTTTGCTTAAAGCAAGGCGTTCACCCTAACCTTAATTCATTTGATATTTGTGATATAAATTTAAAAATTTCATGAAATTGGGAGGTACCCTTATGAACCGCGCGAAAATTACCGCAAGAGGAAATGGAACTACTCGGCTTCAGAACCGCATATACCGGCTTTGACGTTTCCCCCATGCTTAAGCGCTTTCTAAGCACGCTTGAATTCAAGAAATACGCGCCTTAAAGAAGCGGCCAAGGGAGTGGTCCTTCGGTCGCAGAATGCTTCAAGCGGGCGGGATATGATTGTCGAGCTGCTGGGAAAGCCCCGGATTTACTCCGGCTTAAAGTATTTGCAACGGCTGAAATCGCTCGCCCAGAAGGGCCTGCGGGAATCCCAATCATTCCCAAGGCAGTCCAGGTCTTTGGACCTCCTTGCCATCCAAAGACCTTAAAAGAAAAGACGGAGGCAAGGCGGTGCAGGGGATTGCAGGACCGGATGGACAAACTTGAGCAGGAAGGTTTGAGTTTTTTAAAAAAATTGCAATTTTTTTAAGGCAATCAGCGACAGCAGAAATCATCTTTTCGAGTGGATCAAACAAGCCCAAGCCGACGGGGAGTTTAACCAAGGTTACTGTCAAGGAGCTTTGCTCCGCTCGCTGGCGTGTCCAGGTCGGTTTACTATAACTGGACTCCGGCGGGCAACGCCGGGCGAGAGCTTCCGCGAAAGAGAGAACAAAGAAGGATTCGCTCTTATTCGTGGAAGCCTACAATTATCGCGGTTACGAAAAAAGGGCGCGTAGTAATCTACATGAGGTGCTCGCTTCGAGTCGGGCCCATCTGATGAATCTCCAAGAAGATCCGGCGTCTCATGAAAAAATATGAGCTTGTATTGGCCCGATCCGGCAAGGCGAATACCAACCGCTCGGAATAGCGAAGGGCGATACATACGCAGCTCGGTCCGCGGATAACTTGGTAAAGCGGGGATTCCGGAGCTCCATGGCGCCNGAAAGATGTTCTTCCTTAGCGGACATCACGTACGTTGCCTTACCAGAGGGATTTCTGCTATCTGTCCGTTATAAGAAAGACGCGTACACGGAAGCAGGCGCTTTCCTATGTTTCTGAGGCAAGTGCCAGCTTGAGGTGCGATTTTGTTGNTCCAGACGGTCAAAACCAGCTGATGGCCAATCATGGCATGACACTGGAATCGGACGTTCTGATGCCACAGCGACGCAGGGCTGCCATTACACCTGCGTTAAGTTTCGGCGTCAAGCTTCTTGAGAAATTAGCGGTNCTTCCGTGCAATCCATTGTCGAGGAGAGGGAACTGCNGGNATGAACGCGCCACAGGAAAGCTTCTTCGGTCACATGAAGGATGAGCTGAAACCCCAGATGAGACAATGGAAAAGTTTTAGTGATGTTAAAGCCAGCGTTGACGACTGGATAGATTATTACAACAACGAACGGGGACAATGGCAGTTGAACCGCCTGGCTCCCAATGAGTTTTACAGTTACATAACAACCGGAATAGATCCTTTATCAAAGAATAGGAATTTAGGTAAGAAGAAAATGTGTCCGTGTCCTTGACAAAGGGTACACTTTAACTGTCATAGTTGATACCGTACTTCATAAAATCTTCTCTGTTCACGCGTTATTTCCTCCTTCTTCCGGTTCGTAGTCGCGGAGCTGCTCCGCGACGCGGGTCGTGGATTCCAGCACGTTTTTGACGCGCTGACGGACGACAGCCGGGATAAATGGTTTGACAATATAGTCTCGGGCACCCATCTCAAGGGCGTTGTTCTGCTGCCAGGCGGAGCTTTCGGCGGTGATGATGATGACCGGAATGCCGGCGTACGCCGGGTTCCCGCGGACGAGTTTCAAAAACGTCGCGCCGTCCATCTCCGGCATGACCAGATCCAGCAGGATCAAATCGACCTTGCCCTCGTCTTTCGCGAGGATCTCCATGCCGACGCGGCCGTTCTCGGCCTCGAGGATCGTGAAGCTCTCGTGGAAAATCTCGTTCAGTATCGCCCTGTTGATCTCCTGATCATCGATGATCAGGATTGTGTCGTGCCGCTGTCCGGAGCCGGACAAAGCGACGCGGTAGCGCTGCAGCTCGAAATCAAGCTCTTTCTGCTGCGTGACATCGGACATGCTGACAAAAATCACGTCGTTGCCGCCGATTGTGTTGACATATTTAAGTCGGGCCTGCAGCCAGATGACCGAGCCGGTGTTGAGGAGCCGGCGGAACTCACAGCGGCAGGTTCCTCTGGATCTCGCCGTCTGGTGGAACGCCTCGAGAATTTCCGGCAGATCTTCCGGCGACACGTCCGAAAGTGCCTCGTCCTGTATGCCGTTCACGTCCCGGTAACCGAACATCTTATTGTACGCGTCATTGACACGCAGAAGCCTTACCGTCTCGCCATCGTATTCAAAAAGCGCCACAGCCTGCAGAATATTAGAGAAAAGCGACTCGATCTGTGACGTCGCGCTCCAGAGAGAGTCGGCGTTTATCGTGGCTCGAGCGGCACCTTCTTCGCGCTCGGCCACCTGACTTCCCAGCTTCTCAAATTCCGCGATTGGCATAGGTTTCGAGAAATAATAGCCCTGGACGAACTCGCATCCGATGCCCCGCAGGAAATCGGCCTGATCCTTGCGCTCCACGCCCTCGGCGATGACCGGCATCTCCAGCCATTTTGCTAATCTCGTGACTGACGCGAGAATGTTCTCGCCTCGACCGGGGATCTTGCTGTCGGAGAGAAAACGCATATCGATCTTCAGAATATCCGCCGGCAAGTCTTTTAACACGTTAAGCGATGAGTACCCGCTCCCGAAATCATCCATAAGGACCTTGAAACCGCTTTTCTGGAGGAAAGACAGCGTGTCCATGATCACGACAGGGTTGCTCGTGTAGGCGCTTTCCGTAAGCTCCAGCTCGAGAAGCTCCCGCGGGATCTTGTGCCGCTCGGTCAGCTCGATAAAAGTGTCCGCCAGGCGGACGTTCAGGAAATCGACCTGCGAGATGTTGACGGAGATCGGGCAGACCTTCCGCCCCTCGTCCAGCCATCTGCGAAGCAGGGCGCAAACCGTGTCCCACACATAATAATCCAGGTTCGTGATGAAGCCGTTGTGCTCGAACGCCGGGATGAACTCGCCCGGTGAGATCATGCCCCGGACAGGGTCTTTCCAGCGGACAAGCGCCTCCGCGCCGATCATGGCGTTCGTCCGGATGTCGTACTGCGGCTGCAGGTACACGCGGAACTGCCCATCCGCGAGCGCTTCCGCCATGTGGTTCGCTATGTACTGGTCCTTGAGCGCCTGCTCGCCGAGCGATTTCTGGTAAAAAGCGAAGCTTTTGAGGTAGTTGTCCGCGCAGGAACGGCAGGCCAGACTCGCCTCGTCGTAGAGAACATTGATGTCCTCCCAGACTGAAGACAAAGTCCTATTTACAAAGCAAAACACTTTGTAAATAGGACTTCTTTTAGCTTTTAAGCGCGTCTCTAAAGGTGTATAATAGTGTTATCAGGAGGGATGTCGAGCTATGATGACAACGGATAAAGAAAAAAATCGACAACAGATTCAATTCTTCTCAATGGATGAATTAGTTCCGGAAGACCATCTTTTGCGCCTTATCGACAGAGCGATTGATTGGTCTTTTATTTATGACCTGGTTAAAGACAAGTACTCGGAAGATCAGGGCCGTCCCTCGATCGATCCGGTGGTACTAATTAAGATTCCGCTTATTCAATACTTATATAACATTAAGAGCATGAGGCAGACCATTCGTGACATCCAGGTAAACATGGCTTATCGCTGGTTTCTCGGGATCGGCGTTTATGATTCAGTGCCCCACTTCACCACCTTCGGCAAAAATTACAGCCGCCGTTTTAAGGGAACTGATCTGTTTGAGCAAATCTTCGAGCGGGTTCTGGAAGAATGTTTTCGCTACAAGCTGGTCGACCCTTCCACGATTTTCATAGACTCCACACATGTTAAGGCTCACGCGAACAACAAAAAATATATCCGGCGCGTGGTCAAAGAAGAAACCTTGTTTTACAAAGGCAAACTGGAAGAGGAAATCAACAGGGAACGCG
>JGI20225J20221_1002005_pt1 | contig 23356 bp, 23 predicted proteins | sample BioMet4_FD_20221 | JGI IMG/M metagenome (IMG submission 20221)
AATGGGGGAAACCCCCGGGGGGGGGGCACCTAATTTTTGGGGGGCCCGGGGGGGGGTTCCCAGTGGAACACAAAACTTTCCCATTCCCTTTTTGCAGGACGGGCCATTATAGACCTGGGAGGGGCGCGGAGCAGGGGGCACATCCCCACACCTTTTACACTGCAGGCGCGCATTCTTTTGAGCCCCCAGGCTTCATACTACCACAAATAAAAAAAAAACCCGGGAGCGATCCATTTCTTTGAAAAGGCGCGCGTTACTCCCCCGTAGACCCAAAAACCTAAAAACCACAACATGCCGCCCCAAGGAAAAAAAAAAAAAAAAAAAAGCCCCCAGCGGTTTTTGACTTTTTCAATTGGACGACAAAAACTTCCAAGCGGTAAACAATTGCAAAAACCCCCGTGTTCGGGGGAATAAAAATTTGGGGAAAATCAGTTTCCCCCCGTTATGAATTCCCACCCCGGTAAAAAAAAAAAAGGAAGCAGGCCCCTGCTGCCCCGGTTTTTGATACTTCAAACTTGGGCCGCGGCGCCATATTTTAAAACCCCGCAAAAAAAAAAATGTTTTTCCCCTGGGTCCGCCACCGTTGAAAGGGGGGCCCCGCCCGGCTACTATGCAGGTCATCCTTGCCTTCGCCGGCAACGCACCTCGTTCCCGCTCAAAGAATAAACACCTACAACAGCCCAGGTGGGGCAATGGAATCACTTGAATTGATTCACCCTCCACCCCCGAAGCCCTGGCCCGTATTTGCAAGTAACAAACCGGGCGGGTTGCTGTTTTGGGAGGGAAGACCACAGCGGATGATTCACGCCGTATAATTGTGGATTTCTTGGTTGAAAAAATAATTATGGCTGATTTTTTTTCAGCAACAAGCGCATCAATATCTTCAAAAGCATTTTTCAAGTCTTTCGATATGATACCGTTCGTACATTTCGGTAAATGAAATCAGTGAGATTCAAATCGTCCCATTTCTTTCATCACTTTATCTGCAGTTGTTTTTTTATAGGCGGCATAGTTTTTCAATCAGAAAAATAAAAAAATCCATTTTTTCAGACATTCAATCCCTCCTGAGGTAAAGTGAATTGCCGAGGATCACCAGTTATCTGCTTCAGATTCCCACATATCAAAAATCCCAAGCGGGTGAAAAATCCCACATTTCAAGTTCTGGATTGCTAAACATTTTATATGTTTTTGAAAAAAGAAATTTTCTCAAAGCTTGCATAGGAGAGATACCATATTTTTGAGAAATCATCGCAGAAACTTTTTCATTGTAGTGAGATAAAAGATAAGGCATGGTATCTATCATAACACCTCCGCAGAAGAAAAATGTAAAAGTTTTAAAGCTGCGTTTGTCTTGAAGGTAAACTGGTCAGTTAATTTTTGAGGCAAAAGCCGCTTAACAGTTTCTTCTTCATCATAAATTCCAGCAAAATATAAACGAATAACCGGCATGGTTCTATCATTTGCAACAGGTCCTATAACTAAATCCGAATTATCAATAAAGTCTGGATTATTTCGATTATTTGTTACAAATCGAAGCCATTCGACAGAAGCTACTTCAAATTTCAAAATTGTAAGTCCGTTGGTCTTTGTTTCATCAAAGTCAAAAACAGTAACTGATCTTACACCCGTTCCACGGCGTCTCTGCGTAAGTTCCGCCCACTTGGCAGCTTGCTCATAACTTGATGTTAAATAAAAGCCAGTACCAAAATCAAGCTTTCGGTCAGAAGAAAGAATCTGAGGATTTTCAACTGCTTTATTGCTACCGTGGTAAAGTTTCATCAATATAAATATACCATAGAAAGAATATTTCATCTATTATTACTTACTTGCGTACCATTCCAATACCTTACGCGCATATTTATATGCTGAAGTAATCGTCTCGTTCCCAGAAAAATAATCCTTGTGCTTCATCATGCGTCCGTCGAAGAATTCCTTCATCTCCTTGAACGTCATCTCCTTGATGCGCGGAGAAGAAATCATCTGCGTGTACACCGAAAGCATAACCGCAAAATCGTTGAGCACCGGAATCTTCATGTTGTGAGAAATTTCTGTCGGCGTAAGATTGCACTTGCTTCCGGAAAGTTCAAAGCACACGTCCATGTCGAAATTAAAATTCTGCTCCGGCAGCAAAGAACGCAGCATACAAGAATTGTGAGCCGCCGCGTTACGCAACCGCCGCACCGAATCAAAATGTTTTATCTGCGCATTATTCAAATGGAAATATTTATAATAGAAGATAAAGAAACTGATGAAGTCGTAGAAACCCAGCATTTCCACAAGATTCCATACACCCGGCCGTTCAACATATTTCTGAAAACTCACCGCATCATAACTGCCGGAGTTCACCGCGAACGAGACGCTCCGTTTTGCTTCTGCATCAGACGCCAGAAATTTCTGCACCACTTCAAATCCATCATCAGCCGGATTTTCCTGACAGTCATTCACCACGCGCACCTTCAAGCAGTGCTCCACATCAACCGTCATCTTGAACAGCAACTTACGCAAGTACATATCAACCGTGGAAAGTTCCTGCAGCTGCCCAAAGTCCAGCCCCACATATTTTCCCGTCTTCTGCTTGAACTCAAAGTTGTCCGCATAAGACTTGATTCTGAAAAAATAATTATGCTTTCGTAAAAAATCAGCCGCATCTTCTTCCGAAACAAGATTAAAAGTAATACCCTCGTTCTTCATGTAGTCAATGATTTCCGGAACGGTAAGCTTTTTTTCAATTTCTTTTGACATGGTGCTCTCCCAAAATTTTATATAGTCATGATACATTCCATAAAATAAAAGCGCAAGGCAATCTCTGTTTTAAAAAATTTTTTTTTACGTATGTCATCAATTGTCATACCTCTTGTGGTACATTCAATCATATCTTATTACAAGGAGAAATAATATGACAATAGGAAAAGGATTGCTCTTAGGAACAGTAACCGCATTAGGTCTCGTCGCCACCACCACTGCTATAGTCACCGCTTACAAAAACAGACAAGACGATCTGTGTTTGGATGATGATGAAGATGATGCCAATGAAGATGAAGAAATCAAAGATGATGCACACCTGGGAAACGAAGGACCAATGATACACGCTACAGACATAGCAAAGATAATGCCCAGTAACATTTAGTGCAGTATATGAATTTTTTGACAATTTTAATATTCGGGCTTATACTAAGTTATTGACCTAAAGGAGAGTTATGTCAGAAAGAATTACAGAAGAACAAGCTGAAGACGAATACACAGAGTATTCCAGCAAAGTAAAGGAAAGTGATGTCGCTGATATCATTTCAAAAGAAAAGAAAGTAATGGATAAAGCGAATGGCCCTCTAGCAAAACTAGCAGAAGACCTTTCACTTCTTTTCTCAATTATTAAAGATTATTCAAAAGGCACCTATCGCCAAATTCCATGGACTGCAATCGCAGGCATTGTAGGTGCTTTAGTTTATGTTTTTAGTCCAATAGATTTAATTCCCGATGCAATTCCTATTGCCGGTCTTACTGATGATGCTGCTGTTGTTACCATTTGCTTAAAAGCAGTAGATACCGAATTGCAGAAATATAAAGAATGGAAGAGCAAAAAGTAAACCATGCTCACTGATATTCGTTGTTACGATAGTTGGTATCGATTGTATGACGAAAATGGAAAAGAAATTAATAAATTTCCAGTTACAACATACGGATCAATAATTTGTATAGGCACAGATTTCTTCCTATGCAAGAAAAGCAGTTGGTATATAACTTATGACATAGATGGTCACCAAATTACAACCAAACCTATTAGTACTATAGGTACTTATAAAAATACAGTTGGTGAATATATAAATTTCATCAAAATGGGATGGATTATTACCTATAACAATCATTTTCAAATTATTTGTAAACATGTAGATAAAATATAGACAATGTAAATGAAAATATATGAGTTTCAATTTTTCTATCCAGGAGGCATGACATGTTTTGTCATACCTCCTGTGCTATACTATATATATGACCGGAGATGAATTACAGATAATACGCTACTTTAGAATTGATGAGGAAATCCGCGCAGGAAATAAACCTAATGCAAAAAGGTTGGCGCAGATTCTACACATTACAGAACGTTCCGTACACCGCTACATAAGCGAGATGCGGTACGAAATGAATGCGCCCATTGAAGTCTCCAGCAGGACTGGGGGCTACTATTATTCAGATCCGAACTTTTCTATTTCGTCACTTTCACTCAATGAAAATGAATATCTAACTCTCGTCATGGCGCAACATCTTTTCTATGCTTTATTCGGGCCACAGTTTGGCATGCTCAAAACGGGTGAAGGTTTTAATTCACTCATAAACAGAACGTCAAAAGCGGTGAAAGAAAAGAAGCTTGAAGTTCAGGATTATATTCAAATTGCGCTTCCCATAATGGGAGACGCTCAAGTAATAAACAACATAGTCAATTCAATGTACACAAAGCGTCCCGTGTTGCTCTACACAAGCAAAGACGTTTCATTCGCAGCGCGAGCACTTCGAATTGTATTCGCAATAGACCAATGGTATTTATTGTACATAACAGGCCAGCCAAAAAGGCGCGAAGGACTTTCCACCTCGAAGCAACTTAATACATTCACTAATGCGGAACCATTTCCGAAAGGAAAGGCTGGCAGGCCATTCCGGTCTCCGTATCAATCTGCAAAAAGTTACTATAAGTAACATTGATAATTACAATGACACCGCTATAGAATTTGCTCATATTCAGAAGAACCAGAAAATACATTCATTTCCAAGTACTTTGCTTTCGCCTGGAAACAAAAGATGAAAATGATAACGTTGCAATATCGCAGATTGAAGAATGGGACGCTGCGGAAGTCATTCACGGCATAGGAAACGACAACACCATATTACAGAAAGATCCCAGAGTTGGAAAAGCTTTTTTGGATACTGTGTTTGGTAAAGAAAATGCATAATGTTTATTTTCTTTATTTGACGCATTGGCCGTGTGTTGTGGTTTATACTTTTAAGGAAGGATTACCATATGATATCTTTATTTTCTAAGCTTCAGCAAACCATAGAAAAGCAGAAATCGATCTCTGCCATAAAACAACGTAATAAAAACGGTCTGCATAAATTCTCACCACCACTTCTTACGCCTGAGCAAGAATACAATATGTCAACCAAAGGAGACTCCAAAGATGCCAAACAAAAATAGCTTCATTCCACCAGAAAGTATTGGTAGTACGTCACGTTATCTCTGCACAGAATGTCACAAAACTTTCTTTCCACCAAAAAAAACACTACCAATTATTAATGCCATTCACAAATGTCCCTATTGCGGCAGCTTGAAGACAATAAAAGATCCTTCGATAGGATATTAATGTATTTGTTTGAATACAGAAACACGATTTAAAAATTGGTATGACATTTTTTGTCATACCTATTGCTATATATTAAAAATGGTCAGTAATGAGTCATTTACTCTATACTCCATCCATTATTTTATTTTTTTGACATCTGCAATAAAGAGCGTTATACTTAGAGACATAATAACATGAGAGTAGTTTATCAAAAATATATATTTAAAATACATTTTAAAAACCTCATCGCATTCGACACAAGCCCCGTGTTCATTTTACGAAGCGTCATGGGAATGAACCTTCACAGAATGTCATGCATATCACAAGACACCATCTGTTCAGAATGTTTGTATCAAAAGACATGCTCTTATGCTTGCATTTTTGAAACCATCTTACCAAAAGAAAACATGGAATTGCCAGGAAGGACAAGGGCGTCTCATCCATTTATTTTACAACTTGATAAAACTATTGAAAAAAACTATGTAACAAATTCCCTGCAGTTTTCTATTATATTGTTCGGTAACTATATAGAATATTTCCCTTATATTTATGGTTCTTTTGTACGTGCCGGAATAAATGGCTTGGGAAAACAGAGAGTCCCTTTTGATATAAGCGATGTTTTGGTGCAAGGAAAATCCATTCTGCTAGATTCTAATCATCTTGAAACAAACATGCCTGCTGTAATTTGGGATTCGTCTGACCACAACGTAACCTCTCAAACTGGAGAAATACTTATTCAATTGCTTTCTCCAATACGCTTCAAAGTCGAGGGGGCCTATACACTTGATTTTGAAGCGACTGATTTTATGTTGTGCCTACTGCGAAGAATGAAAACCATCTGTTCTTTGTATGGAGAATCCGATCTTGCTTCGGACAAGTATGATTTTGAAAACTGCAAATTCAAAATTACGCAACGCGCATTACAATGGAAGGATAATGAGCATTATTCTTCGCGTCAGCACACTGCAATGGAACTCGGCGGCATAACAGGTACCTTTACCCTTGCAGGAACATTCTCACAAGCTGATCTTGCGCTGCTTGAGTTTGCCAAACTATTTGGTGCGGGAAAGAATACGAACTTTGGGCTGGGAAAAATAGATTACTGGACGAAATGGGAATAAATAAGTAAATGGAGGAAAGAGAATGACAATAGATGTTAGCAGATATGTTACTGTTGACGAATTACAACTGCAGCTTGAATTTGTGACACCGGCATTTCTGGGCGGTGCGGACCAAAACGCAGAATTACGCCCTGCGTCCTTTAAAGGGATGCTGCGTTATTGGTGGCGAGTATTATACGGTGCTAAATATGGAACAGATATATATAAAGAAGAAGGAGACAGGTTTGGCACAACAGATAATAAACATAGTAAGGCGTCTGTTGTAAGTATCCAGTTAATTGCCCCTCATATAGAAAGTCAAAACAGTGGATTTACAGGGAAACTTATTACAGTTTCTCATGAAGGAAAATCTTTTCCAATTAATATTCTTGATTATCTCGCATATGGAAAATATGATTATCAAAAGGGCGCAGGAAATGTGTACCATTCATCACATATAACTAATGGTTCCACGTTTACTTTACTTGTTCGTTCTCCAAAACTATATTCAGAAGAAGTTTTCCAATCGGTCTTAGCATTGATTAATTTCGGTAGTATTGGTTCAAGAAGTCGTAACGGTTTTGGTTCAATGAGAATTATTTCAAGTAATCAAAAAACAAACCTTGAACCAACAAAATGGTTCATTTCTCATGCTCCAATACAATATTCGTCACTTAGCAACGAATCAAAGTTGTTCATTACAAAACAATCTTTTGTATCATGGGAAGATGCACTTTCTGAGATTGGTATTATTTATAAAAATGCAAGGACTAGTCTTGAAGAAAAACATCATTTTGAAAGGAGAGGCCTTATTTCTCGTCCAATTGAAGTTAAAGGAGAATATAATATACCGCAAGAAGTAAAAATCGGACGTCATCCTAAATTCACTTTCCTTCATGTAACCAAAACAAATGATAATAAATTCCAAGGACAAATAGTAACATTACCTATTCAATTTTATGAACCAAATAAGCAGACTGATTATAAGAAAATGGTAAATGATTTCCACACTGAACTAGCAAAACAAATGACTCAAAAAGCTATCGGAGGCCTCAAATGAAAACACAGACATATTGGCAGGATAAACTTGCATTCTGGCTTCACGACCCGGTATGCAAATCGTTTGATATTACGAACCGCGAGAAATATGCCGCAGAGATTGCATCAGCGCTAATTCAGCGTCCTCTGGACAAAGAAACTTATAGCACCGCAAATCAAATCGCATCAGAAATGACACGGGCTGCTCTTCCTACAGACGGCGAAACATTGGATTTCATCGGTCATACGCATATTACTCATCCACTTGTAAAAAATCAAAGGCTTGATATGCAGGTACCATCTGTTAATCCGGAAGAGTTGGTAAAAGAAATTACGAATACCATACAGAAAGACTTACAGCTTGAAGGGAAAACAATTACCTCCGAAAAAGAAGCCCAAAAGGCATACAATTATCTCTTCTTCGCTTTACGCCGCAGACTCTGTACACAGAATATTGGGAAGCTCGGTGCGTTATGGAACATCATTCCGGCAGACACTCGAATGCCTGACCATCCATTATGGCATCATCTTGGAATGGTTTCTGCAATTGGTTCTTCAATTCAATCAGACAGCAATAAAGAGACTGCCCTTGTAGTATTTTCAATAACGCCTGTTCAAAGCTTTATTATGAAAGCGCGCAAACTCCGTGATTACTGGACAGGTTCTGTTCTGCTTTCATACCTTTCATTTACCGGCATTACGCAGGTTATGGAAGAATTGGGGCCTGACCATGTTGTGTACCCGTCCTTGCAGAATCAGTCGCTGGTAGATACATGGCTTAATAAAAAATATAACCTTGGACAATATCTGCAGGATACAGCCGACATCGAACTGCTTAAGAAGGATTCGAAAGGAATAGCTTCTTTCCCGAATAAATTCGTCTTCATCTGCGCTCAGGATGATGCTGAACTGCTTTGCAAAAAGATACAAGAGCGTATTCAGAATGAATGGCTTCATGTATCAAACATTGTAAAGCAATTTATTTCTGAAAAAACAAAATCAGGTGAAGCGCTTTCAAAATTATGGGACAGCGAAGTTGAAACGTTCTGGAAATACTCATGGGCGTCATCAAAACTTGCTGACCTCGATGACCAGAATTCTATGAAAGAGTTGTTATCCGAAGATAAATGGGAAAATGAGTTTAATGCAGTAACAGAATTTTCAAAGGCAACGGCTGACGGGGAAAATAATGCCCGTCTCTATGATGCGACACATTCACTTATTCAGGGAGTGCTTGCTGCCGGTAAGATGAAACCTACCACTGTTAAAAACATACAATACGGTAAAAAGTGTCCGCTGTGCGGCGAGCATGAAATACTTCATGACTTTGCGGCAACGGGAGAAACTTCTGCAAGTGTATATAAAAACGCAACAGATTCTTTCTGGGAAACAGTCCGTGAGCGGACAAACAGTGAAGACTCTCATGCGCAGGTTGGTGAACATGAACAGCTTTGTGCAATATGTGCAATCAAACGTTTTTTACCACGTGCAATAAAAAGTTATAAAGATGAAATTCTTTATGAAGTTTTTTCAAATGCCGACAAATTTCCATCCACTACTGAAATGGCATATACCTCATACTTGGAAAGCTTCAAAGCAAAACATACAGAGGCAGAGTATAAACAGAAAGTTGATGCATTACATAATGCGGATATTGAAAATACAGAAACAGAGAATAAAGACAAGTATTATGCCGTGCTTCTCATGGATGGCGACAAGATGGGCGACCTTATTAACGGAAAGACTATCGAAGCGAGATGGGAAGACATTATCAATGAAAAGGTGAAGCTGCCAAATGATTCACCTATCAAAAAAGTCGGCGAAGGATCAAAGCGAACTATGAATCCTGCGCTTCATGCAATGATTTCCGATTCGCTCAACAACTTTGCACGCTATGCGGTACAACCCGCAATACAGAAAGCGGGCGGACGCCTGATTTATGCAGGCGGTGACGATGTGTGCGCCGTGCTGCCGCTTTCTACCGCGCTTGATGCTGCAGATAAAATTCGCAAAGCATATACTTACAGCTTTGCAAAGTATACAGCGCATGGCGCTGAACCGATAACCGTCGCTTCTCCGGATATGCCATCAGTTGGAATGAACATGGGGTCTGGGGCAAAAGGCATCTCTATTTCCGGAGCAATCGTGCTGGCACATCACAAGGAGCCGCTCCGTGAAGTAATAAGCGATGCTCACCACGTGCTTGACGACTGCGCAAAGGAAAAGGCAGGAAGGAATGCGCTTGCCATACGGCTCAAGAAGCGCTCCGGCGGCGACCGCGACTTTGCATTCAAATGGGATGAAGATAATCCGTACCGTACTGGTGAGAAAACAATTGATTCATTTAAATCAATTATGCAAGCAGCCAAAGATAAAAAGATCGGAGCAGCGCTGCTCTACAAATTTGGTGAGTTCAAGCAGCTTGTTGAACCATTAAAGAATGACGAAGACAAAGTTATAAAGATATTTGAATACGAAGTAAGCCATTCCGGGAAAAATATTGCTGATGCGGAAAAATATGCACAGCAACTTGCCGGAATATGTGTACACACAGACAAAAATAATTCTGAAGATAAAAACTGGTTCCGTCCAGAGGCAGCAATCATTGCTTCATTCTGGGCAATTGGAAATGAAGAAACGGATGGAGGTACACAAAAATGAGTATTTGTTATGAGTTGCAGTCACTCGACACGCTCTTTTTCGGCGGCAACATACCAATGGAGGCAGGGCTACCTGCTGCTGACACGCTTTTTCCTCCGCCTGTTTCAGTACTCGCCGGTGCTATCAGAACGGCAGTCCTAAAAGAACATGCTGTTTCGATTGCCGATTACAAAAATGGAACTGCAAAAGACGTGATAGAAAAGATAGGCGCATACGGCAAAGCGCCCGCTTTTTCCATTACCGCATTTCTGGTGAAGAAAAACAATACGTATTATGTTCCGGCGCCTGCTTCATGGTATGTCGAATCGGAAAAGAAACCGCATAAGGCAGAAGATTTTACCGGCAAAAGACTGCTTATTGCAGAACCAAAAGAAAGTACATTCAGCAAACTGCATATTAAATCCTCGGAAGGAAGCGTTCCGTATACAACGGCAGAAAAAGGAAACGATGCATTCCCGTTAAGCAATGTATGGCTTTCATATGATTTTGTCTTCAAAAGCAATTCTGCAAAATTTACTGATAAAGATGTTCTGCTTCAGAATGATATTTATTCTTTGGAAAACAGAACAGGCAATGCGCTTGATGAAAACAAACGGGTAAAAGAAGGAATGCTGTATTCTGCGGTGCACTTGAGACTGCGGGAAGATGTGACCCTCTGCATTTGTCTTGACACCGATGTCGGTCTTGGAGAAAAGGGGATTATGCAGCTAGGCGGAGAATGCAGGATATGCAGGTATAAGAAAATAGGAGATGCCCCTTTGCAGAGCGGAAAACAGGACGGCACGCTGTTCGTTTCTCTTATGCCGGTGGCGGAAAAGCCTGAAGTGCTGGGACAGCTTGTTTCTTCACAGAAACCGATAGTCACCGCAGGATGGGATCTTGCAAAAGGTTTCCATAAACCAACAGAAAACTGGCTCCCCGCAGGAGCCGTGTTTACAAAAAAAGTAACTAATTCATGCGTTGCAACTGCGCATAAAAACTAAGGAGTAGAAATATGTTTGGAAATTCATCGGTAGTAGTAATGTACGGTGTAACCCCCTGCCATGCAGGAAGCGGTTCTTCGTTGGGCGTTGTGGACCTTCCTATTCAGCGCGAGCGCGCAACAAACTGGCCGGTAGTGCAGGCTTCCGGAGTAAAAGGTGCTTTCAGAGCAAACTTTGATCAGTATAAAAATAAAATAGCAGAAGAAGACAAGAGTAAAATAAACGAATTTGACAAGCTCACCGAAAGCATTTTTGGTTCGGCAGACAACAACGGCGGTTTTGCCGGTTCGTTATGCGTTTCAGATGCAAAGATTCTTGCATATCCAATGCGCTCTAATGTTGCACCGTTTGTGTGGATTACGTGTCCTTCTGTATTGAACCGTCTGCGTAAAGATCTTGACGTTGCAGGAAAACCAGTTACTGTTTCAATTCCACAGATAGAAAAAAATGAGGCTATTGTTATTAACGGCGATATAAAAAGTCCTGTCATTACGGAAGATTATGAGCTGACAATAAAAAACATTTCAAACGAAGTAAAAGGCAAACTTGCCGCATATATCGGGCAGGCAGAACGTCTGCTTCTTGTTTCCGATGAAGTGTTCGATTACGGAGTCTCGGAATGCACCCAGATAATGGCACAGATTGCTATTGATCCTAAATCAGGAACTACGAAAGACGGATCTTTACGCTATCAGGAAGAGCTTCCTTCAGATACAATCATGTATGCGGTTGTCCAGTGGGGCGACACAAAGAACAGCAAGGAAGAATCGCTCAAAGCAGATACGATAAAAAATTTCATCTGCGAACAAGTGATTGCAAAGCATATTCAAATGGGCGGCGATGAAACATGCGGCCGCGGTATTTTTGAACTTTCATGGATACAAGGAGAATGAATATGGAAGAGAAACCGACATTACAGCAGAAAAGAGCTGCTTACGCTCTTAAATCATTAAATCTTGCTTCTAAAAATCCGAAAGTATCAAAAGAACTCTCACAGTTCATTGTTGGCATGCCCAATATGATTCTCTCAAACGGCATCGGGCAGACAATGGCATTCCTGCTTTCTAAACAGGGCAAAACAGGCCAAAGCGATAAGACAGGAAAGACATTTACGATTCTCAAGGAATGGCTTGAGCTGAGAATGCCCGAGCAATTTTCCGGAACAGCTGAAGATTTAGAGTTCATTAAACATTTCAATGAGATATCACAAAGTGACTATCTTCAAGCTCAGCGTGAATGCCTAAGACTTGTGGAATGGCTTAAGCGGTACGCACGCGCTTTTGTTGAAGATTCTGATAATAAGAAGGACTAACACATGATGAACAACTATCAAAATGGGAACAGGGATTTCGCTGTCCATGAAGAACCAGTTATACCGATTCCTGATGGATTAAAAAAGAATCTTGAAGGTCCTCATGCAAATTTTTCTCTCTGTTCTCCAAGACTTGTTGCATGGAATATTATCAACAGCACTATTGAGACCTCAAAAACAGCCATAAAAGATTTATATGATTTAGCAGGAAGACAACTGAGCGAAACATCTGATTATATAAACAAGATTCAAAATAATCAGAATAAAATCCTAGAGGATATGGCAATTCATGGTGTAAAGTGCAAGACAATTTATGCCAAATTAGTTTCTCCATTTATCACCGGTCTTGGTTCAGGTCATCCTACGGAAACAGGAATGATTCTAGACCGCAACACCGGCATACCATATTTGCCAGCAAGTTCCATCAAAGGTGTGCTACGACTTGCATATGCGGTAAACAATGCAAATGGGCAAACCAAAGTTGATAGTTCTGTAGTTGCGCGTTATTTCGGAAACGACAGCAGTGCAGCTAACGACAAGCGTGGAGAAGTGGTTTTTCTTGATGCATATCCAAATGCAGTTCCCGAATTAAAACGTGACATTATGAATCCACATTATAATAATTATTACAGTGGGAAAAATGCACAACCAATAGAAACTGATTCACCAGTACCCATAAATTTTATAGCTGTAAAAGAAGGTGTTTGTTTTGTATTCAGATACTTCTTTTTACCTGTTGAAAAGGATTCTTTTAACGATACCAATGTTGCTGAAATTGAAAAGGCATTTTCAACCGCATTTACATTAATTGGCTTTGGTGGAAAAACAACATCTGGCTATGGAAGATTCGAAGTTCTTGATGAATTAAAAGCAAAGCTTACTGCTGATAGAAAAGAATTACAGCAAAAACAAAATTCAATTGCAGCAAGCAAAGAAGCACTTGAAGTTGGCAAGACTTATGAAGCACGTCTTGTTGAATTAAACAAAAAAAGTAAATGGAAAGCTGAAATAATTCAAAGCGGTGCTGTAGGTACTATTACTAACTCAGACCATATACCGGCAGAACCTTTCTTTGACACATCTGCATATCATTTTGCTTGGCATGGACGCCAAAGCGTAGATACTATGCTTAACCATTATTTCACTACGACCTGCTTTTATTAAAGGGATTAGTTTGGTGGGTGATGTGGTTAATAAGAAAAAAAGTGTCAATTTTTCTATCATTAACAAGCCCATTCTTTATAAAAACAGCGAGCAATACTATTGCTCCCAAAAGGCGAGGTTGCCATGTCAGACAATAGTTCATTTATTCAGACAACAGGGATACTTTCCAAAAGAAAGACGAGCGCGCGATTGGCTGTTCGCGCAGTCGGACACGGACGACTCAAAGAGAATCTTGTTCCGTTTCAAGATGCGAGCAGCTGTGCCTCATGGGCAATGTTTTCAGTCAAGCGGTGAGATGCGCTTAGGATGCTCACAAAGTACCGCATACCGGTGACGCTGCTTTCTGCAAACGGAAAGTTCAATGGCAAACTGGTGTACGGAGACAGCAAGAATGTGTTCCTGCGCCAGAAGCAGTACCTGCTCGCGGCAGACGAGGATGCTTCGCTTGAAATTGCAAAGCAAATTGTTGTGGGCAAGATACGAAATCAAGTTGCATTCATGCAGCGAATCAAACGGACTGCCGGAAAAGATGACAGCAGTGACGCAGAGAAAATGAAGAAGGCTATTGAAAAGGTTAAGCGCGGAATCTTTGTTGCTCAGAATTGCAAAACCAAGGACTCACTGCGCGGCACGGAAGGCATTTCATCGCGAGAATATTTTTCGGTGTTCAGTATGAATATCATTCCGGAATGGGCAGTATTTGACAAACGAAGCAGGAATCCGCCGCAGTCAAACGTAAACGCGGTGCTCAGCTTCTTGTACACGCTGCTTGCATACCGGGTTGAGTCGGCAATTGAAGCACAGGGGCTGGACAGCATGGTCGGTAACCTGCACCTGCTCAACTACAGCTCGCAGTCGCTCGTGTTCGACCTCATGGAGGAATTCCGTTCGCCCATTGCAGACACGGTGTGCTGCTCCTTGTTCAACCTTAAGCAGCTAACGCCAGAAGACTTTGAAGAGAAAGTCTTTTCGTCCGATGATGACGACATGCCTTTTGAGTCAGACAATGAAGAGAAGCAAGCAGCGCCAGATGCTGAGGTGAAAGGCATTCTTCTGACAAAAGAAGGGTTAAAGAAAGTGATTGCCGCTTTTGAAGAGAAAATGGAAACGTGCGTAAACATTTCCGAAGAAGAAGGCAGAATGTCTTATCAGCGGATTTTATTTGCCCAGGCAGCACAATACAAACGCGTCATTTCAGGCGAGCAGACAAAATATCATTCATTCTCATTCAAATAAAACGAGCCACTATGAATTACTTCATTTCCTACGACATTGCGGACCCAAAACGTCTTGCGCAAGTTGCCAAAGTGATTGAGAACTATGGCTGGCGTGTCCAGTATTCATTCTTCCAATGTGAGCTTGAAAACGACCGTCTTGCCGAACTTGAAAAGAAGCTGCTTAGAATCATGGACAAAAAAGAGGACAGCATCATGGTTCAACCGCTCAGCGCCGACTGCGTAAAGCCATATGCCATTTTAGGGACCGGCAGCGTTTTTGTTTCAAAAGGATACCAAATATTATGAGCACAAACCACTGGCTCATTGTATATGACATCCGCGACAAAAAGCGACTCTCCAAGGTGGAAAAGATAGCCGTGAGCTACGGCTGGCGCCTGCAGAATTCAATCTTTGAATCAGACGCAGAAGAAGGGACAATTCAGGCCATGGAATCAAAACTGGCCCAAACGATTGAGGAAGAGGACTTCATCCTCATCTTTCACATTTGTGAAAAGGACTGGCAGAAACGCGAAAAGTACGGAAAAGCGGGAGGCTCAAACCCTATGACCGGCAAATTCATGATTCTTTAGAAAATCGCATACCTCCCCCGCCCTTGAATAAACCGCATGAATTGGTGGCGGTATGCGAAGTTTTATAACTTTTTGTATTACCTATATTTATTCTTTATTTTGGAGGCAATTATGCAATTTCGTAGCAAAAAAAGGGAAGAAGTCAAACCGGTACGCGGAATTATTATTGTAAACTACTGTACAATATATAGTTATATGTGGTAGTATTTGAAACATAGACCTGAATTAAGGGATTAAAACGAACTGCTGCTGTGTCTGCGTGTCCAACGACAGACTCAGCAATTTGAAACATAGACCTGAATTAAGGGATTAAAACCCTGATACTTCCTCACTCGAATTCATACCGCGCTGAATTCTGATTTGAAACATAGACCTGAATTAAGGGATTAAAACCTGCATAGATGAGCGCTGCTTTATCTGCTGCAGCCATGACATTTGAAACATAGACCTGAATTAAGGGATTAAAACGCTCTAAAAATAGCCGGCAAATCGGAGACCGTCCATATCAGATTTGAAACATAGACCTGAATTAAGGGATTAAAACGACTCAGGCTCACTGACTTTTCCGTCAAGACGTCCGGATTTGAAACATAGACCTGAATTAAGGGATTAAAACCCACTGATGCTGCACCTGCTGTGACAGCACCACCATTAACAAATTTGAAACATAGACCTGAATTAAGGGATTAAAACAATTCGAACGACATTGGAAGCCCCATGAGCCACTGGGCCAATTTGAAACATAGACCTGAATTAAGGGATTAAAACGTTTCTGTCTGTCTTTCGCGCATCCTCACCGATTACGCGTATTTGAAACATAGACCTGAATTAAGGGATTAAAACTCGTGTCTCCCCTCTCGTATTCCTTGCAAATACCACGCGCATTTGAAACATAGACCTGAATTAAGGGATTAAAACTTTCGTGGTTATGCAAGCGGCCACAACTCCGTCTTTTTTAAAACAGTAGCTACTAAAAGCCCAGTAGACGCCGGGTAATAGGACGCTCAGCCGGTGCCAGCATCGGTCGAGTAGCTCGCAAACGTACCTATATGCCTCAAAAAGGGTGGCAGTACCGAGGAAATTAAGAAACCTGCAAAAAGGTCGGTGTTTTTACCCGGCTTGCTGCCCGTAGTTAATTATCCCGTTGCAGTTTTTTGTCGCAAGGGAGCATAAGCGTCCGTTTTGGCACCGCGCAGGCTCCCGTAAAAAAAGCTAATGGGGCCGTTTCGCTTCCTTTTCCGACCGGTGACCTTTGGTCCGGTCTTCCTAATCAACACCAACAATGGTCCGGTTGAATTTATAGAGCCGGTTAAATACCCAGAATACCAAAGTTTAGCCTCTTAAACTCCCTTTCTCTAACTATTTGTACGGCAAGGAACAAAATTAGGGAAATTAAGTCCAGATACAAAAGTTAGGCTCTTCCACGAGAGATATTCTCATACCTAACCTCCTAAAGTCTTTATTCGGAATTTTTCGAGATCACCAAAGTTTAGAACCGGTCGAATCACTTGGAACCGGAGCTGTTGTTTATGCGGCAAAAATTAGGGAATTAATAGTCCTGATACAAAGTTTTTTTAGACGTTGTTAACTTTCTTATGTCGTCGAAAGGGTAGCCTTACGCGAGATAAAGTTTAGGAATTTAAGTCCAGATTTACGAAAGTTTATTATACCCCTTGCCCTGTCTATAAGAACTTCCTAAACGGTTACAAAAATTAGGGAAATTAAGTCCAGAACAAAGTTTAACTTCTAATAAATAGACTTATTAAATAAAATGAAGGNGTGCTGCTGGCTGCGGGAGTAACTGCTTCTTGTAGAAGGAGCCGTGCCTCGCGGTAGCAATGGTTCGTCACCGAGTTTCCTGCGGGCACTCCCGAAGCGCCTCCGGCCGTGGGGTCTCGGCTCCGCCTGGTCGTCAATGAATGATGGTGCGCCCTGGTGGAACCCCCTCGCACTCGGGCGCAGGTGCCTGGAGGCTGCCGCTGCAGATGCTCGCAGAGCCTCATGTGGGGCGATGCCGGCTCCAGACCCTAGCTGGACGTCATGGCCGTGCTGCCCGCAAGCTGAAGCTGTGGGGCATGTCCAAAGTGCCCGTTCTTCGACCTGCTCCTCCTGGCCCGACATGATGATGCCGCGAGCGATGGGAGCTGGGCTCCATGAGTCACACCTTTCAGTCGCCTGGGACGGCACCCCCTCATGGGACGCCAACGCGGACAATTGCTGCTGCGCTTCTTCGTGTTGGTCCAGACGGCCCCTTGCCGCCCCTCAAGTTACAAGCATTTGGAGTTAAACAATGGGTAATACGCCCTTGTTGGGCCACTTCTTAAGACTGGGTCTACCTTTCTTACCTAACACCATAAATACTATTAGTACCCTTAATATGGGTGTTTTATACTGTTATGGGTTTCTATTATTAGTATAAATACCTGTAAGTAATAATCTCGTGTGGCCTTAGAATGAGATGTCATTTACCTTTATTATTCTCACGTTCTCCTGTTCTATATGAGAATATTAGCAATTAGTCTTAAATTTACTTAGACAAAGCTAAGGTCAAAGTAGTCAACGTTTATACAGTCCTAGATGTATTTAGACTGTGAAATCGACTCAGACTAAAATGGGAATTGAATACTGGGTTATCGAGAGTTAGTCGAGGGTTGCATAAATGGTTAACTGAAGCCATGAACCTAAGTCTCTAAGGAGAAGTCCTCCGCTTAGTTTAGTTATTCATTACCTTGTTTGTCATAGTTTACCACAAGGTACCTTCCCGTACTATGGCGGTAATACTAGGTACCCCAATAATTACTTTACAGTTGTGGAAAAATCCGTTATAAAAATTCCCAAGCAATATTTTTGAAGGAAGGACATTTGAGTGTCGCCTGATATAACGTGGGTTACGCACTGAACCTTTGCTGTATAGCAGGGCCGCCATCTTTTTTGTGTCTGGACGTGGGTTCAGTGGCTTATTTTCAAAGTCGGATTACGTCTACTGCCCTTTTTGGTACAGACTATATAAAATGCGTTGATAGGCAAGTAAATGTTCCAGGCATTGCTACGTAAGGGGTCGGTGGCGTACAGCTAGCCACAAAGGTCCACGCCGTAGTCCGACGCCGTCTAAGTCTTTGGAGGGTAGTTTCTTGTTCCTAGCTAAAAAGTCCGCCGTCTTAAGGTTTTGGGGTGGAGCCAAGGCATGGTACCTTTGTGACAGCTAGGTGAGGAGGACTTTTTAGGGCTTTAAAGGCCGGTGACGCGTATGTTGCTGCGTCTGGTGTACACACGACGTGGACAACAAAAGTGTGTGGCGAAGGAGGCATGTTGAAAGGCGCCACTTTGTCTTTCGACGCGCGGTGGTCTAGCTTCGTGCGTACTAGGCGTGTGTGGTAAAAGGCTAGGTTTTGGTGTATTGTATTAGCAGTTCTGGGGTGGGGAGCGAGCGTGTCTGGTGGATAGATAAAAGTAGAGGTCGGTTCTTTGTTTGAGACGGCTGCTCTCGTAAAGAGTTTTATAGTCGGGATCACTGTCAGTCGGAAAAACAACCCGCCCAAATGCAGTTGAAGCGCGGAAGGACACGACGAAGTTTCGTGGGTCTGTTTGAGGTAGTGTAGTCGGGGGTACGTAGAAAGGGCTATGCGGTCGTGAACTCGGGCCTGAAGTTCTCGGAGAAGAACTTGTTGAAGTAAAGGACTTCGCTCCGGCCGCGCCTCTTCACTGCGCAGTAAGTGGCAGAATCATACATAACATTGTAAGCTCCCTCTAGAGTTTCAATTTTTAGTAATTAACAATTTTATTTACATACGCAAGTTTATTAGGAATATCATCTAATTCTTTTCCTAAAGTAGAAGCTTCTTTCAACTTAAAATTAAACCCCTCAGCAAGCAACTCATCTTTCTCTGCAATATTCACCGTAAATCCATTCTTCAATGATGTTGTATATGTAGCTTTATATATGCCGCTTACCAGTTCTTCTGTTACATCATCATTTTTAGTTTTTTGTTCAGTAAAATATTCGTTCGCCTTCTCTAAAAGAACAGAAACATCATGAACCTCATTCGCACCAATAATCATTGTCGAATTTATAAAGCTTTCACTATTTATTATTTCCACCACAGTTTTCTCATTATCCTTTTCAATAATTAATGAAACATTATTAACTCTGCAAACATTCCAGCGAAATAGATAATCATCAATCACATAATTTTGAGCAAAAGTAAAAGCAGCTCCTAAAATAAATAATAATAAAATTGATAAACTACGTTTCATTTTAATCTCCTTGTAATTACTGTCCGAAAAGACTTTTACAGTTTACACTGTTCGAAAATATTATACTAGTTATAGCAGCACACATATAGGTAGAACACCGAATGTCCCCGAGAAGAAAGTTCCTACTTTTTTATCAAGTGTCTAATCATCATGAAAACAACAGTCGTGAATTATTTTCTGCCATATACACTAAGCAAGCATTCGAGCTATTATAGTATAGAAAGGAAACACCATGGAAAGCATGACAGACATCATCACACAGAAGTTAGCGGACATTGAACAGAAAGAAGGCGTTCGCATCATCTACGCATGTGAAAGCGGCAGTCGTGCGTGGGGATTTGCGTCACCTGACAGCGACTATGACGTACGCTTCATCTATGTGCGCAACATGAATTCATATCTCACTCTGGAACCAATACGCGATGTCATAGAATGGCAGCTCGATGAAACGCTCGACATAAATGGCTGGGATATAAAGAAGGCACTTCAACTTCTGTACAAGGCAAACCCCGTTCTATTCGAATGGAACAATTCACCCATCGTTTACAAGACAACAGCAGAATGGCCACTCGTTCAAAATGTGATGAATCATTATTTTGATTTACGCACCGGTCTCAACAGCTACCTCGGCATTTGCAGAGGACAGGATGAACGATACTTCCGAAACCATGATGACATACCTTTGAAAAAATATTTTTACGTTCTACGCCCCATCCTCGCATGCCGCTGGATTCTTGACAAGAAGTCTCCGCCACCAATGCTGTTCGACGAGCTCGTTTCACAAGAACTTGATGATTCACTTAAAACACTTGTCTCAGACCTTGTGGCAAGAAAGAAAACGGCACCAGAGAAATTCTTCGGTCCGCACATTCCAGCGCTTGATTCGTATGTCGCAGACAATATGAAGACAATTGACGAACAAATTGCATTGCTCCCGCGCGAAGAAAGCAAAGACTGGGACGAATTGAACAACGTGTTCAAGAATATTTTGTATTTCTCACATACTGTCCAGGGCTGATTTATCTCTGCCACTTTTAAAGCACAACTTTAATGACAAAGTTTTTGTTTTGCAGTACAGTAGCAACATATCAAGTGCACAACGCACAAGGAGACAAACGTTCAAAAATGAAAAGCAATGAGACGTATTACAACGTACATTCCTCTAAACAGCATGCGCATTCATACCATCAGTATCAGCATGAATACGATGAATCAAATTTTATTTTTGAAGTTATGGTCGCCCACCTTTAGTCAAAGCGTACGCACCTAACTTCGCTTAGGGAGCGTACAAATGAAATCAACTTTTAATAAACCAGTTTTAGACCTCACCGCCACCGGCAAACAAATCAGAGCATTGCGCACTCGTTCCGGAATTTCAGTCCGCACCATGCAGTCGCTCTTTTCATTCCCCAGCCCGCAATCAATCTACAATTGGGAAGCAGGCAAGAACATGCCGACAATCGACAACCTCATCGTCCTTTCGCAAATCTTCGGCGAGCCGCTAGAGAACATCGTGCGCACGAAGAAAGTGCAAATTGAAATTGAGGAGGTGGAAAAGGTTCGCAAACAAATAAGTGCATGATTTTTTACCTGAGGATGTTGGCGGAGCGGTCTAACGCGCTTGTTTGTGGAACAAGATTTCATCAGTTCGAATCTGATATATCCTCCTTTATTTTCCAGTGGTGTAATTGGTAACACTAAAGATTCTGAATCTTTTGTTCCGGGTTCGAGGCCTGGCTGGAAAGATATTGTAGCGGGTTCCGACTCACCTGCCCGCCAAATCAAATTCATTTTATGCAATCTTCTCTGCTTCATCACCATAAGGCTGTATCAGGACCTCAGCCGGAATGCCAAGTCCTTCGTTCAAGCGACGTATCATGTTGAGACTCAGTGAACGTTTGCCTGACAGAGAAGAATTAGAAATGGGATACTTTCCTCTTTCGTATATCTCTACCAGTGTTGTTAGAAGTTCAAGTTCATCGCCTTTAGGGGTATTGGGTTCAGCATCAGATAAAACATCAATTCTTTTTAACGCGAGATCATAATCTTCTTCGGTCTTAATAAGTTTAATGTTCTTCATTAGATTACCTCCGCATTAATTTTGCTATACTCTGCAAACGTCTTTCTTGCAATTATCCTTATGGTAATATAACATACACCGTACTAATTATCAAACAGTTTCATTCCTTCTGCTTCAACAGGAAATCGTTATTAATGACCTTCATTGAAAGCGGTCCTTCTTCAACTTAAAGAAACATTGTCTTTGACGGACGTAGATATGGTTGTCTGTTATTAAAGTCTACCACCAAACGCGGGATGCGAAGGTTAGTCTCGTATGTACTGTGATCATCTCGCTCTGAGTTTTAACTCTGCTATCCTAAGAGTCTTCTTATCTTTAAACCGTTAACAGGGGACGGGGGATACGAGTTATTCTATATATTGTTATCGCCTTCCTTTTGAACCTACTTTTCATCTTAGCTCGCGTCAAAGTTTAGTTTTCTTATATAGCTACCAATAAGGTTAACGGTCATTCTTACGGACTTATTTTACTTGACAACACTTCTAAGAATCTACCCGTTTATACAATGGATTCTTGCCGCTCATGTCTCCGGTGCAGGTGTTAGTCGACCGATAAAGTCCTAACGTTACAATTGGACTTAAACCAGGGTCGATTTTGGAGTACACCCTACCACTCCCAGTAAAGAGCGACCGCTTGCCGACTAAAATGTTTCTTTACACAGTCGCTGATCCTAACAGAGCGTTGTTTTCTTCCCTCTCATAGACAGTCTCAGTCCGAGTGTAGCAACAGATCTTGACGCCCCACCAAGAAAACTGTATTTCTTTCTACTCGACTTACCTAAAGTTTTGTGCCCCAATACACTCGGTCTTTATTGTCTTTCGTTAAAGAGTCGAGAGATTCTTTAACCCTACGACACGTTATCTTTATAGTCCTTTATGACGCCATTCAAACTTAACGTGATTTCTTTCCCCTTCGCCGTTCCGAATTTCCAGTAGGGTCATTAGCTGAGCAAAACGACCAAAGATTTTTAACGCCCGGCCTTCTTTCGTTGTCGTTACTCTGACCGAGTCAGCTTCTAAGTCAACCATAAGGTTGTTGTCTTAACTATCTTACGCACAAAATCAAACCCGCCAGGCGTGGTCTTAGTTAAATTCGGGAATCACAGTCACGAGTGTCCTGCTTTTACCTGCCGTGCTCAACCACTGGTACAATGGCGTCTTTTAACCACTCAAGCCACAAAGCCTTCTTTAATACTTATACCTAGCTACTGCTCTGTACAGGCAAGACCCGCCATTACGTGTATCTGGTCTCCCCTAAGCGCTTTACGAACTGTTTTCGTTTATCTGTTATAGCGGTTAAGTTCCCTTAAGACGCCTCTCCCATAAGTCTTTTTGTCTGAGTTTGAACGAAGTGGATTTCACCAAATAAAAATGTAACTAACTAAAATTTAAGGCCGTTCTCTGAACCCTGACGTTCGTTACTTTCTGAAAACACGAAGTGAGCCCTGAACTCTCACCGAAGGCTAACTTCTTTGTCCTCGACTATATGGGTATTATTCTCACAAAAACGTACGTACATATCTTGCGCGTTCTCCGAATATTAACTTGAGGCGCGCTCGGTTTTCTCCCCTAACAGTAGGGCAGGGGTAGCTTGGCGCCAAGTTACTTAAAGAACCTCCTGGCGAAAG
>JGI20225J20221_1001498_pt1 | contig 23348 bp, 25 predicted proteins | sample BioMet4_FD_20221 | JGI IMG/M metagenome (IMG submission 20221)
GTCACGACGGAAAGACCTGCTGCCAGCCTGTCCCCCGCTCAGGGGGTCCGGGGGGGATACCTCTTGGCCGGAGGCATCTTCGCCTCTTCCACGGCCACACGCCCGGTCGCCTCGCCCATCTTGCCGGCCACCTTGCCAGCCATGAACCTGGCTAGGCGCGGCGCCAGCAGCACCACCAGAAAAAAACGTGCCGTCTGAAAGGTCATGACGTAGGGCAGGTCAACGTTGGGGCAGGCGGCGGCGATGACGGCTACGGAATCCATGCCACCCGGGCTGGTGGCCAAGTAGGCGGTCAGGGCGTCCGCCCCGGACAGCGCCACCAGCCCCCAGGCCAGCAGGCCGCAAAACCCCATGAGCGCCACGATGGAGGCCAGGATGGAGGGCAAGGCCTTGCTGGCGTGGACCGCCACGCTGGGGGTGAAGCCCAGGCCTATCTTCCAGCCGAGTGCCGCGTAGGTGGCGACCAGCAACCAGGGGGGCAGGAGGATGTCCATGTCGCCCCACAGGCGCAGCACCGTGCCCACCAGCATGGGCGCCAGCATGGCGCCCGAGGGGATGGGGCTATAGCGGCCCACCAGGGCGCCCAGGGCGATCAGCGCCAGGGTCGGCAGGAAGGACGGCAGGTACAGGGGCGGCAGCCAGTCCGTGCCACCGCCNGAACCGACGGGCAGGACCACCCAGAAATGGGCCACCAGGGCCGCCGTGCCAGCCACGCATACCATGCGCAGATACTGCATGAAGGCCACGATGCGGGCGTCGTCGCCGTAGGCGTCGGCCAGGACCACCATAGCCAAGGCGCCTCCGGGCGAGACCCCCCAGATGCCGGTGGTGGCGGGCAGCACGCCCAGGCGGAACAGTCCCCAGCCGAGCAGGGTGCTTACGCCCAGGGTGGAGAGGGTGACGCCGACGAAAAACGGCCAGTTGCCGGCCAGGGTGGGCAGAAGAGACGGCGAGGCGGCCCGGGCGATCAAGCAGCCGACGACGGCTTGGGACAGGATGTAGGGCAAGCGCGGCATGGTCAGCCTGTCGCCCCCAGCCAGGGCCATGATGATCCCACCCACCATGGGGCCCAGTAGCAAGGCCGCCGGCAACTCGATGCCCCGCAGCCCTGCGGTGACGCCCACAGTGATGGCCAGCAGGAGCAGCCACTGGCCGAGCTGGCAGGGCCGCCGAGACCGTTGCGACAATGAAACGCCTCCCGTTTGCCGGACCAGGGACAGAAGCTGGTTCTTGGNAAATAAAAATAATATCCTGTAAGGTAAGCTTCGTCGAGGGGGAGTATCCTTTCTGCGGCCGGACGGGCCGATCCTGTTGTGCCCCTCAAAAATACGAGAAGGATTAACTGTAACGCAGCATCAAGGAATAAATATATAATGTCCCAGTCCCTCTGCACCCGCACAAGCGTGCCCGCTGACAGCCGGTTTCTCGCCCTTCTCCAGGGGCATGTCCGCGAACTTGCCATCATCGCAGGNATCTCCTCCAGGGAGGCCAATCGCCCTGGAACTGGCCACGGAAGAGGCCTTCCTGAATATCCTGCAGCATGCCTTTCCAGATGGCTCGCCCGGGGAGGTCTTTTTGGAAGGGGACATCCTGGAAACAGAGTTGTGCCTGACTTTTCGGGATGAGGGGATGCCGTTCGACCCCTCCCTTCTCCAAGCGCCCGATCCGGCTGCGAACGCCGATGGTGCCAGCTCGGGACTCGGCTTTAAACTCATCCGCCACGCCGTCGATGAAGTGCACTGGGTCAATCGTGGCCGCCAGGGGAAGGAGCTGCGCCTGATTAAGCGCCTGCCCCAGGGCGTGGATACCGTGCCGGCCGCCGAAACAGGAGAAGTGCAACGGGCGGAGCTCCAGCCCTATGACATCCGGCCCATGCGGCCCGATGAGGCACTCCAGGTGGCAAGGATTTTCTGGTTGGCCTACGGCTATTCCTATAAAAACGACAACTTTTATCGACCCGAGGGACTGTTGCATCTCGTGGGGAGCGGCAGGCTGATCAGCTATGTGGCCGTCACGGGGAAGGGCGAGGTCGTGGCTCATGCGGGCCTCTTACGGGCCGCGCCTCTGGCTATGGCCGAAGCCGCCCTGCTCGTGGTCTCGCCGTCCCACCGGGGACGGGGCCTCATGGGGGCCCTGACGGACGCTCTTACCGCCAAAGCGCGAGAACTCGCGCTGTTCGGCCTGTCGCTCAATCCGGTCACGAGCCACCCCGCCAGCCAGCAGAGAGTGATCCAGATCGGTGGACGGCCGTGCGGGCTGGATTTGGCGGCCTGTCCCCCCAGACGGTTCAAGGCCATGCGCCTGGACCAAACCACGCCCCAACGGGAATCCTACCTCCACTGTTTCCAGTATCTGATGCCGCCGCCCAACGCTGTCGCCCATGTGCCGTCGCGCCACAGGGACATGGTGAGGAGCATCTACGACCAGTTGCAGCGTCCCCTCACTTTGGGCCGCCTTGGGCCGGCCTCCCAGCCTGGAGCTTATCAGGTCTCGTTCGACCGGGAACTCCAGAAAGGGGTGATCCAGGTCGTGCGCGCCGATACCCAGCAGTGGCCGGAAATCCTGCGGGCCGCCGTCGATCTGGTGGAGATCGCCGGGGCGGCTGTGGTGGATCTCGATTTGCCCCTTGCCCAGCCGGCCACGGCCTTGGTGTGCGAACAGGCCGAGGCGTCAGGCTTTTTTCTTGCCGGGGTCTGGCCCCACGAGGCGGCGGATGGCGATGTGTTGCGGTTGACCCGGCTGGCAGTGCCCCTGGACCTCGGCCGCCTGCGTTTTTCTTCGAGCTTCAGTTGCGAGGTTGCCGCCTACGTGGGCAAAGAGATGGAACGGGCAAGCCGGACGACGGGAGTCAGTGGCGCGCACCCCTGACCCTCCATCCTCATGGAGTTCTGCCGCGCGGTGCGTGGAGAACTCGGTGGAATAATGTCCAAACCGCCGGGGGACTGTCCCCCGCTGGTCGTTTTTTCCCCTTGCGGGCGTGCCGGTTTTCACCAGGCTTCACCCACGTACAATTTTAAATTGGGGGACAGGTGGGGGACAAAACCACCACCCAAAGAAAAAGGGAGCAAGGTTTTGAGCCTTGCTCCCTGAACTTTCTGGTGCCGAGGGACAGAATTGAACTGCCGACACGGGGATTTTCAGTCCCCGCTGAATAGCCTCACTCCGGTTCATCTGAACACATTAACACGTTGACTTATAGGTAGTTAGTCCCTGTCGTCTCTTCATAGGCTTTCACCTCATTTCACCCCGGATCATATAAAAAGTGGGGAGAGCGTGGGGAGAGGAGACACGGGGATATGGCAGTCACCTGGATCAAGACGAGCTTTCCAGGCGTCCGTTTTTATGAACACGCCACTCGAAAGCATGGTGTCCAGAAGGATCGCTATTTCGCCATCCGGTTTCAGGCTGATGGCAAGCGGCGGGAAGAGGGGCTTGGCTGGGCCTCTGAAGGGTGGTCCGCGTCGAAAGCCTCCCAATCCTTGGCGGAACTGAAAAAAGCGGCCACCACGGGCGAGGGTGCTACCTCACTGGCCGAGAAGCGCAAGCAGGCCGAAGCCAAGCGCGAGCAGGCCCGGCAGGAGGAGGAAGCCCGCGCCCGGGACGCCATCACGTTCAAGGACTACTTTGACCGCGAATATCTGCCTGTTGCCCGTGTCACGAAAAAGCCCGAGTCCATCCGCAAGACCGAAGAGCACGTCAAGAACTGGCTCGGTCCCGTCGTCGGTCGCCTGCCGCTGAAAAACATCCGCCAGATGCACATGCAAAAAGTGCTGCTGGCCATGGCGGGTGCTGGCCGGTCGCCACGCTCCATTCAGTACGTCTTCGCCACCTTCCGGGCCATCTGGAACCATGCCCGCAACAACGGGTTCGTCCAGGTGCAAAGCCCGACCAAAGGCGTGTCCTTGCCCAAGGTCAACAACGAGCGCAAGCGCTACCTGACCCGGGCCGAAGCGGGCGCCTTGCTGGCGGAACTGGCCGAGCGCAGCCCGCAAACCCATGACATCTCCCTTCTCTCTTTGCATACCGGAATGCGCTTCTCCGAGGTCACAGGCCTGACCTGGGGTTGCGTGGACCTCGGCAAGGGGAGAATCGATATCCTCAACGCCAAGGGCGAGAAAGATCGCTCCCTCCCCATGACCGCCAGGGTGAAAGAGCTTTTCAAGGGGATGACATCTGGTGCGCCCAACGAATTGATTTTCAAGAGCAGGGTAGGGGGGCAGATAGGAAAGATCTCCAAATCCTTCGACCTTGCCGTGGAAAAACTTGGCCTCAACAAGGACGTGGACGACGCCAAACAGATTTTCAGCTTTCATTGCCTGCGCCATACTTGTGCAAGCTGGCTCATCGAGGCCGGGACAGACCTCTACGTGGTGCAAAAGACCCTGGGACACTCCACGCCCACGGTAACGCAACGCTACAGCCATGTTGCCGACGCCATGATTGCCAACGCCTTCAGGGCCATGGAGGCGGACACGGCCCAGGCCGGCGAGAAGGTTGCTCAGTTCCCTGCCGGGAAGGCCGAAGGCGAATAGCCCCTTGTCTTCTGTATATACGGCGATATATTCAAGCGGAGGATGACGTTGAACGTCACCTGGGACGAGGAGAAGCGGCGGGCGAATCTCGCCAAGCATGGGCTGGACTTCGCAGCCGCCGAAAAACTGTTTGAGGACTACCGCCTGGAACGTCTCGACACGCGCCGGGACTACGGCGAGGACCGATGGGTTGCCCTTGGGATGATCCATGGCAAGGTGGTGGTCCTGGTCTACACGGAACGAGACGAGGATATCCGGGCTATTTCCCTTCGGAAAGCTACGCCCGAGGAGCGAATGATTTATGAGCAAGCACGATTCAAGCGACTTGGACCGGCTTGAAGCCATGCCCGACGCCGAGGCCTTCCAGAACGCCTTGGATGATCCCGATAGCCCGCCCTCAGACGCGGCTTTTTGGGCCGAGGCTGAATTGGTGGAACCGGAACCGAAAAAGGTGCCAGTCTGCATCCGGGTGCGCCCCGACATCCTGAAGTTCTTCAAGCAGCGTGGCCCGGGGTATCAAACTCGCATCAATCAGGTTTTGGAAGCGTATGTCGCCTATCAGGAAAAGCGGGCCGGCAGGTAGGGTCATGGACGCGGACTCCAAGCCTTGGCGGGAAGTGCTGCCCTTCAAGGATCAGGAATTGCCCGGCGTGTTTCTGGCCGGTGCGCGGTATCGGGAAGGCATGACCCAAGCTGCCCTTGCCGAAGCAACCGGCATTCCGCGTCGACACATTTCAGAGATGGAGAACGGCCGCCGGCCCATCGCGAAGAAAAACGCCCGCCTCCTGGCCGAGGCCATAAAGATCGATCCCAGGCGGTTGCTGGCCGTGTAGCCCGGCAGCACCTCAACTTATACCTCGTAGCATGAATACCAATGAACACCTGGAATGGACGGTGACGTTCACCAAGCGAGTGCTCAAGCAGGTGCGGGAGTTACCTGCGGCCGTGCAGGACGCCTTACGGCGGCTGCTTCTGGACATCCGAGATACCGGTCCGGTGCGAATGGGGCGGCCAAACCTTGGAAGGATTTTAGGCAAGCCCGGCTGCCATCACTGCCATATCCAAAAAGGCCGGCCGACGTTTGTCGTTGTCTGGCGCGTTAGTGGCGAGCAATCCGTGGAGGTCCTTTATGTTGGAACTCACGAGGGAGCGAACTACGGACGGATTTGTTGATCTGTCCCTCCGCGTCCCGGCGGGTAAGGCGGAATTGGTCAAGCGGGTCATGCGGGCGCTTGTCAAGACCCAGGAAGTCGAGGGCGTAGCCGAAGAGAAGGAATACTACACCCCCGAAGAGGTATTCGGCCCCCCGTCGCCGGCCAAGACCCTACGCGCTTACCGTCACCGCGAGGCCCTGACCCAGGCACAACTTGCCAAGCTGGTGGGCGCGTCCGCACAGAATATTTCCGACATGGAGCGGGGCCGGCGCCCCATCGGCAAGGACATGGCCCAACGCCTCGGGGCCGCGCTGAATGCGCCGTGGAAGCGTTTTTTGTAGCCCGGCAGGACCACCATGGACCAATCCGACGCGCTCCACCTCATCTACTTGGCCCTGCTCCTGGCGGTCATCATCGCCCTGCGCTGGTGGCCGGGACTAAATCACCGGAAATTCGATTGGCGGTTGGTCAAGAGCAAAGAGCGCAAGAAGGATTGACCGACATTTCCCCGGCCTAGCTGACGACTGATCATCAGGGCTGAAAAGGTGGCGCTCCAACGTCCTGGCCGGGTTTTTGTGGAAATCGAGCGATGGAGGGCTTGAAGATGGCCGAAGATTCTTCAGACAATTCCCCGCTGATTCTCCGTGTCCGACAAGCCATCCGAGGCCCGAAGGCGATAGCCGTCACGTGGGATGACGAGAGCAGGTCGATCATCTGCTTGTGGGATGAAGTTGACCTGTCCCCGGCCGATTTCGACACCCATAGTGTAGAGACAGAAGACGATGGTGTTGCCGTTGCCCCCAAGATTCGAGTCCTCGACGACAGGACCGGCATAACGTGGCCCGACCGCAATGTGACCGTCACCGCCGCGCGCCTGGCCGAACTGGCCGCAGCCCAAGACGCTGATCCGTTGCCACCTGCCGTATTTTCCACATGGCGGGCAAGCCTGGGCTTGGATGTCGGAGGAGCCGCAAAGCATTTNGCCGTTGGGGAAGCGGANATTCGAGNNTACGAGGCAGGAAGCCGNNCCANTCCNCGGGTCNTCGCCCTGCTGTGCCGGGAATGGCTGGCCGGCGAGGAGACGGCTTACGAAAAAGATTGGATGTGGGGGAACTACATCACACTGCGAGAGAAGGTGGACAGGGCCTATGAAGCGTCAAAAGATGCAGGTGTCAGCAAAAAAAAGGCGCTCAGCAATGCGGCCCACATCCTAGGATGGATTGATGGGAAACGCCATTCCGAAAGGTCGATTCATTTTCTCCCTTGGTTATATAAGAGGCTCGTCACGGAAGGTTTTGACGGGCCACCATTAACAAGAGAAGCCGCTATCGAGAAAATCCGCAAAACTTACGGTCTTGCATCTTGGGATTCTGCGCGGAAATACTTGGCCCGGCGGATTGACGACTGGAAAAGGGAGTGTCTCGAAAACTGTGTAAACGCCCCTGGTTGATGTTTCAGCGGAAGGAGTCCTTCAGCCTGTCCTGAAAGAAGACCGAGAGTTGGGCCATGATCTCCGGCCAGTTACGCGTTCTCACCGTCCACCGCTTCGAGGCCTCGGTGACTGCCAGATAGAGCGCCTTGAACAGGGCGATCTCGGTCGGGAAGACGCTTTTCCCCTTCACGGTTTTTCTGACCCCTCCGTGGCATCCTGAAACCATACCAACCCCGTTCGACCCGCTGGCGTGGCTGGCCAGTAAAAGCACCGAGGCGTTCCTCGATCCTGCCGGGCAAGTGCATCTCCGCTTTGGTCAATTTGTCCGCCAGGAGGAAAGACTACGCATCCGCCGGGTGATCCAGCGTTATCTACCCGTGCTGCGACTGCAACTGGACGTGGAGCCCGGGACGCGGCCGAGGTCGGTTTATCAGCTATTGGCAAATGGGAAGCTCAAGATCGTGGAGGGGCGGTATCGGATCACGGGGGTGGGGGCCTGGGCCGGGGCGACGGCATCTTAAATACGAAAAGCAAAATGCCGGCCATGGCGTTAGGTATTCGCGTCGCACCTTGTATCTGCGTCCCAAAAGTTTCATGGGGATTTGTCGATAAGAAGTAAGGCGGCCTCCGCAACATCGGAATAATGGTAACAACATTGAAGTAGGGATCAACATCAAGGAACGCCTTTTTCACACATTCCACTTTCACATATTCCACTAAAAACAATGCAAGAGCGTGTAGTAAGCCGAGAATGGAGGCGTGAAACGATGCAGCACTTCACCGCAAAATCGAACACAGAATTTGCGAATATGCTTGACGACACAAACTGGGGACACCACTTCGACAGAAGCGAAGTCGAGCATATCGCCAGCTACATGAGCCTTGTCTCCTACATCGATGGAGAGAAGATATTTTCCGAAGGGGACCGCGAACGCTATATGGCCTTCATCGTCAAGGGCGCGATCGACATCTACAAGGAAAGCCGCGACGGCACAGAAAAAATCGTCGTCACCCTATCCAAGCGGTCACATTTCGGCGAGATGGCCTTCATTGACGAACAGTCGCGCTCGGCATCGGCATATGCCAAGGACAGCGTCTCCCTGCTCTTGTTGACCAGGGAGAATTTCGAGGCATTGATTGAAGCGCGGCCGAAAATCGGTATCAAAATGTTGAAATTGATCGCAAGGATGATCAGTGATCGCCTGCGCTCCACAACCGGAAAATGGGTCTACCTCAGGGAATAAGGCTGCGGGCATCCCGGCCAAGTCGCCAGAGTGGACGGCGTTGGAACGGGACAATCTGGTGGCAGAGTGGGTGGAACTGACGGGGGAGGTTTCGTCTCAAGTTGATACGAAACTAGGCCGCCCTGAAAGCGGTGCGAGAAAAGCCGCGCGTGATCTTGGGCTTGAAAAGATGGACGTCCACCGCGCCCTCAAAGTCGCCTCACTTTCCCCTGAAGCCCAGAACGAAGCCCGCAGCTCCGGGCTTGACGACAACCGCTCTGCGCTCCTGGAAGCTCGCAAGCAGCCGACGCCCGAAGCGCAGGTTAAGTCCCCACGCCAGCACGCCGAACGTAGGATGAAATTCGCCCCCCCGCCGCTTGACGATTTCGAGGCCCGAGAAGCCTGGGTCGAATCGGCCTTGTAGTGGTCGAAGCGGCGGGGGACAGCGCCTCACAGAAATACGAAAAAACCGTTGGCGAAGTAAACGATGCCGATGGTCCCCACGACGAGGCTCCCCCACCACATGCCGATCTGTTTCATGAGCGCAGAAATGGAGGCAAGGAGAATTGCTATCTGCAAAAAAATCACGGCCATTCCGAAACTACTTGCGTGCTTTTGGGAGTCCTTGATGTCCTGCTCGTAGCCTCTGGCGCTTTTCTCAATTTCCTGTTTCTGCACGTCATATTTTTTAACCTTTCCGTTGTAGGCTTCGATTCTTTTCCGGTATTCGCTGGCTAATTCTGGAGGCAAGGCAGGGTTCTTCAGAGCAAGTTCAATCTGGTCGCGCTGGAGTTCGTGCAAGTAGCTCTTGAGATCCTTGGACTGGTAGTACGCCCATGTGTTTGCAGTATTAAGCTGGTTGAGCACGGTCTTGGTGGAAGACTGCCCACCCTTGAACGTGGAAAGTGTGGCAAATACAGCAAAGACAATTGTTGTAACCGACACGTAATTGAACCATTTTACCTTGGGTTCATCCGCCACAGTGACCTCCTAATAGGGTGACTTGACGCGGGCTCGTGATAGTCGAAAGCATTCACCGCCTCAAAGCTTTTCAGGCTATGTGGCAGTAGTCAACAAATTCAGTCGTGATGCTGGCAAGTAATTCCTCGGAAAGGACGTGCCCCGGCCCGCTTCCACGGCTTGGCGGTCTCGTACTGCCTATGGGCCATCCTGAGCTTGTCCCAGGGCTTTTCGCGCTTCAGGTCCTGGACAGAGGCGAGGGTATGGGTGAGGGGAGCAGGGTAAGAGGACGGGGCGAGCAGGGGCAATCTTCACTTCAATTCATTCCCCATCATTTTCAAAGTGGGGAGAGGGTGGGGAGAGGAATGAAAGCAAAAGAAAAAGGGAGCTAGGTTTTTGGCCTAACTCCCTGAACTTTCTGGTGCCGAGGGACAGAATTGAACTGCCGACACGGGGATTTTCAGTCCCCTGCTCTACCGACTGAGCTACCTCGGCGACGACGAGAAAGCGTTTCTATCCCAGCACCCTGGGATTGGCAACCTTTTTTTCCCCCTTCCCCAAAAAAAGATGCCCCGGTTCGGCCTACGAGAGAAAGCGATTTCGTTTTTTCCCGAAAAAGAGCATCCTGGCNGTTGATCATCCTTTCCCNCAGGAGGCTCGAATGACCGAACTCGATTCCTTTCTCAACGACTGGACTGATGACCCNAGCGGCGTCAAAAACGCTTTTCTGCGCTTCAAATCCGTCCTGGAAAGCCTGGGCGANGCGGCGGTGACCTTCGTGCCCCGGCCCCCGGCGACCTATAGCCTGCGCGCCGAACCCCCCCGTGGCCGGCCGGTCATCACCATGGTCGACGTGGCCTCCCTCGACGGCGAACGTTTCCTTTCGGTCTGCTTCTATGCCGACACCATCACCGATCCCGAGGAGCGCGGCGACCTCATTCCCGGCGGTCTGCTCTCCAAGGACGGGTACTGCTTCGANGTCGATTCCGATGACGACGATACCGTGAGCTACGTGGAAGCGCGGATCTACGAGGCTGCGGCTGCGTTTTCCCTGTCCGAGGAAGAGCAGGGCGCGGACGACGCCGATGACGAGTAATCCCTGGCAAGGCCTCCACGCAGGCTAGCCGGGTTGATAGAACCGTCCCCCGCCCAGGGCGTCCTCGACGCTGAAGGCATGGGGCAGGTGGGTGGCCGTCCGGGACCCGTCGCGGTCCACGACGGCCACCACATCGAACCGACACGGCCGTTCCCAGCCGTCGTGCTCCGATAAAAAGGCGGCCGCCGCCCGCACCAGCCTCCCCCGCTTGACCCCGGTCACGGCCTGATCCGGCCGCCCCAGACTGCCTGCGCTTCGGGTCTTGACCTCCACGAACACCAGCGTGTCCCCGTCCTCACAGACGAGATCCACCTCGCCGCCGGCCGTGCGGTAATTGCGGGCCAGGATGCGGTAGCCCTTGCCGGTGAGCAGCCGCGCGGCCAGGACCTCGCCTTCCCGTCCCAGTTCGAGGTGGGGGGCGGTCATGGGGTGAGGCGCCTCCGGCGGCCAGGAGGGGGATGCCCCCTCCTGGACCACCCGAAAGGGGAAGGTCCCTCGCACCTCCGCGCACAGCGGGAGGGGAGGGTGGGAAAAAGAGGGGCGGGGCGCAAGGGATGCATCTAGAGTCCGGGCAGGGTGGCTTGGCTGACCGGGGGGGAAGAGGCTTCAGGCAGGACGCCCCGGAACGTCAGCCTGTGCAGGCGGCATGGACCGAGCCGGCGCAAGGCGGCCAGATGCGCGGCCACACCGTAGCCCTTGTGGGCGGCAAAGCCGTAGCCCGGATGGTGCCGGTCGAAAAGCACCATGAGCTTGTCCCGGAAGGTCTTGGCCAGGATGGAGGCGGCCGAGATGGCCGGGACGGTCAGGTCGCCNCCGATGATCGCTTCCTGGTCGGGNNGGCTGGCCAGGCCGGCGAGCAGNCGCGCCGGGATGGTCTTGTTGCCGTCCACGCGCACAAACGTCGGCACCGGGGCCAGATGGACCACGGCCCGGGCCATGGCGGCAAAGGTCGCTTGCAGAATATTGATGCGGTCGATCTCGGGTGGCCAGGCCACGCCCACGGCCCAGGTCAGGGCTTGGGCCTTGATGGCCGGGGCCAGCCGTTCCCGGCGGGCCGGGGANAGCTTTTTGGAATCCGTGAGCCCGGGCAGGTCGTAGGTTTCGGGCAAAACGACCGCCGCCGCCACCACCGGTCCGGCCAGGCAGCCCCGTCCGGCCTCGTCCACGCCGGCNATGTNCAGGGAAGNANGCATCANCACGAAAAGCCGNGCCTGTCCAAACCGCCTTGCGGCGGNGGACAGGCAACGGCCAAAAGGGTGTGNTACCCGGAACGGTCCACGGGCGATCGCCCCCGGACTAGGAGTCCCAGGTGGTCCGGGTCTTGATGCGGGCGGCCTTGCCGCGCAGGGCGCGCAGGTAGTACAGGCGGCTGCGGCGCACCTTGCCCTGGGTCAGCACTTCCACCTTCTCGATGAAGGGGGAGTGCATGGGGAACACGCGCTCCACGCCCACGCCGTCGGACACCTTGCGCACGGTGAAGGTGGAGTTGACCCCACCCCGGCGCAGGCGCAGCACCGCGCCCTGGAAGACCTGGATACGTTCCTTTTCGCCTTCCAGAATGCGCAGNAACACCTTGATGGTGTCGCCGGGGCGAAACTCCGGCATATCCAGGCGCAGCTGCTCCCGTTCGATGGCATTGATCACGTTCATGACGCTTTCTCCTCGGATAGGCCCGTGGGGCACGCCGCGCCCATCTGGCCTTGGAATGTCTGTTTTGTCGCCGCCGGTCTACAGCGTGTCGCCCAGCAACCGGTCGGTGAGGATGCCGGCCGCGGCCCGCACCGAAAGATGGTTATACTCCGAAAACGGCCGCAAGGGGGGCAACACCCCTTCGGCCCGGTGCAGCACCGCATCGGCCAAGCCGTGTCCCGTGCCCAGGACCACAAGTACCGGCCGCGCGGCCAGCAACTTGCGCGCCGCCGCGAAGGACAGCGTGGCCGCGTTCCTGGCGCTGGTGGCCACAAGGGCCGCCGGTTGGCCATGTTCGTTCGACACCGCGGCCAGGGCCGCGTCCAGGTCCTCGTGGAGCCGGACCAAGGACAGGGCCTCGGTCCTGTCCGGATTGGCCCGCAATCCCGGTCCTATGCGCCAATGTTCCAGGATGCGCGCGGCCAGGGCGAGCTGGTCCCGGAGTGGGGATACCACTTCGAACCCGCCTAGACCATAGGTGCGGGAAACGCGCGCTATATCGTGGATGTCGAGGTTTGTCAAAGACACCGTGCCCACTTTGCCGTCCTTGAGCAGCACCGGGCCGTGCACGAGCCCGATATGCAGGTTGCGGCCGGGCCGTGACCGGGGCTGGCNGCGCAAAAANGCCGCGTCGTCCTCGGTCAGGGTCGTGCCGTCGAACAGGTCGGGCCGGCGGGCCAGGGTGGTTTCCAGGGCCCGGCGTCGGCGCCAGGCGGCAATGGCCGCGTGATGCCCGGTGAGCAGGTCCGGCGGCACGGGCAGGCCTTCGAACACCTCGGGCCGGGTATAATGTGGATATTCGAGCAGGCCCGAGGCGAAGCTTTCCTCGTCGGCCGAGGCCTCCTTGCCCATGAAGCCGGGCACGAGCCGGGCCACGGATTCCATGAGGCAGGTCGCGGCCGATTCGCCACCCGACAGCACGAAATCCCCGATGGACACGGGCGTGATGTCGAACAGGTCGAAGATCCGGGCGTCGATGCCCTCGTACCGGCCGCACAGCAAGGTCAGGGCCGGNTCCCGGGCCAGCTCCTCGGCCAGGGACTGGTCGAAGCGCCGGCCGGCCGGGGACAGCATGAGCANCCGGCCGGGTTCGGGCAGGCTGCGCAAGGCCGCGGTCAGGGTCGGCAGGCCCATGACCATGCCCGGCCCGCCGCCGTAGGGCCGGTCGTCCACGGTNTGGTGGCGGTCCGTGGCGAAATCCCGGGGATTGACCCGGTCGACGGACACGACNCCGGCTTCCAGGGCCTTGGCCATGAGCCCGCAGGCCAGNAAGGAATCGAAAAATTCCGGAAAAATCGAAACAAGGGTGAAACGCACGCGTCCTCCGCCNGGAAATTGGGGCCGCGACCGACACGCGTTTTCCNTGCTGCCGGCCCGGNGTGGGCGCCGATTGTAGCACAGGCGCCGGCAAATGTCGGCCCTTTGGAATTGTTGGATATTTTATGCTATTCGTGGGCTCGGGCCGGCGGCGGAGGCGTCGGGGCGCAGGCAGGGAAAGAATTTTCGGTCCTCGGCGAGCATGTGCCTGGACACCACATCCTTGGCCAAAAAATCGAATACCTCGCCCAGGGTCAGGGCGTCCTTGGCGTATTTTTCAGCCAGTTCCCTGGCCTTGTCGAGCAGCGCCTGGTGGATGGCGGCATGGGCGTCGGCCTCGACATAGCCGGCGGCCCGGAAAATCAGTTCCTCATCGTGAAAATGGGTTAGCACCTCGGCCAGCAGGGCCTCGATCAGTTCCTGGCAGGCGGGCTTGGGCCAGCCGGTCAGCAGGGCGGTGAGCAGGGTGTTGGAGGCGGCAAAAAGCCGGCGGTGCTGGTCGTCGATCTCANGCTGGCCGCAGGCATAGGTCGNGTCCCAGGNNAGGNNGACGAACGCGGCTTCGTCCAGGTCCGTGCCATCGGTCTCGGCCAGGGCGATCTGATTCCGGCCACGGTTTTTGGCCAGATAGAGCGCCCGGTCGCACCGGCCGACCAGTTCNGGCCANCTGACGGATTCGGCCCGGGCCTCGGCCACGCCGATGCTNACCGTCACCCGCCGGGAGCGTTCCCAGNCATCNAGCGGCAGGGNGGCNATGGTATGGCGCAGCCGTTCGGCCACGACCATGGCGTGCGCGGCNTCGGTGCGGGGCAAAAGGGCCAGGAATTCCTCGCCGCCGAAACGGCACCAGGTGTCCTCGGTCCGCAGCAGGGCCCGGGCCGCTTTCGAGACCGCGACCAGGGCCTGGTCTCCGGCCGGATGGCCGTAGCGGTCGTTGAAGGCCTTGAAATGGTCGATGTCGAGCATGAGGCAGCACAGGGGTTCACCGCTGGCGCTGGCCCGGGGCCAGTGGTCGGACACGACCTCGTCCAGGGTACGGCGGTTGCAGGCGCTGGTCAGGGGATCGAGGCAGGCCAGATCGAGCAGTTCCTCCTGGAGCTTTTGGGCCGTGAGCAGCACGAGCAGGGGCGTGACGAGCACGGTGCTGAGAATGGCCACGAAGCCGTATTGGATATGGGCTGGGAGAGAGGTGAACAGCCAGAGCGGTCGGATGTCGACGATACCCGAGGCCCACCACAGGTCGAAAAGGATGTTGACGAGCAACACACCACCGAGGATGCGCAGGGTCAGGCCCATGCCCCGTCCCCGCTGCCACAGACAGATCGCGGCGGTGGTGCCGTCAAAAACGAGAAGGGCGGCGGTGGTCGCGAGCATCCGGGCCGAAAAGTCGGGATCGACCAGGCCGTACCAGGCGAGGAAACCCAGGGCCAGCCCGCAGGTGCCTATCCCCAAGTGCCAGGGGGGATGTCGGCCGGCGGCCCGGATCAGACCGAAATCGAACAGCATCCAGCCCGGCAGCACAAAGGCGTAGGCCAGGAGCATGGAGGCCCAGTCCGGCACGAGGCCCCGCAGGCCAAGCAACACCAGCCCCGGTACGGCCACCAGTGCCCCGAGCCCCCAATCCCTGGCCGGGGCGAAGTTCCGGTGGATGCGCCAGACATAGAGCAGCACGCCGCCCTGGGCCAGGCGGCACAGCGTCCAGAGCAGGAACAATTGCCATGGGTCCTGGAGAATGGCCAGTCTCCGGGGTTGCTGGTCCACGTCCCGGCACGACTTCGGAGGGCTTCCGGGGCGCGACCGGGACCGGGGCCCCGGCAGGCACGGACGGTCACGGTCTGGGTTTGAGATTTAAAAAATTACCGGGTTTCCGCTTGAAGGGCAAGCCGCCGTCCTCGACGGCATTTGGCGATCGTGCTAGGCGGTGCGCCGACGGCCGATCGGCCGCATGGGCAGGCCCCGGTGTGGGTGGCCAAAAGGAAGCAGCAAGTTATGTCGCAGGTCGTTTTGTGCGGCAANAATGCCTTTACCCGGTTCTGGATGGCCCGAAGCGCTTCGGGATTTGCCTATCANATGTCGGCGGTGGCCATCGGCTGGCAGGTCTATGGCCTGACCGGCCGGGTCCTCGACCTGGGGCTGACCGGCCTGGTCGAATTCTTGCCNCAGTTCCTGCTGACGCTNGTCGTCGGNCAGGTNGCCGACCGGTTTGACCGNCGCCGCATCGCCAGNGTGTGCCTGGGACTCCAGGGCCTGGCCTTGCTGGTCCTCATGGGTGAAAGCTTCGGCCATACCCGGCTGGGCGTGGGCGGCATCTACGCCTGCGTGGCCATGATCGGCGCTTCCCGGGCCTTTGTGACGCCGGCCTTGCAGGCCTTGCTGCCCCAGCTCGTGCCGGCCGGGGAGTTGCCCCGGTTGCTCGCCTTCAGCGCCTCGGTCTGGAAGATGGCCATGATCCTCGGGCCGGCCTTGGGGGGCGTGCTGTCCATCGCCGGCCCGGGCTATGCCTATGCCGTGGCGGCCGGGATGTTGCTGCTGGCCGCCCTGGGCGTGGCCGGCATCCCGGTCCCGGCCGCGGGAAAGCCGCGCCAGCCCGCCTCGTGGAGTTCGGCCCTGGACGGATTGCGCTTTATCCGCACGCGGCCGGTGTTGTTCGGGGCCATTTCCCTGGATCTGTTCTCGGTGCTGCTCGGCGGGGCTACGGCCTTGCTGCCGGTTTTCGCCAAGGACATCCTGGGCACGGGTGCCTGGGGGCTCGGGGTCATGCGGGCGGCGCCCTCGGCCGGGGCGGTGGTCATGTCGCTTTTCTTGACCCGCTTTCCGCTCAAGCGTTCCGTGGGTCGGACCTTGTTCGTCTCCGTGGCGATTTTCGGGCTGTGCACGGTCATTTTCGGCCTGTCCCGATCCTTTTCCCTGACCGTGGCCGCCCTGGTCGGGCTTGGGGCCAGCGACATGATCAGCGTGGTCATCCGGGCCTCGCTGGTCCAGCTCGACACGCCCGATGCCCTGCGCGGCCGGGTGAGCGCGGTCAACGCGGTGTTTATCGGCACCTCCAACCAGCTCGGCGAGTTCGAATCCGGCCTGACCGCGGCCTGGTTCGGCACGGTGGGCGCGGTGCTGGTCGGCGGCATCGGCACCTTGGCCGTGGTGGCGCTGTGGTGGTGGCTGTTCCCGGAACTGGCCCACCGCGACAGCCTGGTCGCCGCCGACACGCCCCCGGGAACCTGAGCCCGCGTTCCGGCGGCCGTTCCGGCCGGGTGCGTCGCTAGTTCCCGCCCGTCGCTGGCGCCGTCGCGTCCAGTTTCCAGCCGCCACCCAGGGCCTTGTACAGGCTTACGAGGTTGGTGCGCAGGTTGGCCCGGCACTTGGTGAGATCGGTCTGCACGCTGTAAAGCGAAGCCTGGTCGGTCAGCACGGTGAGAAAGGTGGTCAGACCCTTGGCGTAGCGCTCGTTGTCGAGGCCGAGGGCCTCCTGGTAGGCCGCCACCGAAGCCACGAGCCGGTGTTCCCGCTCGCGCTGGGCATAGTAGCCGGCCAGCGCGTTTTCCACATCCTCCAGGGCCGTATGGAAGGTCGCCTTGTAGGCGGCCAGGGCCTCGTCGTAGAGGGCCTTTTTCTTTTCCACCGCGGCCCTCGCCTTGCCCGCGTCGAAAACCGGCCAGGACAGACCCGGAATGACGGACCAGTACCAGGTGGAAAAGCCCGCGATNTTGGCCGGCGTGACCCCTTGCAGGCCCAGGCCGGCGGTCAGGTCGAACTTGGGATAGAGGTCGGCCGTGGCCACGCCGATATCGGCCGAGGCGGCGGCCAGCTTGCGTTCGGACTCGCGCAGGTCGGGCCGGCGCGAAAGAAGCTCGGCGGGCAGGCCCGTGGCCAGGAGCTTGTCCGGCAGTTCGGGCAGGTTCTGGGGCGTGGCGAGCAGGTCGTAGAGGGTCTCGGGCGGCAGGCCGACCAGAATCCCCAGACGGTGGATCGAGGACTTGATGTCGCTTTCCAGCACCGGAAGGTCGGCGGCCGTGGACGCGGCTTGCCCCTCGGCCTGGGCCACGTCCACCTGGTTGATCAGCCCCAGGCGGAAACGTTCCTTCGTGACCTCGGCGTTTTCACGCTGGGTTTCGAGGGTTTTGCGGGCAATGGCCAGCTGCTCCTGGTAGGCGCGCAGGGCCACGTAATTGGTGGCCACGTCGCCGATCAGGGTGAGCCGGGCGTCGCTTACCGCCTCGATGTCGGCTTGCAGGGTGGCCTTGGTCGATTCGACCGAGCGGCGCTGGCCGCCGAAGAAATCCAGCTCCCAGGTGGCGTCGAACCCGGCTGTGTACACGGTGCTCGTGGTCGTGCCCGAGGTGGTGCCGCCGGAACTCGCGCCCGAGGACCCGCCCGAGGTGCCGTCGGGCAGGGAGCCGCCGCCGCTGCTGGTGGAGGTGCCGGTCAGGTCGATGGCCGGGAACAGCCCGGCCCTGGCCGTGCGCACGTCGGCCCGGGCCTGGCGCACCCGGGCCCGGGCCTGGGCGATGTCCAGGTTGCCGGACAGCCCCCGGGTGATGAGTTCGTCCAGGATCGGGTCGCCGAAGGCCTTCCACCAGGCCACGTCTGCGAAAGCGCCGGCCGATCGGCCCGGGTTCGGGTCCTGGGACCAGGCGACCGGGGCGTCGAGGGCCGGCCGGCGGTAGTCCGGTCCCACGGCCCAGCAGCCGCTTAAGGTCAAGGCCGCGAGGCACAGGCACAGCCCTTGGCGGGCGAGNANGCCGGACCTCATTGCGCGTCTCCCTGGGCCACGGCCCCTGCGGTATGGCGCCGTTGCACCGCGTCNGGATTGTCCGTTTCGATGAACACGTCCATTTGCTGNCCCACATAGGCGGGCAGGGCGGTGCGGGGAAAGCTGAAGAGGATCTGGAGCACCCGGGTGTCCACCCGCTCGGTGCTGGAGCTCGTGAGCTGGCTTTTGGCCACCACGTACGGCTCGACCCCGACATAGGTCAGGGGGGTCTTGAGGTCGCGGTTGCCCCGGATGTAGGCGATGGCCCGGGTGTTCGGGGTGAAACGCCAGGCATCGTTTTCGTCGATGTCGACCCGCACATGGAGGGTGTCCGTGGCACCGAAACGCAGAAGCGGCGTGTCCAGGGCGCCGGTGGCGGCGTATTCGCCCTTGCGCACGTTGACCTGGAGCACTTCGCCGTCCACGGGCGCGCGCACGGTCAGACGGTCGAGGTCGGTCTGGGCGGCCTTGAGCTCGGCCTCGGCCACGTCCACATCGGCCTTGGCCGTGTCGATCTTGGACCGGTAGAGCAGTTCGGCGTTGCGCCGCTGTTCGATGTCGTCGCGGCTGACCGCCCGGCGATCGGTGACGTTTTTGACCAGATCGTACTGGCAGGCATAGTTTTTCCAGGCGGCCTTGGCTTCCTCGTAGGACGCCTTGGCCTTGGTCAGGCTGGCCTGCTTTCCGAGGACCGTGGCCCGCTGGGCCCGGTCGTCGATGACGAAAAGCGGCGTGCCGGCCTTGACCCGGTCGCCGATGGCCACGGGAACGTCCGCGACGACCCCGGCAATGGCCGTGCCGATGGCGATGTTGCGCGAGCTCGCTTCCACCATGCCGCCACCGCCGATGTAGTAGTGGTATGGGGCCTGGGCCGGCTCGGCCACGGGTTTGGGCTTGGGCGGGGCCTGGTTGGTGGCCAGGGCCACCACCACGGCGAGGGACAGGCCGATAAGGGCCAGAACAGGGAGAATCTTGTTTTTGATGCGCATGGGTGGGGCGTCCTTGCCGGTGTTTTTACTGTTGCCGGACCGTTTCCTGGATCATGCCGTCGTCCATGTGGGCGATGCGGTCGGCGTATTGGAAGATGCGTTGGTCGTGGGTCACGATGACCAGGGCCCGGTTGTCGGCCACGGCCAGGGATTTGAGCATTTCGAGCACCTTGGTGCCGGTCTTGTGGTCGAGGGCGCTGGTTGGCTCGTCGCACACCACGAGCCGCGGATCGTGGACCAGGGCCCGGGCGATGGCCACGCGCTGCTGCTGGCCGCCGGAAAACTGGCCGGGCAGATCCCGTTCCCGGCCGCCGAGGCCCACCTGTTCGAGCTGCCAGGCGGCGCGGCGCAGGGCCTCGTCCCGGCGGGAGCCGCCGATGAGCAGGGGGATGGCCACGTTCTCGGCCACGGTCAACGTCGGCACCAGATTGAAGGCCTGGAACACGAAGCCGATGTTTTTCCCCCGGAAGCGCACGCGCTCGCGGGGCGAAAACCGGCTTACGTCCTGGCCGAAAAGCTGGCAGGTGCCGCCGTCCTGGTCGAGGATGCCGGCAATGACGGAAATGAGCGTGGTCTTGCCGCAGCCCGAAGGCCCGACGAGCATGAGCAGTTCGCCGGGGGAAACGCTCAGGTCGATGCCGCGCAGGGCCAGGGTCTTGGTCTCGCCCGAGCCGTAGCTTTTGGTCAGGCCCCGGCACACGACCACGGGCGCATGGACCGGGTGGCCCTGGATGTTGGTTGTCTCGTGCATGGGAGTGGGGGAGGGGGCCGGATCAGCTCTTGAAGACCACGGCCGGTTCGAGTTTGAGCACCTTGCGGGCGCTGATAAAGGCCGCGACCAGGACGATCAGGAGCACGGCCGCGCCGCTGCCGGCAAGGAGCGGCAAGCCGAGTTCCAGCTTGATGTTGTCCCCGCTGTGGGTGGACAGGGCGAAAAGCGAGGTGAGTCCTGCGCCGATGCCGAAGCCGATCAGGCCGACGAGCAGGGCCTGGAGCAAAATCATGCCCAAAAGCAGCCGGTTGGTCGCGCCCATGGCCTTGAACACGCCGAAATAGCGCAGGTTGTCCAGGGTGAAGTTGTAAAAGATCTGGCCTGTGACCGCCGTGCCGACCACAAAACCCACCACGACCACGAAGCCGAAGTTGATGAGCATCCCGGTGTGCTGGAACATGAAGTCCAGGGACTTCTGNTTGAACTGGTCNGCGGTCAGGGCGGCCAGNCCCGTGGCCGCGGTGATNCGCCGGGCCACTTCCTCGGGATTTTCGCCCGGCTTGGCCTTGGCCAGGACGAAAGTCACCATCTTGCGGTCGCTGGTATTGAAATTCTTGGCCTTGTTGTAGGTCGTATAAATGATGGGGTCCGAGCGGAAGGTCGGGGTGGCCCGGGCGATGCCGACCACCACGGCCCGTTTCTCGTTGATTTCCAGGGTGTCGCCGACCTTGAGGGGAATGGGCGGCTGGCCCGGGATGTCCGAACGCCGGGCCAGGCGGTTGCGGGCGCCGCTTTCGTCCACGATGACCGCGTCGGGCAGGCGCAGGTCCGCGAGCGTGCCGTCGGCGACCTCGCCCGGACCGCCGATCAGGGTGGCATCGTCGAGGCCGAGGATGGTGGCGTTTTCGAGCTCGCCGTTGGACAGGCGCACGGACTGGCTCCCCTTGTGCAGGGGNACGGCCCACTGCACGCCCTGGACCCCGCGCACCCGGTAGACCTCGGTGTCGAGCAGGGCGCGCGAATCCTCCGAGGAGCGCACCTGGGGGTCCATGACCCAGATGTCGGGCAGGCTGATGTCGGTGATCAGGCTGTAGGTGTGGGAGAGCATGGTTAAAAGGATGCTCGGCTGCTGGATCATGAGGATGGAGGCCAGGGCGATGCCGGAAACGATGCCGAGATATTTGCCCTTGTCGCCAAGGAGCATGGTGATGGCGATTTTGTACATGGATTGCCTGTTGCGGGGTGGATGTCTGGCGGCGGTGTCTCGGGCGGGACGAGGCGCGATCGGTCCGGGCCTTCTTCCCGCATGTTTGTGCCTGGGTCGCGGACAGGGGCGAAAGGGTTACAGGTCGGTCAGGTAAAGCGGAAGGGAGCATTTGCATTTCCCGCGCCCCAACGCTAGAAGCCGGGTCATGCGCATATTCCCCAAAACAGATTCGCCTCAGGTCCGGACGGCCCGACTGTCGTTTGTGGTGGCGATGGTTCTTTTGGTGGTCAAGATGGGGGCTTGGTTGCTGACCGGGTCGGCTGCCATCTTGTCCGATGCCTTGGAATCCATCATCAACGTGGTGGCGGCGGCCTTTGCCGTGCTGAGCGTCACCGTGGCGGAAACGCCGCCTGATGACCGTCATCCCTACGGCCACGGCAAGATCGAGTTTTACGCCGCCTGGTTCGAGGGCATGCTCATCCTTTTGGCCTCGGTGCTCATTTTCTGGGAGTCCTGGGACAAGATTTTTCATCCCGAGCCGTTGCCGAACCTGGGGAGCGGTATCGCACTTTTGGTCGCGGCCGGGCTTGTCAATCTGTGGCTGGGGGTGTTGCTGACCAGCCGGGGCAAGCGCTCCGGGTCGCTGACCCTGATCGCCGACGGCGAGCATGTTTTGACCGATGTCTACACGTCGGGCGGGGTGTTGATCGGCTTGGGGTTGGTCGCGGTCACGGGCTGGCTGTGGCTCGACGGCCTGATCGCCTGCCTGGTCGGCTGCAACATCGCCTGGACCGGAGTGGATCTGGTGCGCCGATCCGTGGCCGGGTTCATGAACGAATCCGATCCGGCGCTGCTCGAAAACATCTGCACCTTGCTGCGCGACAACCGCCATCCCTCCTGGATCGACATCCACCGGCTGCGGGCCTTCAAGTCCGGTCGGGAAATCCACGTGGACCTGCATCTGATCCTGCCCCGCGATTTGCGCCTGGCCGAGGCCCACGAGCAGGTCGTGGCCATGGAGGACCTGCTGCGCAAGGGGCTTGGGCCTGAGGCCGACATCATGATCCACGCCGACCCGTGCGCGGACGGGCGTTGTCCGGTCTGCGACGTGGCCCCCTGCGACATGCGCGTCACCCCGTCCGTGGCCACGCCCCTGTGGTCCCGGTCCAGTACCGGCGTGCCGACGGGCAAACAGCTCTGATCGGGCCGAGGGCGAGCGGATGATCGGCAAGTACGGCGAAACCGCCTCGCGCACCGCCGGGGCCATGGCCACCCGGGGCATGGTCACCGCGCCCCACGCCCTGGCCACCCAGGCCGGGGTGGACGTGTTGCGGGCCGGCGGAAACGCCGTGGACGCGGCCATTGCCGTGGCCGCGACCTTGTCGGTCGTCTACCCGCACATGTGCGGCCTGGGCGGGGACAATTTCTGGCTTATCCACGCGGCCGGGCCCGGCAGCCTGCGCGCGCTCAATGCCAGCGGCCGTTCCGGCGAGCGGGCGAGCCTCGCCTTCTACCGAGACCAGGGGCTGGACCGGATTCCGGTCCGGGGATTTTTGGCCGCCAACACGGTACCCGGCGCGGTTTCGGGCTGGGACGCGGCCTACCGCTTTGCCCGGGAGGTCATGGGCCCGGGATTGCCCTGGCCGCGCCTGCTGGAGACGGCCATTGGTTACGCCCGGGACGGCTTTCCCGTGAGCCCTGGGCTGGCGTATTGGCTGNCCGCGGATGCCGCGACCACGGACCGGGAGCTGCGCCACCTGGGGCGGTTTGCGGATTTCGCCCGCACCTTTCTCAAGCCCGGCGGCCGGCCCTCTGCCCAGGGCGAGGTCATGCGGCTGCCCGAACTGGCGCGTACCCTGGAGTGCCTGGCCGCTGACGGTGCCGACGCCTTTTATCGCGGCCCCATCGCCGCGCGGATCGCGGATTTCCTTCAGGCCCACGGCGGCATCCTGACCCGGGAGGATTTCGCGGCCCACCGCGCGGACTGGGTCGAGCCCCTGCGCGTGCCCTATCGCGGCCTGACGGCCTGCAACTGTCCGCCCAACAGCCAGGGACTGGCCTCCCTGGAGATCCTCAACATCCTCAATCGGTTTGACGTGAAAAGTTTGGGCGAAGGCTCGGCCGACCATTGCCATCTGCTCGTGGAGGCTACGAAACAGGCCTTTGCCGATCGGGACCGCTACCTGACCGACCCGGATTTTGCCCCCATCCCCGTGGACCGGCTCCTGAGCGCCGCCCATGCCCGGGACCAGGCCGCGCGCATCGACATGGCCCGGGCCGCCCGGGA
>JGI20225J20221_1001499_pt1 | contig 23341 bp, 15 predicted proteins | sample BioMet4_FD_20221 | JGI IMG/M metagenome (IMG submission 20221)
CATGTAATCACAAGTCCTAGCGTAAATTTCCACATAAGTGGCGTTCGGCGGAGCATAAAGAGCTTTTTGCAACTGGCTTGTCGGATCACCGACAGTACCTTTTATTTTTATACGTCCACCCTGTCTGTTTTCATACATATAAAAACATAATCCGTTTATTGACGAAGCACTTACCGTCGGCACATCAAACCGTATATTCATAGCATCGCTACCCACTACAGCATCACTTGCTGAAGTTTCATTATCATTAGGTCGTGCTATTATATAGCTCTTTGATGGCAGATTCTTTATAGAATANCCCGTTATAGTTATACCANCGGCTGTTGTTANATTGAGGGTAATCTTCGCGGCAATCCGCTGAACCTTAAGACCGATTATGGTTTGCACACCACTGCCGGCACTTATAACTATATTGTTCAACGAACCACTCATCAGAAGTCGGCCGTTTGTCTTTATTCCCTCTTCCGAGCTTATTTCGCCGGTTACCATCGCTTTAAGCTTGTCAATGATTAAAGAGGCTGTCCCGTCAAAGAGTGTCGGATTACCGGTATTGGCTATAGCAAAAATAGTACACCCCTTACCGCTTGACACCTGCATGGTAACATTATTGCCCATGGTATATTGATGACCTGTCAGGCAACCATTACTACCATACACCAGAATATGAAGATCGGAAATGGACGAATCGTTAAAAGCTCGCGTTGAAATGTTCGCAGGCGAATCGCTACTCACAATAAGGTGAATAGTTGCTAGGGCGTGACTATCCAAGGATTCAGAAGGCATAAGTGTTGCTTCCGTGCAGCCACACAAAACCAGACAGAAAGAAAGTACCGGCAATAGACCGGAAGTTGTCCAAANAAATAAGGNATGTACTTTTTTTATCTGATTCATTATTCTATCTTTCATTAACCTTTCTGAAAAAGATCAAAGGGAGTACTATCTAGAAATTTACTTTCTGAGTCACCGTCAGAGCCCAATCGGCAACAGTTACACCAAGATCAAGATCGGTAGGTTCCATAAAATCAGCAGGAGAATTAACACCTATGTTTTTTATAGTTGCTGCTACAGAATAAATACTGTTGCGTAAAACACCTTTATTACTGATATCGTTCACAGACTTACCAGTATTATCAGTTCCGGAAATATTTGTTCCTGACTGAGTACGGTTTATTACTGCCGGATAATAAACATAGTATTTAGTATTGGGAACATTTTTATTGGGAGTAAACCATCCGGCAATAACCAATTTTGTGGCTGTTCCTCTATTCGTATTATCTATTCCATCGGCAAAGTAATTTTGGAAGACATAAAAATAATAAGGAATAGTATATGCAGAAGCAGGTACAGCAGGAATTACTGTATTGATAACTTTATCTACCAGACTTGTGTATATAGTAGCAGCTCCTTCACCAGCACCTTCCCATCCATGAATAAGACCACTTGTTACGAGAGTAGTTGCCGATGACACGACACCTACCTGAGATTTGCTCATGACATTATAGACAAACACCTTATCAAGAGTAAAAGCCGCATTGGCATATTGCCCCACTGCACTAAAATCTGTTTTCAGACTTTCTAGCTGAATCCGAGCTACAAGACGCGATACCACAATATCTATTTCCGGAGCTTTAGTAGCACCTGCCACCAAAGTTACATTATTCGTTCCCTCACCAGACATCGGCAGTTCACTCTTTGTTTGTGTCAGCGCCACTGTCCTGGCAAGGAATTCAGCTTTAGTAAGTGCACCGGCAAAAACACCTGATGCAGCATTTGCCACCACTACTACCTGACGTTCACCTCCTGTACCGGTTACGGTAATATGTCCATCGGTCAGCGTCCCTTCACTAATAACATCAGTAGTTCCGTCAGTTTTGAACAAACCTACAGTTACATTCTTTATCACATTCTCTTCTGCCGGAGTAGGCAACAATGTTCCAGAGGCTTTAGTAGATACCACCTTTGTTCCCAAAACAGTAATCCGAACACTGGCAGTTTTATCACTTCGGGGCAAATCCATATTCGTTTCTTTCGAGCACGCACTCATTAACACCGCAGTTATTGCCGTCAATAATAAACTTTTATTTTTCATTCTACATTTCTAAAAATATTTTCATTCTTTGCGTTCTCATTTGAACACATAATTACTTAATCATCAAAACACTATCTAGTAATGGTAGTTTTTCTAACCCTCACACTACCATCGCTATTTCAACCATCTCATTTTTAACGCATTGTGTCAAAAGTGAAGAAGGGAGGGATTTTTATTTATTGGCGTATGCAAAGAACAGCCTTTTACATACTCCGCTTCACATGCTATCTTTGCTTCAAATTATTGTAAATGGCATTACGAAAAGACCGTCCCTGCTTAATATCTGTTCTATGATAGCAACCTACCCATGGATAGCACTTCGCGTTCATCAAGTCTTTATTCAGACGATACCACGGTGTAGTTGAGTGTCCTTTCACTCCAAATACATGTCCCAGTTCATGAGCCAATACCGTAGCATTAAGGCAGCTTGTTTGAGAGATGCCGAAAGCATAGTTATTGTCCAAACGATTTATGTTATAAGTATCGGTATAGGCACAACCTAGCACATCCGATCCCCACCACCATTGACGAACGAGGAAAAATACATTCTTCCCGCCTGTGGAATATTTTGCACTGTTGTTGCGCACAAAAGTTCTGAAATTGGAAAGATCGGCTTCGGAATCGTTCGTACTTCTGAAATCACAATCCTGTATGGTGAATACCAACCGAGGAGCATTCATCTTATCACTACAGAACACATCTTTAATGGATTTCTGTGCCTTTTCTATCTGCCACATCAGCTCGTGAGAGATGGGACAAGTAGCATTTTTGCCAATAAGCAGGTACACATTCACCGTCTTATTGCGTGGAAATGCGTAGCCGCCAACCCGAGTCGTCACTGTTGAGACCATGTTGTTCTGCTCTTCCTGCGACACAACCTTATAATCTGTTGTCTGTTCGGATGAGACTGCGTTGATCAGCTTGCCGTGGACCTTTTGAGCCTCGCCGAGATCAATCTTCATGGAATGCGCCCCCGAGGAAACGGCGACCAAAGAAGTCGTTACCGATCGGCTAGCCGTCAAGTTGTCTGAATAAACTTTCTGCACAGTATTCATATCTGTTGCCGAGGCATAGGATACATATCCTTTCTCATGTCCTACCGTACCAATTCGGAAAGAGATGAACTTACTACTCAGAGAGACGGTAATCGAATCGTTTCCTTCGTAAGAGTTCACTGTTTCTCCTGAAATACTAATGTTTACATCATCCATCTTCTTGAATGCGGTAACAGGTATCTCGGCTAAGCTGTCTTTGAATATTACCGTACGCCCCGATTCAATGGCAGATTTTGCCCCAGCATAATTAAAATTGTTCAAATCAAGAACAATGGACGAATCTACCTTTGCAGCAGACGACTCCAAATCATTTGAGCACGATGCTAGCAATACTAATGCTAAAAGTGCTATAATACCCGATTTTAATTGTTTTTTTTTCATCATAATTATTTTTATATTAGTTCTTCATAAAATATTCTTCATGCTATTAACATTATTACTAAGGTCTATGCAAAAAATACGATACTAATTCTTAACACAACGAACGGGAAACCCGTACGACCGACTATAACTGGTCCCCGAATCAGAAATATTATAGCTATCAAAATGCAAGCAATATGCACAAACGCCCCCGACCAAAGCCGACCAGTAACCGCCAATACCACCCACATCATAGAGTTCTCCATTACCCACAAAGCGGTATCCCGTAGCGGGAAAATCACCCACAGACTCGAAATGATCATAAGCCGTAACAGTATTAGCATTGGTCATTGCTGTACGCCATTTCAAATCAGCCCACAAGCCAGAGATGGGAACACGCCAACCAACAGGACAAGGGTCATAAATAGTCTTACTATTCACACTACTATTCCAAGAATATGCCCCTCCCTCAACAGTAGTCGACATTGTGGCAGTAGCAGTACTGCCTCCCCAAGGGCCAAAATAAACCAAAGGGTACTGAACAGAGTAACTGAATGCGTTGGAAACTGTAACAGGAGAAGTACCAACAGAGAAATATTTCACATAATTATCATTTGATATGTCGGATACAGCTGTACCACCAATATCAGATGGAGGGATATAGCCATATATTGTCTGACCAATTCCTCGCCCAACAATGCTGCCATCTGATCCAGGAAAAGGATCTTTTCTACCCCATTGGTACATCAACCCACCACAAGTGGAAAAGGTGCTGGTACCATTGGCTACCGCAGTGGCACCCAAGTTACGATCCATCCATATGAGACCACTGGTATTAGCATACGTCTTTCCATTACTATTGGTATCTGGATTATAATCGGTTACCCAAATATGCCAACTCCACACAATATCACCCTTAGCATTTTTTGCATAAATGACCGAATTTCCCACAGTATTACCAGCAGTCACCTTTATATAGCGATCAACAGCAGTAGCGACAACATGAGTAGCCGAGACATCACTCCATAACAAGCCGCAAGTAAAAAAAGAGCCATCGGGGAAATTGGAAGTATTACCTACTGTGGCTCGACTCACAGGAATATAAATGGTAGTACCAGGAGCAACAATATAACTATTGGATTCGGGCTGAAGACCACCATTCAAATCAACATTTATAGGATAAATAGCGCCAGGGACAAGAGCACTTTTTAAATTGTTCGCTGCAAGATCCTGTTTTATTACCCGTTGAACACCGTCAATAGTTATGATTAGATTGAGTGTAGTATTACTTAGATCGTACAACGTGCAAGGAGGAAGAAGGACATCTACTACAGGATGTTCCGAAAGCGATTTATTAACAGTGCACGTCATCCATGAAGTAGATTGCTTGGTAGTACTTCCATAAGCGGCACTTGCACCGATTATATTAACACTGCCGCTTGCCGGAAGGTTCTTATTATATATACTCAACGAACTTATATAATTGATTTCGCCCGGAGCTGAAAATCCGCCAAGAGTAAACCGCAACATTGTATAAGCACTGTTAAGCGAGAACGAAGTGTCACTCACCTCACCACTTACGGAACTAGCCTTAGTGGGAAGAGCATACAATAAATCGTGAGAAGAAGTTTCTGTTGTTAACCCCATCCAGGCAGTCAACGGCAATTGAGTGGCGTCGCCGTAAGACGCATTATAAGGAGAATAAGCACACACACACGTAGTGCCGGCTATAGGGACATTAGCATCGGTTGCTGTCCAACTACCAGAAATACAGGTATAAAGATTATTAGCAGATGCTACCAAACCAGCATCACTATCCGCCAGACGAAATACACCAAGAGTTCCGCTACTCAGTAACGAACTACCTCCGGAGACAGTACTGGGAACACTCACCGAACTGATGAACAATGGAGCTATACCATCATTGCTTTTACCCGAATCCGCATTTTTTGTACAGCCAGACAGAATTGCCATAAAGGGCAAAAAAGCTAAAACTAGCAAAAACTGGGAATTTAATTGTTTCATATCTATAATAACTTTCTATTTTTCAAATTCATCCGCCTTATGACAGGTTTTATTTTCTCAAAAAATCCAAGCCTTTAAATATCTAAAGAAAAAGAGCATTAAGCCAATGCAAGCTATTCTCTGACACAACGAACCGTGTATCCAAACATACGCCAAGCGTTGCTCATGTAGCCAGTACTGCCACCGCAGTTAAAGCCGTAAGAGTCTATAGTGTTGCATGCACCGTTCGACCACCAGTGGCCGAAGATAGTGCTGAAAGAGCTAAACTCCCATTTACCTGCTTGCGTGTTAGAAGGGAAGGCATCTTTTCCAAAATCTGCAGGAAAAGGAACACGCCAACCTACAGGACAAGGATCGTAAACGGTTTTACCTGAATTATACCAAAGAGCACCATTCTGAGGAGTTAACCAATCATAATAAGAACTTTTATTAACCATATATAATATATTAGGATGCTGAATAGCAGTAGCCAAAGCAACAGGAGCGGCACCAAGAGTCACAGGAGCAACACCATAGGTGGCAGACACAGTGCCACCTACACCACCAGGGAAAGGATCTTTCCTGCCCCACTGATAATAAAGACCATAAGCGGTACTACTAGTGCCATTGGTTTTGGCACCAAGGTTTCTATCCATCCAGATGTTATCGTTATAATTAACATTAGTAACTGAAGGATTATAATCGGTCACCCAGATATGCCAACTCCAAACTATATCACCATTGGCATTCTTGGCGTAAATGATGGAATTGCCCTCCACAGAGCCAGCCACTACTTTTATATAACGACGCACCGGAGTAGCAGTTACGTGGGTATCAGAGACATCACTCCACAGCAAACCAGTAGTAAAGGCATCTGTTGTAGAAAAATTAGATGAATTGGCAGTACTAGCACGGCTCACAGGAATATAAATGGTGGCACCCGGAGCGAGAATGTAACAGTTGGACTCTGTCTGTTGCTGTCCGACATCTAATTTTATATTTACAGGATAGATAGTCCCAGCAGCAAGAACACCACCGATATTGTTCGCAGCAAGATTAAGGCTGATCTTGCGATCGGTGCCATCTACAGTAATAGTACCATCGAGCGTAGTATTGCTTGTGTCATACAGCGTGCAGGGAGGAAGTAGGACATCGATCACAGGATTATCTGACAGTAATTTATTAACGATGCACGTCATTTGAGAAGTAGATTGTTTGGTGATACTATAAGATATACTGCCCCCTGTTATATTAGCACTGGCACTTGCTGGAAGATTTTTATTGTATATGCTAAATGAATTGACCAAATTGGTACCGGTAATGCTAGATAAACCGCTCAAAGTAAACCGAAGCATAGTACATGCATGATTAAGCGAAAACGAAGTGTTACTCACCCCGCCACTTACGGAACTAGCCTTGGTGGGAAGGGCATACAATAAATCGTGAGAAGAAGTTTCTGTTGTTAGCCCCATCCAGGCAGTCAACGGCAATTGAGTGGCGTCGCCGTAAGACGCATTATAAGGAGAATAGGCACACACACACGTAGTGGGGGCTGTAACAACATCAGTATTGGTTGCTGCCCAACTACCAGAAATGCAGGTATAAAGATTATTGACAGATGTTGCCAAACCTGCGTCGCTATCTGCTAGACGGAACACGCCAAGAGTACCGCTGCTCATCACGGTGGTACTGCGGGTACTTACACTGGGGACACTTACAGATCTGATAAACAGAGGAGCTGTACCTCCACAGCTATTACACAAATACGTATCTTTTGTACAGCTGGACAAAATTGCCATCAAAGGCAAAATGCCTAAAAGTAAAAGGCGGAAATTCAATCGTTTCATAACTTTACTATTTTTATTTATTTTCCAAGACCCGGTTTTTTAATGCCAGAAGATATAAAGCAAGCACCACAAAGATGCTATTAATCCTTGACACAACGCACCGAGTACCCCCACGAACGACAATTAGAGCTAACGTTGCCTTTATTATCTAAGTAGGAGACATTGACGCCGTCAATACTCCCTGACCACCAACAGCCCTTAGCATTATCATCAGTTTCACAAAAAAAACAAACGCCATTGGTCCAAAAGCCAGAAGTTGTATTACATGCAGAAGGGAATGCACCATTAAATTCAGCCTTCAGGGGAACGTGCCAACCATATGGACAAGGGTCGTAAATAGTCTTACCCGAATTAGCCCAAAGAACAGAGCTTTGAGGAGTTAACCAGTCACACTCAGGATTAGTCGAAGGATCGATCTCATAAAAAACATAAGGATTTTCAATGGCAGTTCCCAAAGACACAGGTCCAGAACCGGAAGTCGGAAGGCAGCCACCAAAAACAGAAGGCCATACTGTACCAGAAGCCCATGCCATATAATGATTAGGAGCACCTGGAAAAGGATCTTTACGCCCCCATTGATAATAAAGGCCATAAGCGGTACTACTACTGCCGCCAGTTTTGGCACCAAGGTTACGATCCATCCATACTTTACCATTATAAGTCATATTGGTAGTAGAAGGATCATAACGGGTTACCCAAATATGCCAGCTCCAAACTATATCACCATTACTGTTTCTGGCACAAACCACGGAATTGCCCTCAGCAGAACTCGCTATAACCTTTATATAACGATCAACAACACTAACAGTAACATGAGTAGCAGAGACATCACTCCACAGCAAATCAGCAGTAAAAGAGGCACCAGCAGGGAACTTGGTTGCATTACCCGCCGTGGCACGACTTACAGGTATCAGAATTGTACCATTTTGAGTAATCATGTAACTGTTCGACTCAGGTTGAACATTACAGTATATCGTGTTATTTGTAGGTGTATCAGCAATCCAATCGATACTTTGAACCGCAGTACTACCCAAAGTAAGAGTACCATTCACATTTACCGCTATCTGATAATTGACACCTGCTTCCAGCCTGTTGTTGGTAAAAAGAGAAGTAGGAAGAATGAGCACTTTATAATCTGAGCCTATCTGTATCACGAGACTCAGATCGCCCGAAAGAGCATCAGTTGGAACCATCAGTACACTGGTAGAGGGAGTCGAGGTAAAATCTGCGATACCCGCATTAAAGGTTACATTTCCGGCGACCTTTGAGTTATACACTCCTGTAGACTGAGTGATATTAAGGTTGCCACCAGAAAGTACTCCGGAGTTAGAGATTCTTATATTACCAATAGATTTACTACCTGTGTAACTACTTCCACAAGAGAAATTGAATGTGAGACGGGCATAGGCATGCTGTAAATTAAAAGTAGCATAACTAATGTCATGAACGGCATCGGCAATAGCAGTGGAGTAAGCGTAGCTAATATCTTTACTTGCATCGTATTTTACAGAAGAAAGCGGAATAGAACTCTTATCTGTTATATCTGCACTGTAAGGATAATAAGCGCAAAGAGCACTACCTTCGGGAGCAATAAGACCCGAACTGCCAGTAGTAGTTCCCCATACACCTCCAGCACAAGTATACTGAGAAGTGCCACTAACAGCACCCGAATTGAGCGTTGACACACTGATGGTAGCACCCTCAACAGCCAAAGGATTAGTGCTTCGACTTTGCACACCACTTAAACTGACCGAACTTACCGACAAGGGATAACCATAGGCACTTACAGTGCCATAATTATCGGAACAGCCCCAATTAAAAAAGGCAACAGACAATAGGAGAAGATAACCGGATAAATATTTCATCTAAAGAATCTTTTAATTTAGAATTAAATCATATTTTGAAAAAATGAATCACTATGTTTACACCAATTACGGGGTTATTATATTTGAACTCATTTTGTTATTGTTTTTTATCTAACACTGTACGGCAGAAATTCTATTGTAAAGACTACAGGCCTTTTAATACCCGAAGAAATAAAGGAAATCAAGCGTACATAGGTTATTATGAGACCACTAATCCTTGATACAACGCACTGGAATTCCCTGCGCACGACTGCCATAATTATTGGTACCCGCACCCACGCCGCTATTGGTAAAAACTAATACATATGCATAATTAGCATGTTCTGAAGCTGAGTAACTTTCGCCGAACATTCCAACACCATCAATAACGCCAGCCTCTGTTCTGAAACCTGCGGCAGGATAAGTTCCAAACGAATAAGAGTAAAAATCACCATAAGCAGTAATAGAATGATCATTCTGCATCAAGTTCTTATCAGGTAAAGCAGCCCAAGGAGAAACTCCATTAATCCACGCAGGGATACGCCATCCTACAGGACAAGGATCGTAAATAGTCTTTTCATTACCTATCTGAGTATTCCAAGAATACATACCCCCAGAAACACTGGCTGCTGCAGCTTCCGTAGCGGTGCTACCGCCCCAATTACCAAAAAAAGTAAGAGGGCTCTGGATTGAATATAACAAAGCGCTGGAATAGTCAGAAGTACTGCTCAAGCTATAATAATAGACATTGTCATTACTTAACTGAGTACCTTTAGTCGGAGTTATGTTCACACTGATACTTTTTGGAGTAGCAGTTTTGATAGCACTTCCATTGGAACCAGGAAAAGGATCTTTTCTGCCCCACTGATAAAATAAACCACCACAAGTAGCAAAGTTATTATTACCATCGGCAACGGCAATAGCGCCAAGGTTACGATCCATCCATAAAAGGCCATTAGCACTTTGATAAGTTGTAGAATTAAAATTCGTATTAGCTGTCAAACTCGGATTATAATTAGTCACCCAGACATGCCAACTCCAGACTATATCACCATTACTATTTTTAGCATAAACGACAGAATTACCCTCGGTATTACCCGCAGTAACTTTAATATAGCGATCTGCAACAGAAGCAGTCACATGATTAGCGGACACATCACTCCACAACAAGCCACAAGTAAAAGATGCTCCTGCGGGAAAATTTGCGGCATTACCTGTAGTAGCACGACTTACAGGTATCAAAATCACACCACCTGGAGCGATGATATAACTATTAGATTCAGGCTGAATGCCAATCAATGAATTGGTTACAGATGATGGAATAACCCAGTCTATTATCTGAACATTTTTACTGTTTAATACAAGAGCCCCGTTAGCCTTAACAGTTACTGCTATTTGATAATTAACGCCAGCTTCGAGTTTACTATTGGCAAAGAGAGCGGCAGGAAGGATGAGTAACTTATTATCAGAGCCTACCTGTATTTGTATATTCAGATCGCCCGTAAGAACATCCGTTGGAACCATCAGAACACTAGCAGAAGAGGTAGAGGTAAAATCTGTGATCCCTGCATTAAAAGTCACATGTCCTATATTTTTTGAGCCATAGACTCCTGAAGGCTGAGTAATATTAAGACTGCTACTTGAAAGTATGCCAGAATTAGAGATTATTATATTGCCAATAGATTTGCTACCTGTATAACATCCCTCACAAGAAAAATTGAACGTAAGACGGGCATAAGCATGTTGTAAAGAAAAAGCGGCATGACTAACACCATGAGCTGCATCAGCAACAGCAGTAGAGTAAGCATAACTAATATCTTTGCTTGCATCATATTTTGCAGAAGAAAGTGGAATAGAACTCTTATCGGTTATATCTGCACTATAAGGATAGTAAGCACAAAGAAGGGTACCCTCGGGAGCTAAAAGGCCTGGACTATCGTAAGTCTTCTCCCATGCACCACTGGTATAAGTATATTGAGAAGTGCCATTTACAACACCCGCATTGAGCGTTGATACACTAATCGTAGAGCCATCGGTAGCTAAGGAAGTCGTACTTCGGGTTTGAATACCACTTAAACTGACCGAACTTACAAATAATGGGTAACCATCAGTACATACATTACCGTAATTACCCGAACAGCCTATCAATAGTAAGAAGGGCAATAGTAATACGATATTTCTTTTCACTTTTCTCATAACTGACTATTTATATATTTTTAATTCATTAGTTAAATGATTATTACTTTCTTCTCCTTTTAGAATACTTTTTTCGAATGATTCACCTGCATCAAGACGAGAATTATTAGTTTCCACCAATACTCTAAAATTTTTAAAGCACGAAGAGAATAAAGCAAATTAATTGGACGTGTACATAAGAAGCTTCTAATTCTTAATGCAACGTACACTATTGCCAGCCACAGAGCCACATCCGTTCACAGAACCAGAGTTGCTCAAATAAAAAGCATAGGTACTGTAAACACTCGACCACCAGTAGCCAAAGCCAATAGAATAGTAGACAGAACCATTGGAGCGCCAAGACCACCCACCAGCAGGTGTGTTATCAGGGAATGTTCCACTAAACTCGGTGTCGAGAGGGACACGCCAACCATCGGGACAAGGGTCATAAACAGTTTTACCTGAATTATTCCAAAGAGCATCACTCTGAGGAGTTTGCCAATCATTAATACCATTATTACATTTATAAAATATATTAGGATTCTGAATAGCAGTTACCAAAGAAACAGGACCAGCAACAAGAGTCGGCAAAAGATTACCATAAGTAGTGGACATAGTACTTCCATCTATACTACCCGGAAAAGGATCTTTCCTACCCCACTGATAAGATAAACCATAAGCAGTACTACTAGTACCATTGGTCTTGGCACCAAGGTTACGATCCATCCAGACTTTACCATTATAAGTAACATGGGTAGTAGAAGGGTTATAACCTGTTACCCAAATATGCCAACTCCAAACAATGTCACCATTTTTATTTTTTGCATAAACCACAGAATTACCCTCGTCAGAGCCAGCTGTCAATTTTATAAAACGATCAACAATACTAGTAGTCACATGAGTAGCAGAGACATCACTCCATAACAAACCGCAGGTAAAAGGAGAGTCAACAGGAAAATTGGCAGCATTACCAGTGCTAGCACGGCTAACAGGAATATAAATAGTACCACCGGGAGCAACAATGTAGCTATTTGATTCTGGCTGAATATTAATCATTAAATTTGTTACTGACGACGGAATAACCCAGTCGATTGTTTCAATATCAGCACTTTTCAAAGTAAGAGTACTATTTACATTTACAGATATTTGGTAATTCACACCTGCCTCAAGTTTGCCGTTGGCAAAAAGACTGGCAGGAAGGGTAAGCAATTTATAATCTGAACCTATCTGAATCAATATACTCAAATTATCGGAAAGAACATCGGTAGGGACCGCTAAGACACTAGCAGAAGGGGTAATAGTAAAATCGGTGATATCCGCATTAAAGGATACATCACCAGCCACTTTTGAACCATATGCACCTCCAGATTTAGTAATATCAAGACCCGCACTACGCAGGATACCAGAGTTGGATATTATTATATCACCAATGGATTTACTGCCAGTATAACTACTACTACAGGAAAAACGGAATGTGAGCTGAGCATAAGCATGCTGTAAGGAAAATGTAGCATGACTGATACTATGAGCCACATCAGCAATAGCAATGGAATAGGCATAGCTAAGATCTTTACTTGCATCATATTTTACGGAAGAGAGCGGAATAGAACTTTTATCTGTTATGTCCTTACTGTAAGGATAATAAGCACAAAGATTGGTACCCTCTGGGGTAACAAGAGGTGAGCAGCCAGAAGCGACACCCCATGCACCACTAGTATAAGTATACTGAGAAGTGGCACTTACGACACCCGAATTGAGCGTTGAAACGCTGATTGTAGAGCCCTCGGTAGCCAAAGAAGTAGTGCTCCGAGTTTGCACCCCATTTAAACTGACCGAACTCACCGACAAGGGATAACCATTGGTAGTTACATTACTAAAATTATCAGAACAGCCCATTATTAAAAGGACCGGTAACAATAATGTTATATCTTTTTTTACTATCCTCATAACTAATTTTTATTTATATATTTCAATCTATTCACTAAAGGATATTTGCTTATTCAACTTCTACTAATTTTATTGATAATTAATTCATCACCTTACAGCGAGACTCTTTTCGTTTCAAAACTATAAACGCTCATCACATGGAAGAATAAAAATAATAAAAGCGACCAAAGGATATTTTAATTTTTGACACAACGTACAGAAAATCCGTTCGAACGCCAATCGTTGTACGAAGTATACACTGCACTAGTGCTAATAAGAGAACCAAAGAACAGATCGTTAGAGCAATACGGGGCTGCTGTTGCAGACCAATACTGACCTGAGCCACCTATATGCCAGAGAATACCAAAGGTATTTCTGATACCTGAAGCAGGATAATTGCCTAATGAATAAGGCTGAAAATTATCATACGCAGTAACGGTATTAACTTTGGTCATTGACACATTCGAAGGTAAAGCGGACCACGCCCCATTAGCAGGGACACGCCAACCAGCAGGGCAGGGATCGTAAATAGTTTTAGCATTGGTACTGCTATTCCACGAATACATACCATTTTCATTCGAAGGAATAGCAGCAGCAGCAACAATCGCAGTACTACCAGCCCATTTACCAAAGAAAGTAAGAGGACTCTGGATGGAATAAGACAAAGCATTAGCATAATCGGAAGGACCAAAATCATAAAAATAAACATTGTCATTACTTAATTGAGTACCTTTAGTAGGAGTTACATTCACACTAATACTTTTTGCAATAATATTAGTACTACCGGTAGTAGTACCATCAGAACCAGGGAAAGGATCCTTTCTACCCCATTGATAAAACAAGCCACCACAAGTAGCAAAGGTATTGGTGCCATCGGCTACGGCAATAGCACCAAGGTTACGATCCATCCACAAAAGACCATTCGCACTTTGATAAGTAGTAGTATTAGTTCCTGTATTAGCAGTTGTTCCTGGATGATAGTTTGTCACCCAAATATGCCAAGACCAAACTATCTGATTAGAACTATTCATCGCATATACTACAGAATTACCCTCAGCACTCCCTGCAACAACTTTAATATAACGACCAACAGCAGTAGTTGTGACATGCGTAGCAGATACATCACTCCATAACAAACCACAAGTAAAAGAAGCACCGGCAGGAAAATTAACAGCATTACCAGTAGTAGCACGGCTAACAGGAATCAGTATTGTACCACATGGAGCAACAATATAACAGTTGGACTCAGGAATATCATTCAACGGATTAGTCACAGATGCAGGGACAGTCCAATCGGTGATCTTCACATAATTGGTACCACTGGCTCCGCCAAGGTCGAGAGATGTTGAATTTATAGCGATAGGTATAGTATAGTTCGTCTTTGCAGCAAGTGCATTCAACAAAGAAGAAGGCAGAGTAGCTGTCAAATTTATATCGTCCACATTTAGGGTGAAAGTGAGACCGGAAGATATAGTGGAAGGCACCATCAACACATCCACATCATAAGATGGAGTATTTACGATATTAAATATCGTTGTAACACCGTCGCCAACAGAAACGGGAGTAGTAGCATCGGTTACGGACAAAGAAGGAGAAGAAGAGGATATATTGAGAGCGGCAGAGCGGGCACCGCCAGTTACAGTTATCTTCTTCACATTGCCAGCCCCTATAAAAGAAGAGCCTTTAGTGAAGCGAAGAGTGAGTTTGGCATAGGCATGATCGAGGGTGAAGGAAACACCTGTACCCATATTGATAGCATTAACACCATTAGTGTATCCATAACAGAAATCGGAAGCAGAATTATAAAGATTTGAAGTTAACGGAACAGAACTTACATTCACAAAAGAAGAATATGGACTATAGGCACATAGAGTAGCGTTGTTCTTTCCCATGATTAATATATTACTAGTAGTGGCCGCACTCCATGTGCCCGAAGTATTTACATATTTATAATTACTCTGAGCGGTATACGCTCCATCAGCTATCCGCGAAATCCCTATTTCGGAACCATTGCCAAGAGTGGTGCTTCTGGTAGATAAAGAACCTGTGGAAACGCCAGATACCACCAAAGGTAATGTATCCGTATATGAGATATGATCACTTTCAGAGCAGTTAGTCAATAACAGGACCAGAAAACCTAAATAAATTATTTTTTTCATCATAAATAAATTAATAAATGAATCGGATAAGCGACAAGCCACTAAAAAAACAGGAAAGATGTAATACTACCGGAACAACAGGAATTTACTCTGTCATTCCGATAATAAACTATCAATAATACTCAAAAGAAATTTAATTAGCCGTTAACCCGGTTACTGAACTAGCTGTCCAATCAGTAATTGCCACAGTACTGGCGACAACAAGATCTGTTGGAGTAACTGTAATAGTATATACATAATTCTTGCCGGCATCACTCCAATCTGGAGTAACAGGGAAGCCACTTACAGTCATATCTTTACCATCAATAGTGATTTTCAGTGATATATCACTTGCTGTAGTATATTTCATAGGAGCCACAAGTGCATAAGCAGTAATAGTATTACCGGATACATTATTGATCGTTGCTTTACCGGAATAGGTAAAATCAGTACCTGCAGAAGCTGTAGCAGTAAAGCTACCAGAGCCAACAGTTGTATTGCCGGCTGTAACAAGCTTACCACCAATAGAAGACAATACGATCTTAGTTACATCATCTGTCACTATAGGATAAGTACCATCCGAATTAATAATAAAACTTATTTTTGCCAAAGAGTGCTTCATCGTCAATGTAGAAGAATTGGTTGTACCCGGAGTAAGGTTGCTGGCTGGTGTACCTGTTCCCCACAGATAGTCTGGTGTTGCAGTGGCTGTGAAATCATCACTAACAGGTATTGTTACCGAAAAAGTACCAGTTGATGCCACAGAACTCAATGACAATGTTTTCGGATAGAAAGCATATACACTGGCAGGATTACCTGTAAGTTTAACTCCAGTACCGGTTGTTGATGGTGCCCAGGCAGCGCCGCTGTATTTGTAAGTAGCTACAGTAGGAGCATAGCCTATTCCCGTAACAAATACATTTACCTCATCGTCAGCAGTCCATGCGCTTTTCACTGATCTGGTATCAATACCACCCATTACAATATTCAACTCATCTTTTGTAGTTGCCGTTTGCGCCCCTGAAGGAGAGTCCTCACTAGAACAGCTTGCCAGTAATATACAAGCAAAAGCTGCCATTATAAATTGTTTTTTCATTATAAAAAGATATATATTTCTATTATTCCACATTACAGCTGCCACCAGTTGTTTCTATCCAATCTTGAATCTTTATACTCTGTATAATCAGTTCTGTACCATTAACGATAACAGTATATACATAATTTTTCCCAAGAGTCCATCCGGATACAAGAGTAGCAGGCAAAGTGGTAGTCATCATTTTACCATCAATCTTTAAAGAAAGAGTGATGTTTTGTGTTGATTTTTTAGGAGCCACAATTAATTCTGTGGTATGATCTGTTGCAGTGGATGAAGGATTAATTGTAGCACTGCCAGTAAAATCAAGAAAAGGAGAGGTAGGTGTATCTGAAACGAAACTAAAAGTTCCATCGCCTACGTTCATTGTTCCGCTACCTACATTAAAGGGATCAGTAGCACTAGTAGATTCAAGCTTAATTTCACTTAGTGTTCCAGTACCAGTGTAAGTAGATGCACGGTTTACCACAAATGAAAGTTTTGATAATGCATGGTGGAACACCAAATTTACATTCCGACCACCGGAGCCGTTCTCCGGTGTGTTATTCGATGCTTTAGCTAAAGGATAAGTTGCCCCACCATCAGAAGAAACTGATGTCGCATACATATAATCATCCTGAGAAGTAGAGCCAAAAGCATCTGAAACAGGAACAGACACACTGATTGTGCTTGTACCATCGGTTTTAAGAGTTGCCGTTGCACTTGCCGGATAGAAACCATATACAGTAGCTATCTCATTGGAAAGGTAAATCTTTGCATCAGGAGTCCATGTCGTTAAATTAGCAGCCAAAATATATTTAGACACAGAAGGAATATAACCAGTTCCGTTTACAAAAACGGCCACCTGATCATCCTTAACAAAAGATGACTTTATGCTGCGCGTAGACAAAACACCTGTTAGTGGTGCAACAGTGACACCTAATTCATGTGCACTTCTGTCTACAACAGAATTTTCATTATTACTTGAACAACTTGCTATTAAAACGGATGTCAGGGCTGCAAATATAATTTTATTCTTCATTTTTTTTAATTCTAAAATTAAATAGCATTAATTATTTTAATTCATCACAATGATGATCTTTAATTATCCTTCTATCGGAATATTACCTCCATCGACATTAACCCAATCAATAATTGTGCCTGTTACACCCAGCGAAGAATCATTTTTATTAAGTGTGATGGTATAAGCATAAGAACTTCCAGCACTAAATGTTCTGGTTATGGTAGCAGAATAAACTCTTCCTTCAGCAGTCGTAACTGATATGCCTAGATTCATATTGGCTGCATCAGGAACAAAACAAATTGCTTTACCTATTTCTGTTATAGAAGCGCCGGCCCCTTTAACAGGAATAAATGTACCATCGTTCAGATTTAAAGTACACGATTCATTGAATCCTGTAACCTTGAGTGAAGCATTCGTCAAATCGGGTGACCCAACCCCTGAAACAAGAGTAAACTTGATCTGTGACACCTTATGCAAAAATCCCAATACAGCAGATGCTGTCCATGAAGGGCTTGAGCCTGTAATTGTCACATCTGCAGGAGATGCATACAACACATCGGTTCCATGAGCAAAAGCAATTGCTTTGACATCAGCAACCGTTTTCTGATAAGGAGCATAAGCCAACACTTTATAAGTACTACTGTGCAACAGATAAAAAGGAGTTTCAGTTGTAAATGCCCCGTCAGAACCTTTAGCTATATAAAGCCCGTTACTAAAAATAGTTGAAGCAACATCGGAAGAACCCGGAGATGTCTCTAATGCATAAACACCTACCTGAGTTGAAGCTTGTAGCTCAGCCGAAGACGAAGATCTGGAAACAACCATATCGGAAGTGCTGCCTGTAAGTGACAGAGCAACATCTCCTTTGGCAGAAATTGCCGGAGAAACCTGATCGTGTGAACAGGATGCAAAGACTACAACTACCACAATAACTAAAATCCAAAATTTTTTCATACTCATTTTTTTTAAATTAAGAAATAGAAATAATAACATACTCTCCATCTTGCTTTAGTGAGCTTCCACATTCTTATCATCAGTTATATACCAATTTTCAAGGGTCCCATGAAAGCCGGTAAAAGAGCTACCACTTATATCTATTGTAAGAATAAGCGAGACAGAAGTAACTGAATAACTGAGTTTTGACAAAGCAGATGAAATATCAACATCAATGTTTTTACTCTCCCCTCCAATAAAATTAAGTGTAACACCTAATATATTACGAGCTGTGGATAACCTCCCAAAGAGCTGGACAGTGGACTCATATCCATCAGAAACTGCAGATGGAGTAAACGAAACAGCACCATCACTACCCAAATATTCACCAGTAGCTATTTTTAATGAATCTGCCAGACCATTCAGGACACAATTACATGAACTCACAGCCGATGCTGTACCTGTAAATAATAACTTGATTTTAGCTTTCCTTATATAAGGAAGCAGCTTTATAGTAGTTGTAACAGGCTGTCCCTGTGTTACATTGAGTTCCGACAAATAGCCTCCATATAGACAAGACGGCTGTAACAAATATTTGGAACCAGCCTGAGGAGAAACATAAGCGGATGCACTGGAACAACTTTCAAGATGAATATAGCCCACATTTGAAGAACCTACATTATAAGCCAACACCCGATATGTATCTAACGGAAGAGTCCCCATAAAACCATCAGAAGAACAATTCTTTACTAATGCAGAGCCATCGCTGCCATAAAATATGATATTCATATCAAGAGGCTTTACATCTTCTGAAGATAGATGCTCCCAATCAAAAATAAGATGCACCGTCTCTTCAGGGGAAGATATTTCCAGATTACGCTTAGCACAACTTGTAATAAATATAAAAACACAAGACAATGTCAGCAAAATAAAGCCGTATACAGATTTTTGTTTCATTACTTATCCGATTTAATTTTAATATTTTTTCCTAAACGATAAGTCACTAAAAAACGGATTCCCGTAAGTTTAAATCCATTTTGAGTAAAAGATGACTGTTTGTAATAATGAGGATCCTTGAAATTATACGTCTCCCCGTCGACAAAACGACAGCCGAATTTACCGCCGATCTCTAAACCCAGATGAGAAGACAAAGATTTGTAATAACCCAGAGACAGTCCTCCCTCATAAAAATCGCCTGTATAACCAAGTGACGACAAACTTTTTAACTTTACATCAAACTCACCTTTAAGTCCGTAAGCACCAATATACAATCCTTCATATATTTTGCTTTTCATTACCCAAAAGCGAGGCTCGACAGCCATAGAAGTAACTTTCCAAGCTTCTCTGGAAATATTCTTTTTATCTATAGATGTATAAATATAGTCCACATTTACAGACCATTTACGGGAAAAGTAAAATTCGGCTTCAATATTAGGCATTACATAGCGATGCTTCAATTCTGGAGTATAACCTGCCCAATACACGAGGTTTGTCTTTAATCCAAAGACAGGCATAAAATTCACTTTTGCAGGATGAACGTCAACCTTTACCAAATTAATCATTGGGACTCTTTTTAGTTGAACAGGAATACTTCTCTTCCCCATAAGTGGCGTGATAGGCAAAATTTCTCTTTCTATTGCCTGATTATTTTTCTCAGTTACTTTCCTTATTGCTGATAACAAGGGAATAGGCCGATAACTCAAAGCAACGGCACGCATAGCAACATTGGTTTTCTTTAAAGTATAATAGATATTCCGGTTGGCAGAAGATTGAACAGGAGAAGGTATATAATCAATACGAACACGATAGGAAGTACAATTGATCGTATCGAAAACAAAGGTAATATGAGAATTATTAATTTTGTGAATCATTCTAATATAAGTACGTGCAGCATTACCTTGTACAGAAGCACGATTAATAATTTGAGGATTAGTAATATCTGCGGGACGGATACTGGCAACAATTGACAGATGGCTCTTGCCTGAAAGCACAAGCATGCGATAATGCCTGAGAAAAGCATTCAGACTATTGCAAGTAGTACGAACATAATCATGTTTTACCATATTAGCTCCAGTAGAGTTTCTATAAGAGAATAGAAAGGAGGTAGTATCAGGAACCAAAGACTTTTTATTCGCATTTTGTGAAAATATACTCGTAGAGGAAAACAACATAATAAGTATCACAAAAATTGAAAACATGATATTCTTATTATTTAAGAACAAACTTATTCGACTTATTTTATCCATCTTCTTTATTTTTACTATTATACTTCTCAAGTATTAACTACTAGATTTGAATGTTAAGTGAGAGCGTATAAACACAGAAATATCAGACAGTTTACATCTGCATATTTTCGTATCATATTTATTTGTTTTATCCCTCTCCTGGAAAGTGAGGGATAAAGAGGATAAAAATAATAATTATAATACTAATAATCAATGCATTATAAACAAACAATGGGGAGCAATTGTTTCTGCATAAAAAGATTTGATTAATGGAAAGGAAGTGATTTTTTTTAAAAATATATAGAAGACAGGTAGTTAAGGTCTCTTTTTGGAGAAACAATTTGCAGAAACATCCAAAAGAAGAAACGGAAATGTAGATTTAGACTAGTAATCTAAAAAACTGTAGATAAGCTATATATATATAATATTAAAAGATGAAAAAAATAGATATATAAAAAAATAGAAGGTGCTTTGCAGAAACAATTCATCCTTTATCTTCCAAAAAGAAGATAATGCTTTACCTTATGAAAATCCTTATCTCCAAAACCCAATGAAAAGATTCATAAAGGTTTTCTTCGCAAGAAAGGAAGATGAAAAATGACTAAATTGATTTAAGATAAAAGAAACTGTGTAAAATGAGACATATCCCTCACTTTCCAGAAGAGGGAGTGTTTTTACAGTGCAAATATATATCTTAATTTTTATTTCACAAAGAAAAAAAGTGATTTTTTTTCATTACAGATACATGTCTGAAATTTTCTCGCTATAGGAGTCAATCACGTGCGGACTTAGGGCAGCCAGGTACGTATAAGTGACACGTTCCGAACTGTGCCCCAATCCCTGACTGATAACTGAAATAGGAGCACCGCTGTCGTGCAATTGCGTCGCCCACGAATGACGGGCCACATAAGAAGTAAGCGGACGGTCAAGCCCCACATCACGAGACAACTTTTTCAGACGATTATTGAACTTGCGCAGTTCGCTTCGATACTGCCTGTAGAGCGATTTATCACCCTCACGTAAAATAGGTAGGATATAACCACCTTCATTACCGTCCCGATATTTCTCGATGAGTTGCCTGAGCTGCGGCACTATCTTCACACGAAGTTGTCCACCAGTCTTGCGTCGTTTGTAATAGAGGGCATCTCCTCGAATATTTTCCTGTCTAAGGCAGGCCATATCAACAAATGACATGCCACGGCTATAAAAACTGAAAAGAAATAGATCACGTGCCAAATCTATCTGTAGATCGCCTCGGGTATCCGCATGAACGATACGTTTGAGTGAATCACTATCAATGGCGCGCTTAGTTGTGCGTACGCTACCGAAAGAAACCTTGTGAAAAGGGGAACGACTGTCTGTGCCAGGCACTCCTTCATTATAGGCTCGATTATAGACGGCCCTCAAAATACGGCAATAGAAGTTGACTGTGTTTTCCTTGAGTCCTTCCTTCCGAAGGGAGGCGATAAAACGGGCGAGCCAGCGGGAAGTGATGTCGCTGAAATAAAGATCTTCGTTCCCACCCGTAAAGCGAAGTACACGGCTGAAGGTGCTACGGTAGGCATTAAGTGTCCCTAGCCTGTTGGACTCGCGCAGCTGAGACATCCATTTGCGCATATAAACGAAAAAGATACTGCTATTTTGGTGTGAACGGTACAACTCTGCGATATCCGATGCAGAATAATCCTTCTCCGATTCTTCTAATTCTTCTATCACAGCACGAAGTTCTCGTCGCTGTTGGTGAATATACTCATTAATGAGATCTGCATCCGACAACCGATGTCTGCGACGACTAAGCACCTCACTTTTTTTCTCATCAAAACATTCTTTGTACAAATGATAAGGAGAATAAACGACTTTTTTTTCCCTCTTATGAAGGATTTGAAATACCAACGGGTAAGTCCCGTTCTTAGTTGCACGATAAGTATACAACCGCACCTTTACTGATGTCATCTTTTTCATTTAATCTTGTTTTTGAAAATTCGGTTTCTGCTATTTTTCTATTCACCATATGAAATATTCAAATTTTATCAAAGACAGACATATTGCCTACCTATACTTAAGGATGCCGGAAAATTCACAAAAATAAGATCTATTCTATAATTAAACAACAAAATAAACTACATAAAAACAGCTTTGCATCATTACAATTCATATCCTTTTACTTTAACCAACCTCCAATACGGAACAAAAATTAAAAATAAGGTCAACAAAACAGCGAAACTCATGCACAATAAGATGCCAAATAGAAAGACATGCAAAGATATAAAATTATATGAATAAATTTTTACCTAAAAGCGCTTTATTACTCACTATTTATGGTCCATAAAGAAAGAAATAAAATCTTTAAATAAATAATAGCAGACTAAACTATTGCATAATCCAATATATATGTATTCCTATCATATTCAAATTTAATTAACATCATTTTATCATTTAGATCACTTATAAAAGACTCTTTTTAATCAGTACTTTCTTCTCTTCATAATTAAATATATTTTACTTGCGAAACTTGAGTGACTCTAGTTCCTGTCACCTTATCTTATTGACTATGAGCGATATATACAGGTAAGGTCTATTTTTGGGACCTCGAAAAGGCATCATCTTTCTCATTGTTAACGTGTTATGAAACACGGATCGTCCGCTTCG